>Ga0307507_10000588_pt1 | contig 78395 bp, 33 predicted proteins | sample 7_EM_MG_FD_207223 | JGI IMG/M metagenome (GOLD analysis project Ga0307507, IMG submission 207223) | Populus trichocarpa ectomycorrhiza microbial communities from riparian zone in the Pacific Northwest, United States - 7_EM | ecosystem: Host-associated > Plants > Roots > Unclassified | place...
AGTTGTTAAAATTAAACTAATAGCTAGATTAATGGGAACACGCAATATCCCTAGGAGAGAAGTATAAGATCCCTTAAATATCCAATAGTATCTGGCTTTAAGATTTGGCAGAAGTTATTTAACCTTTTAGCAATACCTACTGTATAAAGTACACTACCGAGTTAAATAACCCTTAGAAGTCGAGATCTTCTAAATACCGCAGAGTAGTAAAGGAGCTGCAAGAAGGACTTAGAACACCCTTAAAGAAAGCCAATACTACTATAAGAGGTAGTACCTTCAATGCAGACTTTATAGAGTAAGCCACTAAGGATCACTCTGATACTACTAAAGGTTCATAAAGAAAAAAGGCCTCAGCACGCAATAGACGCTTAAAGAGAGCCAGGACACTGGTGGATAAGAAGACGTCCTGCAAGAAGCTAACACCCAAGTGCTTAGCATGCGGAATACGAGGACACTCCCTACAGGACTGTTGGTGTTTATTTAAAGACAAGAGACCTACAGGAGTCACAATAAGAGATGCGCGCATTAATAGGGCACTAAAGAAGGTAGAAAAAAATAAGAATCTTGCTAACTAAGTTACGAAGATTAGACTTAAAGAATAAGAAGATAAGGCCTAATAATAATAGGACGAGAGCCAGGAAGTTAAGATTAAGGGAGAAGCTAATATAATATTCCTAGAATTATATTACACCGGTTAAACCTATCCACTAAAGCTATTAACTATTCTTAACTTAGGAACTACTCTCCATATCTTTAATAACCTCTCTCGTTTTTACAATTTCAGGAAAGCTCTAAGATACGAATATATCACCGCCAGCGGCTTAGAAGTGCCTATACTAGGCTACGGCAATGTTACTATCCAAATCACAAAATTAGACAAGAGTAAGGGAACCCTACGTCTTAAGGACGTTACCTTTTATACGGACTTTAATACGAATCTAGTATTGTTCCGTCTGCTTTAAAAACGAGGGTTCTACTAGGACAATAAAGAAGACAACAATCTTCTAGTTTAGAAGGATAACACGATCCTATATTAAATGGAAAAACGTTACAGATAATAGACTATTAAATACGTCCGACCAGGAAGTTAATCAGCGTTTAATATAAGCCGACTGCTACGCCGCCAATAGAAGCATAGAGTATCATCAAGAGACGCTTATCTAGATTTAAAAGGTAATGCGCATCTATAGTATTTGTATTTAGGTTATCCAGGACCTATAAGCCTTTATTATTTAGGTCTTAACGCCCTAGGAGTTAAGCTTTAAGGCCTAAAGACGATGGAATATTAATATTATAGTCTCGCCAAAATTAAGCGTTAGGTCTTAAGAAGGTTTTTAAAATAGAATATTAATAAACTTTGTCTTAACCTTTATATTAACTAGACTGACCTTAAGGAAGCGTATACTAGATTTATACAAGTTATATTTATCCATAATACCTTCTTAGGGAGAACCTTTCTGTATTTTATAACAACGTATAGCAAAGAAAAGAAGACACTATAAGTGCTTAAAGATTTTATCCAATGGATTCGTCTGAGGTATAACTTTAAGGTTAATACTATTAGATCAGATAACGAGCTAGAAAGAAAGAGAACCCTTAAATGGCTACGGACCTAAGGGATTATATTTAAGCCTTTAGCGCCTTATACCTAAGCTTAAAATGGTACCGCCGAACGCTCAGGGGGTGTGATTATTAAGAGAGTATATATAATAAGAATTGCTGCCAATCTACCACACGATCTATGGAAAAAGATAGTTAACTATACAGTCTACCTTCGAGATTAAACGCCACGGGAAAGCAATGGTTGGAAATCGCTATATAAGAGGTTCTATACCTTCCTAGCCAATGGGTTAAGAAAGCCGTAACTAGCGCACCTAAAAGCCTACGGCTGTAGGGTATACGCAATGACGTCAGACGCCTAGCTAAAGAAAAAAAGGCTAAGCAAGCTAGATCCGCGAGCCTATATCAGCTACCTCGTTGGCTATAACTCTACCAATATCTACAGGATCTAGATCCCATATAAAGGTATCATTATCTCTACTAGGGACGTCATCTTTAACGAGAAGACGTTCTTTAACAGTAAGTAAACGGACATCTCAAAGGACCTATACGCTAAGTTAGACACGCTAATTAAGAAGATTTAACTCCCTAATACCCTAATTAAGAATGAGGTCCTTTTGGAAGATAATAAAGAAATATTTAAACCGTTAATTTAAGAGAAAGACGACGACGTTAATAAGCCAGTTTAAACCTTTAATAAGTTAGCAGACCTTAAGCTTATAAGAGCTCTTGAAGATATATATTATACACCACCTCTAACAGAAGAAGACGAAGAATCTCTATATGCCTTTCACGTTGAGTATCCTATAAAGTTAGATATATAAGGTACTGATTAGGACATTATCAGCTAAGTAGGAGACAGGTTTTATACTTAGGGGGTATTTAACAACTCTATTAAGGACTTATTTAAGGAAGCCTGCGATAATAGGTTTAAAGACTTTATTACTAAAAGGATTACATTAGCCTATTACGGCGCCTTCTTAGCAGGAAGGAAGTTCAACCTTAATAGTTAACTCAATAACAGCAAGCTAAAATCAGGCAGAATACACGATGTTAGATTATATAGGAAGAACTTACCTCCGCCACCTTAGTTAATCCGCGACCTTAATACGCATCCTCTTTAAGATTAGTTCTAAGAAGCTTAATAAGCTTACCTCTAATCTTATTATTAAATAAGGTCATTTTAAGAAACAGATAAGAAGCACGCAAAGGGACAGTAGGTCCTTAGCTTAATATAGGTGTTCGTCTACAAGACGGACAAGTATAGATTTCTCCAGAAATACAAGGCACAATTAATAGTCTACGGAAATTAATAGGCCCCAGGAGACCTACCTATGAGAGCTACTATATTAGCTAATACAACCTTTTAAACACTTATGGCGATTACCGCAAAATTCGACCTAGAGACAATATAGATAGATACAGTTAATACGTTTATCCATTACAATCTCAACAAGGTCGTCTATATAAAGCTACCGCCAGGGTTTAATAAAGGAAAGATAGACAAAGTACTACGCTTAAGAAAAGCCCTATATAGACTATAACGATCACCACTGTTATGGCAGAAGAATCTCACGAGCTCGTTAAACAAATTGGGTTTTAAAGAGGTACCTTAGGAGCCGTATATTATGCTAAAAGGTAGAATAGTTATCTTCTTCTATGTTAATAATATTGTCTTCTGCTACCAAAAGACAGATAAAAAGAAAGCTTAAGAAGCAATTAAGGAGCTAAGCAAGGAATACCAAATAAGTACCCTTAGCGAGCTAAAATAGTTCCTAGGAATCCACGTGCTATACAATTATAGCTAGAGGCTCCTATAGCTATCCCAGAAAGCCTATATTAAGAAGATAGCTAACTAGTATAAGATAGATCTTAGAGGGCGTCTTCTAGATACTCCTATAGCAGAATCGGAACTCCTCCCTACTAATCACTAATCGATCCGTCCGACGCGTCTGTCCCCCAATATAGACCTATTAGTCCGCCCTATATCCCTACTAGCCTCTATAATACTATATCAGAGAAAATAAGGTTCAGTACTCTATACAGCCACTACAACGTGTCTAGATATTAGGTTTGCAGTATTAAGGCTAGTAAGGTTTAATCAGGACCTAAGCTAAGAGCATTATTAAGCGGTAGATAGAGTCATCCAATACCTATATAGCACAAGAAGCAGAGCAATCTGCTATAGAGGAGATGAGGAAGGAATAAACAGTAGAGGGAGAGATAAAGGAATACACAATAAAGGACAAGACGACGGAAGAGACAGTAGAGGTAAAGCACAATCATTTATCTATGCTAGCGATGCATTATTTACGGACAACTCTATTGACAGAAAGAGCTTGCAAGGATACATTATAAAGCTATTTAGGGGGCCGATCGCCTAGAGAGCAAATAAGCAGGGTATAGTTATAACGTTAAGCATAGAAGCCAAGTTGTTAGCCCTATTACAAATAGTAAAGGAAGCTATCTTTACCAGTAGGCTATTTAAAGTAATAACATTACGCCTAAACAAGCCCTTAATTATTAAATGTGATAACACCCAGACGCTCTAACTAATTATAGAAAACACAGTAAAGCTAATTATAAAGCTCCAACACGTTAACATCTATTAATACTGGCTACGTTAGGAATACGCAATGAGACAAGTACGATTTTAATAAATAGTAATAAAGGAGATAATTGCTAATAGACTTACAAAGGCCCTGCCCAGGCAGAGGTTTTAAAGTTTTATTAATATAATCGGGATAGTAGATATCAAGGAGCAGCTAGATAAGGAGAAGCAACTAGAGGACCTAAGGGACGGTATTAAAGCAAGACAAAAGGATTTAGATAAGATTACGGTTTAATTAACTTATTAATGGACATAAGAAGGTGGCTAGCTTTAACCTTAAAGAGCTTAAAGCTAAGGGGGTGTGTTAGATAATCTATATTCTCTAAGGCGTGGGACACGTGCACGAGTCACGTGCACGGGGCACGTGCATCGTAAATCTCTTCATAGAGCCCTAGGGGCCCTAGGTTAAATCAAAAAGACATCAATTAATAATCAAGTCAAGATCATTAATCAATTAACCCATTGCATCAATAAACCCCTCTATCTAAATTATCTGACAGCAATACCTCTAGGCTAAGTTTAAAGACAAGTTACCTATTTAGTTTATATCTATTAATAAGATAATATAGTATTTAGCTACTATCTATATTAATCTAAATAAAGTATAGGATGCCTATTATAACTATAATTGCCTAATAATAAAATCAAACTAATCCTTTACTAAGTTCTAGACTTAATTCTTGCACCTAGCAGGTAAAGGCTAGGTTCCCCTACAAACTACTATTTAGACCTATATAATAAGCTAACGGTCCAACTATAAGAGAAAATTATAGTAGCCTTAGATAACCTACTAACCTACTAAAAACTTACAGCCTAATGTTTGTTGCTAGATTTAGAACTAAAATAAATTAATACTTATTCTAATTAACTAAAGCGGCCCTGTAGCAACTATAACCTATCTACTATACTAACGGGAGCTGGCGTTAGAAGATAAACTATAACCACCCTTATACTAAAAGCGGTTACAATTACCTACCCTTAAGCCTCGCCCAACTTGTTACATACTACACCTTTAGTTAATACTTGTTGCAATACCCCAATTAACCCTACTATGGTTACGTGCTTTAATTGCAGAAAGAATAGTTACTTTACTAGATCCTACCTAAAGCGAAAGGATATAGGTAATATTAAGGAGATAGAGGAAGAAGAAATATCTAACAAGTTAGAAAAAAAACCCTAGGGAAAAACTCCCCCCTAGGGTATCCTATTAATCTTAAAGAGATTAATCTAAGTTAGCTAATAGGTGGAAAACACTTTATAGTTCTATATATAGTATCTTAAAATGGATATAGAGTTAATATAAATGCCCTTATTAATACTGGAGTAAATAGCTTTACCTTTATAAACACTACTTATATAAATAAGGTTACTAAGTTCTTAAATATAAATGCTACCTAACTAGAGAAGCCTATTTAAGTAAAAGGCTATAACGGCTAAGCCGGTAAGCCGGTTACCTATATCCTAAAGCTATATATCACTATTAATAGATAACGCTAGTTTAGTATCCTCTTCTGTATCCTAGACCTAGGGTCCTATAATATAATTCTTAGCCAAAAATAGATATTCTACTTTAATATTTAGTTAAATGTGTAATAAAGATAGTTTATCTAGCTGGAGAATAGACCAAAATTACCCTCCTTTATTAGAGAAATTCAGACTAACTATAGGATATTAGCCGTAAAGGCTAACCCTATTTATTAACAGGATATTAGAGACCGCGACCTAGCCTTTACTTAAGAAGATGCCCGCTATAAGGCTAGTAGGAACTCCGTACTAATAATAATACTCCCCTAAAGTACTATAGTTACGGAGGACTCTACTTATAGAAGTAAAATGGACAGTAATATAAATAACTTTTATATTATGGAAATCCGGCTAATATAGAAGAGGGCGTACTAATAGGATATAAAAGATAACCTTTAGAAGATGCAGTAAGAGCTAAAAGGAGTAAGGATAATACTAATATACTAAAAGCCCCCAAAGCCACGGACACCCCTACTACCAGACAATACCCCTATAGTAGATATTACAGCAATTAATACTATAGGTTTTTACTTTAATATATATTAGAAAGATAATAAAGTCTTTATAACTAGCTTATATAAAATTAACTGGATTATTAATAAGAAGGAAGAAGGGCTAGTAGAGGAAACTAATAAAGAACTAGTTAAGTACCTTCTCCCTACTTACCTCTTAAACTATAGAGACGCGTTCTTAAAAGCAGCCTTAGATATACTGCCCCCCCACTAAACCTATAATTATAAGATTTAGCTAGAAGCCAATAACTCTCTAAGCTATAGCCCCCTTTACTAGCAAACCACAGAAGAACTAAAAGCTATAAAATAGTACTTATTTAACAACCTCTATAAAGGGTTTATTAAACCAAGTTAGGCTTCTTTTACTTCCCCTATTCTATTTATAAAGAAACCTAATAAAAGCCTCCGCTTCTATATTAACTATTAGAAACTAAACACTATTACTTAAAAAGACTATTACCCTTTCCTACTAAGGGCTTGTTTGGTAACTTTTTTTGACCAGGTTAGATCGACCAGGTGGATATCCACTAGGTCAGCCTTTTCATACCTATACGCCCGATATTAAGCGCTACTAGTAGGCGCTAAAGCAGGGGTGTATATCCACCTGGTGGAGGGTGTCCGTTTGGTAGGATCGTCGCCAGGTGGGTAAAAAGGCGTAGGGTGGTTATATAATACGCATAGAGCGCCAAGGACGTCAGAAAAGCTCTATATAGAATAAGTAGTTAGATCCTTATTAATATACTCACCTTTTTAAATGGCCGACGACAACGAGCCCATTATAGCTAGATCTATTGCCGTTGTGGCCGCCTCTACCTATGCCTCTATCAGCACCCCTACCTCTGTTACTACATCTAATACGGCGTCCTCCGCAACTACCTTACCTACCTCCAAGCCAGTATTAACACCTCTAGAGAAGCAATTGAATAAGCGTACGTAGGCGGATATAAGGAGTGACGGCGGCGGTGGCGAAGGATATACGGCTACTAATAAAGATGGTAAGCGGCCTGTTACTAGAAAGGAAGGAAAGAGGACAAATATAGAGGATATTCAACCTATTAAGAAGCTTCAATTCTCTTGGCTTGCTGGATCAAATAAAGCCTTTTTAGATTTCCTGCAGATCCTCTTAATGCAAGGTAAGGAGACCAATAGCGCAACGTTTAAAGCCACTAAATATACCAACGCTATTGCCTATATCAAAGCCAAATCGGGCCAAGACCTTTCTCTTAAGCAGTTAACAAATAAGTATAACTATTAGAAGACTACCTGGCGCAAATAGGAGGCTTATACAAAGGCATGTTCTGGCTGGGGTAAGCATAAGGTTACTGGCTTGCCATATACAAATAAGCCTGGCGTAATAAAGACATACTTTCACAATTATATTAAAAGACAACCTTTTATGAAGAAGTGGCCGCCTTACTATAATAAACTAAAGGAGCTATTGGCTAGAAAGATAGCCTACGGTAACCATACAGCATCAATTAATAAGGCCCTAGACAAGGATTCAGCTTAAAACAAAGATGTAGTTAAAGACGACGCTAAAGACAATATTGAGGATATTAAGGATCCAAATTTACCATATGGGACGGTTAAACAGAGCCCATCTAGTACGCCAATAGAGGGCTGGAGTCCTACGCCCTTACCTAGTTCACCCTTATGTTCCCCCTTAGTATCGTCCTCTTCCTCGCAGCCCTTACTAATATCCTCTACAGCCACCTCATTTGCGTCAAAAAAGAAGCCTTAAAATACCGCGAAAATAGGTTAGCTGGATCTGGTAAGGCGCTTAACAAAGAACGCAGCTATAGCTACCAATCAAAGCCGCTCATCAAAGGCGTCTGCAGCCACGGAGGCTCTGAGCGAGAGTATTAGTAAGGCAGCGTTAATGTTCAATTCTTTAAAGACGACACTGTTGGAAATTCATTGCTCACTAATTAAGAGGGCTGTTGGCAGCTTTATTCGTGATTTTAAGTACCTTACCGCCGCTAATTAGTAGCTCGTTCTAAAAGCCTTTAAGGTTAAAAGCAGGACCTTAATCTTTAATTCACTTACCAGCGACGCCAGGAACGGGTATATTAAGCAGCTAGTAGTTAATATAAGACGGCAGCAGGCGTCTACTGGTTAAATTAGGTGGGTTAATAAAGAATTAGAGCTTAGTAGCGAGTTAAAGGATTAATTTTATAGAGAATTTAGTTTAAGCTTATAGGTAGTACGGGTAATGTAACTAAGCTATAATCAAATCACCTATCACGACTTTTTTCTTAGTGGTGTTGCACGTTAATTTAATACCCTAAATGCTTTGCTTATAGATTAATCACCTCTATGGCTTTATATTAAATATTTCTAGATTCTCTAAAATTAAATTATAGATTTAACTTCCTCCTTAACTTCCTCCTTAACTTCTACCTTCATCCCTTATAGTTAGAACGCTTTAATACTACTCCTATATTACATCTGCAATATCCTTACGCCGCTAGCTTATTGCCTGCTCCTCAATATTAGTAGAAATGATATACTTATTAGCATCCAAATTATCCTCGCTTTCATACCCAAAGTCCTTATCCTATGGGTTACGGCCGTTCTAGTTTATAAAGTTATAAACTACTGTAAGCGCCCATATAATCTTAACCTGTGTCTTTTGTGTATAGCCTCTACGGCCCTTATTAAAAATAAGGAAACGTAATTTAAGTACACCAAATGTCCGTTTAATTACATTCCTTAGCTGTGAATGGCGCAGGTTATATAGCTTATACTTATTCTTAGGCCTTTAGGCCGCTTTAGCTTACTCCTTTAAATAATATCTAACCTTTTAATAGGGCATAAGAACCATAGGATCGTTTGCAGTATATCCAGCGTCAGCTAGATAATATCGTCCTAGTAGTGTATTAAAGCCTCAATCTTTGGCGAAACCAAATACTCGGCCATTATGCGCAGAGCCTTCCCAACCGGGTAATATATAGATAAAGTTCATATCAAAATCGCATGCCGTAAGCACGTTCTGCGATATAAATCCCTTCCTATTTCGCCATGCAGATTGCTTAGCTTTAGGTACTAAAATTGGAATATGCGAGCCGTTAAGGGCGCCAATACAATCACTAAAAAAGGGCTACATTTTGTCATCAGATTCAACCCAATTAGGCATTTAATTGGGCGGCAATTTGACAATATCCTTATGCAGCTTATATAGAGCATTAAGGACCTTATAAAAGGCTCTACTTTAGGTAAGCTCTAGCCTAATATTACTTAAATATTAACTGCTTACAAGCTAATTGTATGTGTAGAGTGCTGGAACTCCCATATAATAAGCCTTTAACTAAGCCCACCTCCACATATAGCTATAAATATCATCAGCTTCTAAGCCGCTGATATGCCTTCTTGCCCGCTTAGATTATATTCATTAACAAGCCTATCAAGGAGCAACACAAATAGCTCTTAATTAAGCCGGGTTAACGTCTTAATCGCCTGTAAAGGCCCAAGTAGCAGTTCCACCGTCCTTGCCTTGTCGTGTAGAAGGTCAACAATTTGCTAGCGTCTACGACTAGGCGCAGGAAGGCTTTTCGTATAATCTATAAGCATCTGGATTAATGCTAGGAGCGCTAGAAGGCTTGTGGATACTGCCATTAATATTTAGGGCTTCATATTCGGAGGTTATGTGATGGCGATACTTATATGAAAATTATTAAAAATACGGTCAAGTTAATCGACCTGGCCGGATAGGCAGTTGGACAGTACCCCCCCCGTAGAAGTGGAGGTACTGGTAAGATTGGGCGCTTTTAACCTGCTAGGTAGGCGATTTTTACTAAAATCACGCAGTCTATTCTACTTTTGGCTGTATAATCGCGGCTAACGCGAGGACTCCACCTGGCCAGATAGGGGCTCGACTTTTAGCTGCCAAGACCATCCACCTGCCCAAAATCCACCTAGGCTACTAAACGGACAACTCCTACCAGGTGGATATTAATCTAGGTGGCCCATAAGCCACCAGATGGGCCCAGGTGGGCCCAGGTGGGTTTTTTAACCACCTACCTAGTCGATTTGACCTAGCCAAAAAAAGTTACCAAACAAGCCCTAATTAATAAGACCCTTATACGTCTAAGCTAAGCCAAAATCTTTATAAAGCTTAATGTCCGCTAAGCTTTCTATTAAATTAGGATAAACCCTATATTAGAGAATCTAACAACGTTCTATACCCGCTATAGTTCTTATAAATATAAAGTCCTTCCTTTTAGACTAATAAATGGGCCAGCCACGTATTAATAGTATATAAATAATGTTCTTTTTAACTACCTTAACAAATTCTGCACGGTATACCTAGACGATATTCTTATATACTTAGACAATGAACTTAAGCACTAAGTTCACGTTAAAAAGGTTCTAAAGAGGCTGCGGAATATAGGCCTATAAGTTAATATTAAGAAATGCAAATTTGGAGTAAAACGAATAAAGTACCTTAGGTTTATTATTAGCATAAAAGGAATTAAAGTTAACCATAAAAAGATTAAGGTAATACACAATTAGAAACCCCCTTATATAGTAAAAGGCATCTAGTCCTTTCTTAACTTCTATAACTTCTACTATTAGTTTATCTATAACTATAGGGTTATGGCTAAGCCTCTTATATAACTAACTAAGAATAACACGCCTTTTATTTTTAATAATAATTATATAAAAGCTTTTAAGGAGTTAAAGGACCGACTTACCTCCTCCCTAGTTCTCCGTTACTATAACCTAGACTTTAAATTAATGCTAGAAATAGACGCCTCCGATAAAGTAGTAGTAGGGGTTCTCTTACAGTTATATTTAGATAGTAAATAGTACCCTATTACGTTTTTCTTAAAGATAATAGCCCTAGCCAAGTATAACTACAAGGTACATAATAAGGAAATGCTAGCTATTGTAGAATTATTATTCTAGTAGCGCGTAGAGCTTAGAAGCACAGACTCTTAAATTAAAGTCTATACTAATTATAAAGCCCTTAAGTATTTTATAATAACAAAGTAGCTTACTAGTTAATAGGCTAGGTAGGCTAAAATACTCTCCTAATTCTTCTTTATAATTATATACTGCCCTAATAGGCAAAATTATAAAGCTAATACCCTTACCTAGAGGGAACAGGACGTAGAACGATAGGATAAGCTAAAGGCTTAGTACTAGATATGCGCCCTCCTTTATCCCAAATAGCTTAACCTATATATTCTTAAGGAACTAAGCTCTAAACGCAATAAGCTAGCGCCTATAAAAGGAGAAATCCTAGATAAACTAATGGGACTAATTAACTATATCCTAATCGCGAACCGCATAGCTAAATCCCTAAAAGCCCTCCGCGACTAAGCTATAAAAGACAACCCTAATTTGGAAATAGAAGACGGACTGCTATTATACTAAGAACGGCTTATAGTCCTAGATATTGATAACCTATAAACGGAACTAATCCGTAAAGCCCACTGTTAAGTCTCTACGGCGTACCCTGGTTAAGATAAGACCTACTAACTACTAGCGCCTTACTACTACTAGTAAGGACTCCTGTCTGATATAGAATGATTTATTAAGAATTATTATACTTATAAATAGGTAGATACCCCTAGGGATTAAACCCCTAGGTAGTTATAACTACTACCAGTTTCTAAACGCCCTTAGCAGCATATTATAATAGACTTTAAATTATTCCTAAAGGATAAACATGGCTATAATATAGCCTTTATAGTAGTTAACCAACTAAGCAAGTAAGCCATTTCCCTCCCTTACTTTAAAACTATAACTGCAAAAGATATAGCCCGTATATATATTAATAACATTTACCGGATCTATAGCGCTCCTAAGTTAATTATCTCTAATTATAAACCCTAGTTTATATTAGACTTTTAGGACAAATTCTGCCGTATCCTTAGAATTAAGATTAAGCTCTCTACTATATTCTACCCTTAGACTAATGGCTAAACCAAGATTATAAACTAATACCTTAACTAGTAACTTCGCCCCTTTATTAATTACTACTAAGATAACTAGTTGGAACTACTACCTATAATAAACTACGCATAGCTTACGCTCCCTTATAATAGTATAGGAATATCGCTATTTAAGTTACTCTATAAATATAAGCTACGGACATTCTTTAATTGGGATAGACCTATAGGACCTATAACGGCCCGTAAACGCCTTAGCTATAAAGAGGCCTAGATATTCGCTAAGAGAATACATGGAGCCTAGGAGACTACCTAAGCAATTATAAAAAAAGCATAAGAGAAAAAAGAGGCTAATATAAACCAATATTTTTACGAGGTAGACTTTTATATAGGAGATAAAGTATAGGTGTTAATAAAGAACTAAAAGACCTAGAGGCTGAGCCGCAAGCTAGACTACCAAATGGCTGGCCCCTATAGGATCCCTAAAAAGGTAGGGCACTCTTTTAAGATTAAGCTACTAGAGTTAATAAAGATCTACCCTGTCTTTTTTCTAGACTAACTGCAGAAGGCCGCGGACGACCTATTGCCTAAATAGTATAACAACCCCCCACCGCCAATTCAGATTGCAGAGGACGAAGAATGGGAAGTTAAAGAGATTTTAGCAGTTAAGAAGGACCGTAGTACCTTAAAATACCGTGCGAGCTAGGTAGGTTATAATAAAGATCCAAAATAGTACCCCGTATCTAATTTTAAGTACTCTCCCTATAAGCTACGAGATTTCTACCTAGCTAACCCAGACCTCTTTAGACCGCCACGCAAACTAAACAGCTAGATTAAATGCTGGGAAGAGGGGTTAGATAACTATAATAGTCTAGATAATAATAAAGAACTTAGATAAAGCCTAAGGGCAGGCTTTTTTAGAAGGGGGGAGTAATGTAACGGTACTAGAGTACATTACCTGCTACATTGCCATTTCTAGAGCAATTTGCCGCATTTCTAGGCAATCTGCTAGCACTACTTATAGAGCTAGCCAATCAGGATTTTCCATGCCCGGTATGGAAAATCGCTATTGGCTTGCTTGCTACTAGCGCCTTAGCGACCCCTTGTATCTCATTAGTCTATAATAGTCTTCTTCTCCTTCTTCTCCTTAGCTTAGTATTCTTGTATGGTAGCAATCTATAAGCTTCGGTTTAGGAGCATTTGTACGAGCCCGTTACAGAGGGAAATAGAAATTAATAAATGGGAAATAGAAATTAATAAGTTAATAAAATATAAATATAAGAATAATATATAGATAATAGATATAATAAAAGCAATTTAAATAGGAAAATGATAGTATAAGGATATTATACTTGCTAAATGCGAAATTTAAAACAATTAATTGTACTATTAATAGAAGATAGTAGTTCTAAATTCCAAACCTTTACAATTTAAAATACTTAAATTTGTATATAAATCCCCTATAGTAGGGCATTCTGGCCATATAAAGACTTATAAAATCGTTTAATAAGTATACTACTAGCCTATAATGCACAACTATATATAAAAATACGTTTGGGTATACAGGATGTGTGTATATAAAAAGACCTTTTATATAAAGAAGCAAGGAGTACTTTAACTGCTACCAATTCTAATATAAAGATAGCGCGATATCTTAATTAACTTTATAGTTAACTTGCCTAATAGTAATGGGTTTATGAATATTATAGTAGTTATTAACCGCCTTATAAAAATGCGATATATAATCTCCATAGACTTAATTAATGCGATATTAGTAACCGAATGTTTTATTAAGTACGTCTTTAGGCTATATAGACTTTCTAACTTAATAATATTTAACCGCAAAAGCTAGTTTGTTTTAGACTTCTAGCAAGCTCTATATAAATAATTAAGTATTTAAATATAACTCCTAACTGCATTTTATCCAGAGATAGATAGTTAAACTAAAATTATAAATGTAATTATAGAATAATACCTATAAATATACTGCTCTTACCTATAAGATAACTGGGGAAAATGGCTGCCTTTAGCTAAGTTTACTATAAATAATATAATAAACGTATTAATAGACGTAACGCTATTTTATATAACCTACAGATAAAACCCTTAACTTGGATTTAAACTATAACCCAAAATTAATATAATAGGACCTATAATTAAACGGATTTAGTTAATTAATATATATAACTTTGCTACTTAAATAAAGCAGTTAATGGAACTATTATAAAGTGAATTAATATACGTTTAAATAGTATAGAAATAGTATAGAAATAAAGAACAAGCTTCTATATAGGACTTTAAGGAAGGTAATATAGTTTACCTAAATATATAAAACCTACAAACTTAACAGCCCTTAAAGAAACTCGACTAAAAGTTTATATGCCTATATTAAATTAAGAAGAAACTAAGCCTATACGCCTATAAGCTTAAACTATCGCCTAAAATAAAGATATACCCAACATTTTATATAAGCTTATTATAACCTTTAAAAAATAATCCTATAACTTATAAAATTCTGCCACTACCTTCTATAATTATTAATAACGGTAATAGTTCTTACTTTATTAACTTAATTAATAATATACAATAGAAACTATAATTTAAATAATTTAAACTTCCTATTAAGTAAAAAGGATATAAAATATAAACCTAGGAAACTTACGACTAGATTAAAGCCAACGTGCCTTTCTTAGTAAAAGAATTCTATAAGGACCATTCTTTACGGCCTACTTTAGCTAGATAGACGCGATATAAAGGCAAATAACTACTACCTAATATAAATAAACGAAATATAATAGTAGAAAGCTTAAATTTAAAAAGAACTTAAAATATATTATAATATTTATTATACGGTTATATAACACGTAAGATATTAAGAAACTTCAACCGCTAGTTAAAGTTATTTAATTAGTTAGATTTACCTTGCTAAGACTACTACCTAACAAAAAAATATAACACGTAATAAAATTATAAATTCTTAACTAATTTGAATTATTTTAAATCTTCGGCTAAAGGGGGGGTACTATAATGGGACTAGCCCAGTTATAGTAGGAATATCTCAGTAAAACACTTAATAGATAAATTTTAAACTTTAACCAAGTTCTGCTAGATTAATTAAATTCTACTAAAATCCGTTAAAGACTGTGTGCGTATATATGCACGCATTAACCACCAAGATCCCTAACTATTTAATTATATAATTCTCTTGTTATTCTTTTCTCTTCTTTACGCAACGTCTTATACTTTGCAAGAGCTATATATCTTTAGATTTAGATAGAATTTATATTATTCCTTTAGATCTTCCCCAAAGCCTCTTCGCGCCCTTATAAATATCTCTCTAAACCCCTTCTAGGACGAGCCCTTATAATCTCCCTCTACCGTAAGGTAATGGCGATTAGGGGTCGACCGTAAGAAAGGGGGGGGGGGGAAATATAAGGGATATTATTGCGGTTACCTTGGGTTGCCCTTAGGATAACCCCTAGATACCCCTTAAACGTCTATTAGTTACGTGCTAGAGGCATATATCTATAGTATATAGCCTTTACAATCCTAGAGGCCTTATCTTCTTAAGGATTTGTCTCCTCTACAATCTATCCTATTTCTATAATTGTGCCTTATAGCCACATGTCTACTAAGTCCCCTTATAACTTAAGTATTTAAGCCTATCTCTATATATATTAAGCAGCTCTTCTATTTATCCTAAAGCTTTACTAACTTATAATCCTCCGTTAAATACTATACTATATTATTAATAGAATACTATATAGAATATTCTTGAGTATAGGCCTTTTACTTTTAAATTAAACGCTTAAATAAGGCGTTATAGAGGGCCTTTCTAAACTTTTATAGCTATTATTACAACTAGCTTAGCGGTTAGTTAGACGGTAGAAGGATAGTAAGTAGGAGTTGCTAAGGACTATATCTAGTAGGAAGTAAAAGAGAGGCTTTTATATCCTTTAATGCGTCCTCTAAGTATTAAAATAGGACCGTAGCTAATCCGCAATATCCACGCCCCCTATATATAGATTATGGTAGAAACTAAAAGTAGGAATGCGGAGTTTCTTAACTACCTTGTCGCTAAAGACTTTGCGAGTTATTTAGGCGCCAGTTTAGGTAAAAGGAGGACGTCTTTGGTTGGTTTTCTTTGTTAATTAACCTATAATATATAACGTAATTAGTATATAAGGCTTAAATAAGCTTATTTTAAGCCTTATTTTAAAAGCTGTTTAAAGCACTATTTACTATTATTAACCATACTTATAAAAAGCACTATATTGGCGTCCCATTAGGCGAATTCTATAACCTGGCCATCTTTAGAAGTCGCTGCATATAGTATACCCCATTATATTTAAGCTACGTAAGTTAATTTAATATTAGCAAGTCTTTAGTCGATTTGCTTTGTAGAACTTTGACCTTTTTCCTACCTACTAATTTATTTACTAAGATATCGCCCTCCTCTCCTCTCTTTTTCTTACGCTCTGTTTTAGTTATATAAATGGTTTCTATAGCTCTAATTCTAAGCTCTTAAATTTAAGTAAGAAGCTTAATACTTATAAATAGATTATTAAGCTAAATAACGTGTTTTCCTAAAGGATAAAGGGGCTTATTTAACTCTATATTATACTAGGTAAATAGATTAAGGACTACTGCCTACGTCTTGAAAAAGCCTTCCTTAGTAAATGCCTTATCTAAATTAACTAAGCCTGCCTTATTACCTTTTATATGCTATAGCCAATTAAGTATATAGTCCTTATTCGCTAAGACCCATATTTTAAAACCTTTAGGTATTAGTTTAGTAGAAATATTAACAATTTTAGAGGCATGGCCTATAAAGCGTTTAATTGTTTTATTGACCACGAGGTAGGTACTAGGCCTATAGAGCTTTCTATAAATATGCCAAATATATTTAGCAAGCTTATTAACTCTATTAAATGTATATTATAGTATAGGATCGTAATCTAGCTATAGTTCTGTGCACTAAAAGTAGCAATTAAGCTGCTTAAATTAAGTCCGACTTATATATTTCTTAATAATATATTCTAAACTAGTTGTGTCTAAAGAACCCTAGTAATCTTTAATAGACAATTTATATATAAGGCCTATATAAATAAGTATACTAAAATATGCCTAAAGTTCTTCTTTATATATTAACTGCTATAAATAGGCCCGTAGCTATTTATCTATATTATTTAATAGGTATATATAAGGCTATTACCTAGGTATATAGTAGGAAGTAGGTAAGCCAAGTATAAGTTATAAGGAGAGTTAATAGAAGAGGATAATATAGTAAAGAGTAGGTATAGTAATACCCTAGTATAAAGACGAACTAATAAGGAGGGAAAGGGCTGTAGGCCTAAGGAGCTTATAAGGAGGTACCAAGAGCTAGCTAAAGGCTAACCTTAGTAATTCCTAAGAGCCCTTAGGCGTGTACCTAAGTAAAAGATAAAATATCCCTTATAGTATAGCTCTATATACCTATTTGTCCACTCTACCAGCTTATTTATAATCCTACTAGTAAAGAATTAACTAAATATAGCGAATGGATTGTTTTAATTAAGCGTAGGGGGTAGATTTGGGGTACTATAGTTATTAAAATTGTTAATTTGCAAAGGCTTGAAATTAGGCAGCTCCTATAGCTTAGGGGGTGGTTTTTTAGCAACCCGATTTAGCGGAATATTATATTGCGTTAGTTAGATAAGATCTATATTATCCGCCCTACGGACTCTTTAGTGTTCGCCTTAGAGTTCTATATAGCTTAATATAAGCCATAGCTTAACGCAAGCGAGGCACTATATAATAGATTTAAAGCTCTATAACTCTATAAGGGCAATAGATATATAGAAGCACTTAGTAGAGCGATTAAAGCAGTATATTAGGTCTATAAGTCTGCTAAATATTAAGCGTGTACGGCCTTTCTCTCGCTCTTAGCTGCTTTCTTTACTTCCTTCTTAGCCTTCCATACAGCCGCCTCTTTTTCAACTCTTTATAAAATCTTAAGCCGCCCGTTCCTGGTAGACATTAGGCCGTATACACTTAATATTTGGCAGGCTTGTGGACCGAATACACCGCTTCAATTACTCTATTAAGAATTTCTGTATATTTGTTACCCTTATAGAGTTATAAAGCTTTAAATCTATTATATAGTGCCTCGCTTGCGTTAAGCTACGGCTTGCGTTAAGCTATATAAGACTTTAAGGCGAACGCCGAAGAGTCCATAGGGCGGATATTGGAAGTACAATTAGAAGGCATAGTTAATAGTAATTAGTTAATTAAATTTACATAGGCAATACGCGTAGTTTTAATTCTAGTGTTTAAGCATAGACTAACTTCTTATAGAATGCCAGCGGGTTAAGGGATACTTTAAAGCTAACTATTTATACTATCTAATTACTTATCTAATTATTTTCCGGAACTTAGATAAACTTACCTCAGCCCTAGACGTTAACTTACTAGTAAGGTTTACTACGTAACTCTACTAAGTTAGCCTTTTGTGGTATAAAGTTCGCGAACTTTATATGCATTTTATATACAATATATAGCGCCATATAAAACCTTCTGCTATTAACCACCCACGCTATACCGCCTGCTACATTAATATCGCGACAATAAGCCTAAGATATTAGCTTTCTAAATCTACTAAGCTAAAAATTATTAAAATCCGCTTATTGGTTGTTGCTACATTTTATACTAAAATTTAGCCCTAGACTCGCTAGGCTATAACTATACCTAAAAATCCATATTTGTTATGGCGACTCAGTTAATCGAGACTCTAGCACTGTAATACAACAAGCGCAAGCCTATATAATTGGAATGTCTATGGACTTGGATATTAAGATGAGGAGCAGAAGTGTAACGGAACCTTGTAGCAGGAACTACGGTGGGTTCTATTATTGGGCTGGGTATGTAGGTAAGAACAAAACAACAACGTAATAACAACTAGTGAAGTGGTTGCCCAACAGATTAACTCCAATTATATTCTAAGATTCACTACAAGGAGAGAACTATCTACGGTAGGGACTGAGGTCCTTTAAATACACAACCGTACTCCTAAGAAATCCTCTCTTGTACGTGAGGTACGTGTTGTCTGTGTTGAACGTAACGTCCCTCTCGTTCAACGCAGTCAACGCGTTCAACACCACGTGACCTCGGTTACCATTCCTCGTCACATGGTTCCACCGGATCCATCCTGGACCGTGCCTGTATCAACCAACTAGCTTCCGCCGTCTCTTCTCCAAGTAGTCGTAACATCGTACTTAAAGCGTCCGTAACAAGAAGAAGGTTGTAGAAAGGACACGTCTATATACGTGGAGCCAAGACGTAAGCGAACCCCCTGACTAGGCCCTATCTAGGTTACGCACATTAGTGTTATAACAATATTCTTATAAAAAATTGATTATATTTTAGCAAATTAAAATAATATCCTAGTAGAAGATATAGGTTACTAGCCAAATACCTAATAATACGCGTATGACTATCTAAATAAGTCCAACTATAATATGCCCGATACTTATTGTTAGATAATCTGTATTCTCTAAAGGCGTGGGTGACGTGCACGAGTCACGTGCACGGAGCACGTGCATTGTAAATCTCTTCATCTTAGCTCAGGAGCCCCAAGTCATCATCAATCAATCAACCCATTTCATCAATGAACTGCTCTATTTGAACTTCGTGACACTTATAGCTAGCGAGGTAAACTTATTAGAGGTATTTTCTTTAATAGGCTAGTACTTCTCAGTCCTAGATCTCCCCTAGTTTATTCTACCACTACCATTATTGCATTACTAATATATATCTATATACAGCTTATTCTACTCCTCGCTACTATTTATAAGGACTTGTATATATATTAATCTATAAAGAAAAGAGACTATATATATAAGGTAGGTAAGTTATAGGCACCTTAATAAGTTATAGGCAATAGGGGGGGTAGCTAACTAAAAATATAGTAATATATAACTAAGACGGTAGTAAGATAACCCGATCCTAGTCGACAAAAGTCTTAAAGGATAATAAGTAAATTTAATTCCAAACTCCTAAAAAAAAAAGTTATTAAATCTAATGGTTGTTGTGAAGATAACTAGCAATATTAGACCGTTCTTAGGGGCTATAACTAGAAAAGCATTTAAAAAAATTTGAGTTTTAGTGTTGAGATTTTTGTCAAGCGACGCTACAGTCGTTTGCGAAATATCGTCGATAGTGTGTATAGACGCAATGCGGCTTACTGCACCTATGAGGTGAGGATGTAGATAGGGAGTCCAATGATAGAACAATAGGATATATTGTATAAGTAGACAAATCCTTAAGGGAGAAGGAGGAGTCTGAGGTGCGAGGTAAGGAAGGGGTTTCCCTAGGTATATGCAGAGCACGTGCCTTATAGGCGAGTTATATGCGAGTCGCCTGTGCCTCGCAGCTATATAACTATATGCTTAGGTTTTACCTAATAATGCCCCCCCCTTTAAAAAGGGTTGTCCCCGATCCTTTATATGCTTAGGCCTTAATAAAATCCTAAAAAAACCTTAATAAGGAAAACATTGGAAGGGAAAGAGCATCCTAATTTTGCGTATAGAGAGATAGGTGGTATACTTGCGCGAAGATGTTAAGGAACTTTAGCCGTCGGTTAAAGTTGTCTAATTAGTTAGATTTGGCTTGCTAAAACTTCCCTACATTTTATTAAGCCAATAGCAATTTTGTATACCCGGTATAGAAAATCCTAATTGGTCCATTTAATAGGTAGAGCTAGTAGCTTAATACTATTACCTAAATTTAGTAGATAAGAAATATTCCAAAAGCTTACTTATGTAGGTAGGTCGCTGATATCTTATAGGTAGGTTATAGGTTACTTACATATAGCCAGATTTATAGACGGTAAGGCTGTATACCTATTAAACCCATCACTAACTCTTGCTTTAGCCTTACGCTATACCGGCGTATCGCCGCATATACTTTGTGGGTAGGTTATAGGTTATTTATATACAGCTAAATTAGGACGGTAAAGCTATATGCCTATTAAATCCGCCGCTAGCCTATGCTTTAGCCTTATGCGTTATCTGCGTAGCATATATATGGAATAGTGTAAGTTATTAGTGTAGGTTACTACTAGCAGGTCACTAGTGGGTTAAAGACCCTAGTTAAAAGACCCTAGTTATAGACAGACCTATCTTCTAGTATAAGTTGTTAGTATAGGTTACTACTAGCAGGTTACTAGTAGGTTAAAGACCCTAGTTAAAAACCCTTAGTTATGGACGGACTTATTACCTAATATATAAACAGTCTGTAAAGGTAGTATAGAGTAACGGACTAGGTCTAGGGAGAGTACTTTTTAAAGGGTTATAGTATATACAGTATATTAATGAATTAAGCTTCGTTACTGTTATACGCTATAGCCCTGCCTGCGAGTCGCCGGCGAGTTGCTAGGAAGTCGCCGGGGAGTTACCAGGTTACATTAGAGTATAGCTTATATAGGATATTAATAAATTAAGCTTCATCCTATATATATACCGTAACTCTTGCTATAAGCATTGGCTTATTTCTTAATCCCTATATCCTCTACCTTTTTTTAGAATAGGCTGTGTCTTAGTAGTAGCGCTTGCCTTTTACTTACGCTTTAGCTGTAAGGCTAGGTAGTAACACACTAGCTTTATAAAATGGACTATAAGGATAAGGAGGTGTCTTAGACTTAGGGAGATCTGTAATAGAGTTAAGTGGATAATACTACTAGGCTTAGGTGGGGGGCTATAAAAGGCTGCAGCTTACTATAAGGTATATAGCGGCGTAATAGAGCGTTAGCAGGTATCGCAGTTACCTAGGTATTTATAGAAGTCCTTAGTAAGGCTAGACCTTGTTATTTTACCTTAGGAGTTCTTAATTATATTACTAGTAAGAACTTGCCCTAGGTTACTAATTACGTGTAAAGCGTATAAAGGCGTCCCTTATACTCCACGGATAGACTAGTGACTTAGGGGTATTCTATAAAGGCCGTTTCAGCTAAGGTAGCTACTACTACCACTTACTATAGCACGAGGCTCTGCGTAAAGCCAGTGCCAGCGAGGTAACGTGCGATATATAGGTTACTTATAGGGTTATTACGGGGGACTATTACCTAGGCTAAGGGTCTAGCGCTATTAGGTCAGTTAAAGTCTTAGTAAGAATAGTAGGACACTCTAGTCCGCCGGCGCTAGGTTGTTAGTATAGTAGCACTAGGACTGCCCATAAGGTCCATAACCCACAACTTTTATATAGCATTAAAGGTTGATTTGGCACCTATTATTATATTAAGTATATAGGCGGACTTTACCCTAGGGCGTATCCGTTATAATATATACTATAATGCGTTCCTTTTCTCCCCATCTAGCGTTGGGTCGCGATGCGCCTGCGTAAGGTATATATTTAGGGGTATGTAGTATCCAAATCTAATATTAGATCGCGATGTCCTGCGCATAATATATATTTAGGGTATATGGTATCCTGGTCTTGGCATCTAATATTAGGTCGCAATATACCTGCGCATAATATGCGTTTAGGGTATATATTATTCTAGTCCTATTTTAATGTCAGGTCGCGATGTCCTGCGCATAATATATGTTTAGGGTATGCGTTATCCTTATCTTCTTCCCATCTAATATTAGGTCGCGATGTGCCTGCGTATAATATACGTTTAGGGGTATATGTTATCCTAGTCTTAGGTAGCTTACTGCTAGTAATCTTTACTATAGCTGTCTGCGTTCCTTATATGAGTTATATATATAGCACCGGCGTCCAGGGGGTCCTTAGAGCTGTCTAGCTGTTAAGTCATCTCCTTAGAAGTTTGTTTAGGAAATCCTTACCTTCCTTAGGTTCTATCTTTTAAACCTAACCCTACAGAGCCTATGCTACAACCGCGCTTTAAGCGCAAGGATTTACTACTACCAACTACACAATCTTCCATAAGCTTTATAGTTTCAAGCAGTTACTCTACACGGCGGATTTCTATAAAAAGGTCTTTAGCGGTTCTTACCTATGCAGCGAAGTTCTAGCGGAAGAGCTCTGCTTATAGGTAGGTTAGGAGGCGTAAGAACCAAAAGTCTACCTATTAATTAGGGTCAATAAAAGGGGTATATAAGAAGAGGTCCTCTAAGCTATATATATAGGCTAAGAAGGTGTCGAACTTCTAGTTCTCCTTTATTACAGTTATATAGTACGCAGTGGCATTTTTAAAGCGTCTTACTGTAGGGTTCTTAATCTGGTCTTAGACTATAGTCTTAAGTTTGTCCCATAGTAGAGGACCTTTATCTTTGGCGCCCAGGCGGCGATATACTAGTTAGGCGACTGTCTTTTCTTTTATAAGACCTTTAATGGCCTAGCGTGTACGTTGCTTGCAGTTGTAGTTAGCGTTATAGATCTCGAATTAATTTTTAATTATAGTAATCCACCGGTTAAACTTCTGTTAAGTAGTGCCACTAATGTTAGGTAGTAACTTCTTAACCAGGGTATTAAGATTTGTTTGTTGTATATGTTTAACACACAACTTATGCTCATTACTAGAGAGGCAATGGGAGGGCTTTATTAAATTAATAATACTCTATAAGTTAGCTATTTTATTAGCTAGCTTATCTAGCTCCTTTAGGTTAGTAGTATTTAGTAGGACGCTAGTAACCTTACTAAGCTCCTATTAAGCCTAGGTATATAAGTTAAACTAGTCTCTAGCGTTTATAGATATCTAATTGTTTTAAGGTTTAGGTGGCTTAGATACTACTAGTATGCTTCTAGTAATAGATTCTAAGGCGTTCTGCCGTTATATCGCAGGCGTGTTGCCGTTAAGTACAGGCGTTAATCTTATCTTCGGAGGCATTGTGGAAAGATTAAACCGGCTATCCTCCCAAAGGGACTGGTAAGGATTCGAATATAAGGTAAGAATGTGGATAGGGAGTCCAATGATAGAATAATATGTAACAGTGCAAGTGTGGGGATTAAATGAGCAACTTTTTTGTAAATCTATGGAAATCAAGTGAACTAAATACATGAAAGTAGACCCGGAACTCCGTAGTCTATGACTCAATATTTAACCGTATCCGAGACATACGAGGGTAGCGTTGATCATGTCTTGGAGCCTCTTAGGCGACGATCTTGTGTCTTAGCGTAGTGCTGGTGAACTATTACACACCCCCCTAGATTTGACGGTGTAGTCAAAGCTGTAGAAAATAAAATAAAGGTAAAAACTATACCAAAAATAGGAAATTTAGATACAATTTTGAAGCGGCGAAGGGTAGGGCAATGGTGCTATACGCTTAACGTTAAATTTGGTTTGATCCTTCTGGTAGGGTAAGGTTAGCAGAAGGTTTAACCGAGATTTCGTTAGCATATAGAGCTGTATTTAACAGTTCTGGTGAACTGCTTGGTTGAATTGGAATTGCTTTAATTATATCTAAGATATCGTCTTGAAGTCCTTGTGGTGAGGTATTTAATTCTAGTATAGTATTTTAATCTGTGCTTGGGGTAGTCACTTAATCTATAGCCAAGGAGATAATTAGGGTAGCATTTAAGCTATAACTAAGGAGGACGCTCGGGGTGGAACCCAAGGTAGATATTTGAATCTGGTCAAGCAACTGTGTTATTGTTTAATATGGTAAGGCTCTAGATAAAGCCGTTGTATTTAATCAAGTCTCTTGTTGCTACTGGGTGTATATACAGCTCTTTCTTAGGTACTTATAGAGTTTATTTTCTAATTTAAATTGCTTCTTGCATCTTTAACAGGTTATCTTCTTTGCACAGGCAGCTGGCTGCGCCGTATTTAATGACTCTGGTAATGTTATAGACATTATTAACGTTGCGGTTATTACAACTAGTGCCAATATAGGCGGATCTGGTACCAATATACGCAGATCTGGTGACAACATAGTTGTTATATTTAGTGCCGTTGTAGGCTGGTATCTCTTGGAGGTTGAGAATATTAACTAAGTCGAATCTAGGGTACTCATAGGCTCTCTATGCATCAGTGCCCAGTGGCCCCCTAGTTGTTTTGCATAGTAGACTATTTCGCCAGTTGCTAGACAGTAGAGCACATCTCGTCCTAAGTTAAAATGGATGTCATTATCAGTAGCTCTTAAGAGTGCTACAATATTTATAAATATAGTTGGTACTAGTGCTACATAGGATAGCTTTATTTTTAACTTCCCAGTAGGTGTATTAACAGTAATAGTTACTGTTCCGTAGGCTTAAATCTTTTCGAAATTTCCGCTAGCAATTAGGTAGTCGTCTTCTGCTACTAAGTAGGAGAATATAAAGTCTTCTTTATTGTTACAGACGTGCGTATCTGCGCCAGGGTCGAGTATCCAGGTGTTCTAGAGTTTAAACGGTGTTTAACCAGTGCTAAACGCGGCAGTATTACAGGTCGGAGTTGTAGAAGCTGGGCTGGTTTTAGAATTAAAATTAATTATTTCTATATTCTTTGCTTCTAGTTCTTCTTTTTAAATCTATTTAATCATAGGGTTGACCTAAGGTATAGATAAGATTATTTTATCTATTTTCTTTTAAATGTCTACCCTTGGTCTCCATCCTTAAGGGCGCTTGTGCTCAACAATATAGTAGCAGTTATTGTATCGATGTATGAGGCCGCATATGCATTCCTTATTCCACCTTAAATTTGAATTATTTTGAAGGGTTATAAATACAGAGTGATTAGCAGTAGTGGTAGTAGTAGAAGATGCTTGCTGCATGCGGTAGTGTTCCTTAAATTCCTCAATAAGGTTGATAATGGATGGGGCCTCTTTGTCCTTTCGTTCTTTTCTGATAAGGTCTACTTCTAGCGCTCCTGCGAAACTAGAAGAGATGGGTTTAATAGCTTATATAAAATCATAGTGGGGTCTAAATCCCTATACGTCTGGTAGCTCCAATTGTTCTGCAAGCTTATAGACGTTCCGCCAGTTATTCAACCATTTGTCAACGCTCTGTTTTTCGTTGTAGGCTTTAAGAGCCGTGTATTAATTAAGGACGTCGTGCTTTTAACCTGACATAGTAGGGGCAAGTGCTTTCTTAAGTGCTTAAAGTCGTTCGTATACTATATCAAGGCCGTTAATAAGAGGAAGGTAGTCTATTAATATCAATCAAATAATGTAGGTGCTAACATTGCTTATGGCTTACTCTTGCTTCTGGTGTATACGGAGGTCGTCCTTATATTCCGCGTATAGTTAATTATAGGCAATGAGTTGGTTTGGATCTAGTTAAGCTATTAAGGTAGCAGTAGGAAGTACATCTTTCGGTATAGGTCGTTTCGGAGGTTCTAGCTTTAGAAGCTCGTCTTTCTTCTTTAATGGGTCGATATACTGCCATACCTTATTGGTTTTGGCAGTGTCTTAAATAATAAAGAACCATTGCATCCAATCAGATAGCTGGTTGAGGATAACGTTGATTTTTAATTCGCTCGTGGTCATCATTTTTAGGATTTTAATAGGTCAAGCAGGGTCCTAGGTTAGCGTCTTAGCGAAACCTTATTTTAACAATTTAATTCGTCAGTTTGTTCATCAGTCGGCTTTAATCGTCCGTTCGACTAGTGGTAGTGGTAGTAGAGGACGTCTGCAGCGTGGTGGCTGTAGACTGGTTGCGGTAAAGGACGTCTGCAGCGTAATGGCTGTAGACTGGTTGTGTGTAGAAGACGTCTGCAGCGTGATGGCTATAGACTGGTTTTGGTAGAGCGTCTGCAGTAATGACTGTAGACTGGTTTTGGTATTTGAAGAAGCTCGAGGCACTTGTAAAGGTGGTAGAAGTAGTAACTTCTTAAATGAGGTAGTAGATTAACTGCTTAACAGATAGTGCAACAGGTAGTGCAATCCAATTAATTAGTCAGCAGGTAGTGCGATCCGGGAGTGCAAGCCGGGCTCATAACTGTAACAGTACAGTGTGAGGGTTAAATGAGCAACTTTTTTGTAAATCTATGGAAATCAAGTGAACTAAATACATGAAAGTAGACCCGGAACTCCGTAGTCTATGACTCAATATTTGACCGTATCCGAGACATACGAGGGTAGCGTCGATCATGTCTCGGAGCCTCTTAGGCGACGATCTTGTGTCTCAGCGTAGTGCTGGTGAACTGTTACATAATAGGGTATATTGTATAAGTAGACGAATCCTTAAGGGAGAAGGAGGAGTCTGAGGTGCGAGGTAAGGAAGGGGTTTCCCTAGGCACGTGCAGAGCACGTGCCTCACAGGCGAGTCGCATGCGAGTCGCCTGTGCCTCGCAGCTATATAACTATATGCTCAGGTTTCACCTGACAGCACCCCACTAAATTTACAAAATACTTTATATAGCCCTACTGCCCTACTAATATGGCTCTATATTTCATAAATAGAGGCCCATTTTATAGCTCTATTTTAGGGCTATAAAATGAGTCTCTATATATGTAAATTAGACAAATATTGGTGGAATTATATGGGGTGCTTTATAACGGCTGTTAAACTTGAATTGAGGCTCTGTGCTGACTAATCTGACCCACCAGCCCCATAAATAAGCACCCCATAGCCCCACCAATATAGCTCCAAATTATATAAATAAGGGCTTATTTTGTTGCTATAGAATAGGACTATAAAATGAGCCTTTATTTATATTATTTGGAGCTATATTGGTGGGGTTATAGGGGGTGTGGTAAGCCGCATTGCGTCTATACGCACTGTCGACGATATTTCGCAAACGACTGTAAACCTAAAGACGAAGTAAAGCGCGCCGCGAAGAAATTCCAAAGAGAATACATTAATTAGCCTAAAGAGGTAAAAAGCTAATTAATATAAGGGCGAAAAGATTTGACCAATGAGAGGGCTAATTTTCCTCGGGCGGTACTAAACTCCTGGCGTTCCTCCAGGCATGAAGACGCCTCTCCTCCGCCATCCAAGGGTAAAACGTTGTGGTGTCAATCCTTGGTCCCGAGAGCTTTAAGACTCCTCCTGATACCTGTACGAACGCATATAAATGTAATTTCAAATTCATGCGACGGCACAGTGTCAAGCAAATCTTTGCAATGGGCACATTTTGCATCACGGACACCAAGGACCAGTCTTCCCTGATTGCTTACTTGATGGTATCTATAATATGGATGTTTGGTCGTTCGACATGGCAACAAGTTGTCAACATCGGGAAAACATTCAATGCGAAGGACTTAGATTGGACAATATATCGACTCGGACTTGTTACTAATGGTGGAGATGGCCACACATGTTGGCGGTAAAACCTGGAAAACATCAATAACCAGAAATCAGTTGGCTGGATGGTTGGTGGATCAGAGGGAGAAAGCTTAAGCGGAACACGTGCATGAGAAGCCGCTTCAATTGCTTGTAGTACCATAATTTATAGCTAGAGCTTCTGACGTTTCTAGCTCCAATCAGAATAGCAGCACATTCCGTGGATGATTGGCATGTCCCCCTACCGTCATATTAGCATAGCCCGCAGACACGACGCGCGTACGCAAGGCAAATGTTACTCAAAACCGTGCCAGCGCGGTTGTGCGACACCCGTGATGATCTGATACAAACGTGATGTAGTATGGAGTGCACAACCATTTTCCCACGGTTCGCGGGTTCTCGAAACCCGGGGGGCAACAATCGAACGACGATGTTTAATGAGCGGAAGGTGGCAGGTAAAAGTTTGGCTGGCGTGAAGATGTAATTGGTGGAGATGGTTTATCACGTGATGGCCATTAGCGCGTTGTCCGCATCTCGGAAAGACCTGTTCCTGCGTCCCTGAAAGTGGTGTGGTCATCGCAACTCTCAACAACCCTTGATAAACTAATATTCTCCTAACTTCTACCTTTCACTGGCCTTCCATTGATTTACAGCTCCCCTCCCTTGGAGACATTTAGGTCTGATCGGAATTGGGATTTCGCGCCACTGCTGAAATTGGGGATTTACGATGTGCGGACTTTTTTCCTAGCTTCTCCTATCACAGCTTTGGACATTTAAGCTAACCGCACAACAGGAACTCTACTTCATACCTCGTCCCTGCAGCGACGGATACCTACTGGGGGTCGTTTGAGGAGATCTCGAAGTACAATGTTCAGCTCAACTATTTCGAGCGCCTCTGGCTGGCGTGGTATACTTTCATGCAGAACGATGTCCTTGCCACAGGGATCATGTCCTTTGTTATGCATGAGACTGTATACTTTGGGCGCTCTCTGCCATGGATAATCATCGCCCGCATACCGTATTTTAGGAAGTACAAGATTCAGCAGGTATGTTTGGCTTGCTGTCGTGTGCTAGGGTGCATACAATTAACCTTGACGCTAGCAAAAAATTCCCACAGCGTATGAACAATGGCAATGTGCTTTACTCGTGCTGCTCAGTCATTTCACCGTCGAGCTGCCCCAGATTTGGTATGTCCGAGTGCTTGTTAAATTTAACCCTATCATGTTTAACATTATTTCAGGCTGTTCCACCCCATAACCCAATATTTTGGCCTTGATACTGGAGTACCCTTCCCCTCTATCTACAAGATGGCCTATCAAATTGCAATCTTCTTCGTTTTGGAAGATACCTGGCACTACTGGACGCATCGCGCGATGCACTGGGGACCTCTATATAAGAACATCCATAAGATCCATCATCAATACTCCGCTCCCTTTGGCCTTGCCGCTGAATACGCGTCGCCAATTGAAGTCATGGTCTTGGGTTTGGGCACAGTCGGCTCACCAATTCTTTGGTGTGCCATCACCAAGGATCTCCATATCCTGACCATGTATATCTGGATTATCCTCCGTCTATTCCAAGCCATTGACGCGCATAGCGGTTATGAGTTCCCATGGAGCCTGCACCACTTCCTCCCGTTCTGGGCCGGCGCTGACCACCATGACGTACATCACGAACGCTTCATTGGTAACTACTCGAGCAGCTTCAGGTGGTGGGACTACTTCTTCGACACCGAGTCCGGCCCCGAGGCCTCCAGGCGTCGTCGGGAGCGCAAGCTCGCAAAGGTGAAGAAGGCGCAGTAAAGTTGCTCCGCTTCTGTGAGAACTTCGGGGCGTGCTGCGAATTGCAAGGGGCGAACCATCCGCGGAGCAATCTTCCGGTCTCCACAAAAAATCGGAAACCGAAACTACGTTTAGATTCACCAGTTGCCGCAATTCTCCACCCAATTATCTACTCTAGTGCCTTTTCGCGAAATGATACCATTCACCCGGCTATTAGATCGGGTCCCTGTGCATAGAATTGGCGTTCAGAGCGAGCCGTTGCCGCACACGTTAGTGCCGCCGTTACATCCGAGCGAACCGTCTTGGAACAGTGATGACAGTTTAATTTTTGCATTTTGGGAATATTAATTGGCGTTATGCAGCACAGGAAAGGGAGGCGAATGTAAATGGCACTCTTAGATAATGCTGAAGAATTGTCGCTTATAGCTCACTACCCTAATACAACGTTTTGGATTACTTATACTTTTAGCCTTACTCTTGCTTGATGAATAATACCATGAATAATCTCCCACGATTGCTGCTGCGACCCGAGCTCCCGCACATTCGCTGGATGCCACCCGATTCGGATGCGACACCGATATTCCAAATCGTGCCGTCCTTTTATACCGCTGATCCTTTTGAAGCATCCTAGCGACGAGGAATTACACATATCGTTACTCTGTAGCCTGTTTAAGTAATATTGGAGTAACCCAGGATCGACAAAAGCGGGCTGGCGTCAGCAGGCTATCAATGTAATCAAAAATAACTGCTCCGAAGCAGCAACATCAGCCAAGAACAGGTTCGCGGCAACCGCTCGGGCCTGCAATGAGTAATCCTCTAGCTCCAGCCTTTGACGCCAGCAAGCAGCGCTCGCAGCGCTCCAATCGGGGTTTGTTGTCCACCCAGAGGCATTGAAGCAAACACGAAAGCTGCACGCAGGACCGGCGTGCAGCACTGCTTGCCACCCCGGCGCCCACCAGCCAGCCTCGGCCGCGATTTGCGATGCTTGTCGCTTCTATTCAGGGCCTGGACCGCTCGAGGCGTCGTCGTAGCTTGGTCGCTATCGCGTGCGCGGGGATGTGCAGAGCACGCTTTTGCTGCACGACTCGGTCGCTGCGGGCGTCGGCTACTGAACCTGCTCCTGCTCCTGCTCCTGATCCAACTCCAACACCCATCCCAGCGGCGCCCTTGCTGCTATTTGTAGTGCCATCTGTACTGCTCCTGATATTCTCCTGACTTGGCATTACTCCGACCTCTCCAGCGACTCGGTCACAGAACTCGGCCATCAGCACGTCCTTCTCCGACAGTCCGCGTGGGCGGTGCGTTGTCCACTCAATGCTCACTTCGCTATACAGGTTGTGCCACGATGGGTGGTGTCGCTGCTTCTGGCATTCAGCAGCCACGAGATTCATGAAGCTCCAAGCAGCTTTAAAAGTCTTGAAGCGGTAGGTGCGGGCGATGCCGATGCGGGATGCGGTCAAGGTCCAGGGGGTGGAGTGGAGGAGGGAGGACGTGCGGTCGGGCAGATCATTTGGAGAGTTGGTGGAGAAGATGGGACTCGGCGTTGGAGGATTGTCGGTATGAGTGGAGCCATCATTGGAACTGGAAGTGCTGCTGAACGTCGAGCTGGTGTTGCGATAGGATTGGTGAGACGTGAGGCGGAGGCGGGTTGGTGGGATCTGAAGAGCTTGATGCACGATAGATGGAATGCCTGAACGATAGATGAATTGGTATTTGCTGGTGGAGCGGTTAGACAAGGTTCCGGCTTGACATTTTAGAGGTTGTAGATCAGGGAATAAAGCCTGCAATGATTGACACAGCACGGAGGGGCATAAGATAGGAGGTAATACCAGAATGTGTGCAAGAGTCGCGGGTGGCGCATAATCATCTTGCCGTTCTTGACATTCCTGACGTTTGATGCTGCACTCATATGCCCAAAGGAGACGATTGGATCATGGATCTCATGTAAGGCTCGGTGTTGAGGTTGGAAATTCGTATGTTTTCGTCATACCACCTGGGTGACGCTTGTGAGTTCGGTTAAGGCAGCAAGGCGGAAATTGGCAATCAGGCCTGCACCATTAAAACACAACTAAAATTAATTAAGGAAAGTCGCGAATATAACAGCAAAGGCCTTAATCTAGTCCTCTAGAATAGAGATTATAATAAAAAAGGTCTTTGTTGCGGACATATTAATGGTAATTTAGATTTGATGGGTGTGACAGGACCCGCGTGATACGGAGTAATTCGATGACCGAAGACTAGGCCTTGGCAGCTCTCCACAATGTTTTCCATTTAGAGTCATCAGAGTTCAGGAAATCACCATAGCCTTCCAGGTTGCCTCGACAAAAATTACAATATCAAGGCGAGTATCATGTGGTGTGTTGCCCGACCCAGCGCGCCGCTATTAAGGGAGGGCATTGACCTCAATATGCTAGGTACCCTATATGGTGTTTTTTGATGAGATCGGATTGCTCGGATGACCCGTTCTGATATTAACGCCGAAGCTGACTACAAGACCTGCCGGATGGGTAACGCTGATAAGTCAGGACTCTTGGGACGAACCGCTATCCCCCCTTCCCCCATCCATCGTCAACCCAATGCTGGCGCTGGGCTCACGGGAGAGTCGGAAGGTTACAGCAATTAGTCTTTCGCAACAGAGTGCCAAGCACATATTGGTAAGCACGTCAGCTGGCTCATACAAGTGGAGGCACTGGAGGTTGGGCCTGCAGTACCGTGATTTGTTGTACCTAATAGACCCCTCCCTTTGCCGAACGGGGTAAATGGACAATATAAGCGCAGGCCATCGTTCGCTGCTGTCGTAATTATTCATTCATCAGTAATGCGCACGTTGAGGAGCACAGCGCCCTAAGGTACGAGCCCTGAGTGCGGTGATACGGTGCCTTCGGACCCGCTACCAGAGGCAATCATCCGACAGCCGAACCTTCTTGCGGGCTTGGGCGCTCACCTTACGCTCACCTGACGCTCACCTGCGCTTTAAAGCCCACGACTCCTCAAAACCAGAAAAACCTGCCTGACTCAGCCCTTACGAGAGCACATACATCCACCAACCAGACCAGCCATCACTAAACAGTAAGCAAACCAGCGCGTCTAACCCTTTCACCAAAGAAGTCCGCGGCTGTGAAAAATCCTCCGCAATGGCCCGTCTCTCCAAGCTTGCCATGCCATGGCATTGTATGCTAGAATGCGACGAGATACTAATCACTTTCGCTCCGCCCCAGCTTCCCGCATTCTTTGCGACAAAACCATCCACACTTCGGACGCCTCAAACAGCTCAATAATCAAGCGCCACTCCCATCTTTGCGCGGCGATACCGACGTAATTTTGCAAGCTTATTACTCACGTCGACGCGACGGTCGCTGTTGCACCGAATCCTCAATTTGATGCCGCACGGATTGCCTTCGCAGTACCCCTACGCCATGCAACAACCTGCTCAGGTAAGCTGATAGAATCCGATGCTTACTCCTCATCTGGAGTGCGGACACTTGCTGACAGACCCAGGAACAGCAGCCCACAATAGAAATGAGTTAGATTCCCACCTATGCTCTAGACTTGTTATGTATAGCATGCGACAAATCACTAACTTACCTTGCGTTAAAGGCTTAAGAGAACACCTCCTCGCTGCCGGAGCTGGTCAACCACAAGTACCAGTGCCAGTCACTCCGTCGTCGCAAATACACCAAGCGCATTCCGCCAGTCCGCACAGTCACGCCATAGATCCTGCCATTGCCGGCCCTGGATACACAATGAGTGCCGGCGACAGCGGCGGCGACGGCCACTTGAGCGAGGGCAGGAAAGGTCGAAGAGAGCTATCGACATCGAAGCGGGCGGCGCAGAACCGTGCCGCACAGGTATGTCGTGTTAATTATCGGAGGGTAGCCGGAGTTGGGTGGTTCAGGATGGGAACCTGCCTCGCTTCGACGACCATCTATCCCTAGACATAGCTTCATAAGAGCTGACTAACATCTACCTTGTCATTATAGCGCGCCTTCCGTCAACGCAAGGAAGAATATATCAAACAGCTCAAGGATCAGGTGAAAGAATTCGAGCAGCTATGCGAGATGTACAAGAACCTCCAGACGGAGAACTACCAACTGCGCGACTACATCATCAACCTCCAGTCGCGCCTACTCGAAACACAAGGCGAAATCCCTCCGGCACCCGCCAATATCGACCTATCGCGGCCACATGGAGAGCCTTCTAGCCGGCAGCAAGGCGAGCAGCAGCAAAGCTCGTCGGCTGGATTATCAGAAAGAGAGATTGGCGAACTGCGAATGGCAGCAGCTCAAGCCGCTGCTGCTGCACGCCAGCAAGAGCATCATGGATCAGGCATGAATAATGGCGGCAAGCACCACCATGAAGAGGCAGCGTACCTACCCTCCGAATATCCTGAGAAGAGGCAAAAGGTCGATGACACTCCAGTGTCTTCAGGTAATGACATTTGTGTTCTTACTCTTGCTGTTGACAAAGACCGCTCGAAGTCCACCTCACTGGTCTATCCTTATGCGCTTTCCTTTCAATGGAATGTTGCTTCAAGTACACAGCTAGCTGCTTACACTCCATTTCACACAGGATCTCAAGCCCCATCGACTGGTGACATCGGCGCAAGTCCTCAAAACGGGGTCTAGTCCTTCGTTAATACGATGCTGCGATACCCACGATTGTCTGTAGCTCTACCTCGATGGTTGAAGCGCACATCAAAGGTGCATCATCGCACTCTTAGCTTGTAAAAGCTTTCTTTCAATAGATTTTGCCTACTTCAACACCTTTTTTTTATTCAGTTTCCTACTGAGCACGAAGTTACGTATGCGGGGGATGTCTCAAATTTGCTGTTTTCAAACAGGAACTAGGCGTTGACGGGGCTATCATTGATATAGTATCATTTACTATTCAGATCAGATTTCCCTCCTTTTTTTTTTTTGGTCGTGGCTGGAGAGGTGTTTTGTCACATGGTTGCGACACCGCTGGCTCGCTTGTATGCGGGATGAGAGATGATGTGAGTTTTCGGGCTCTGTGTACTTCTAAGTCAGTTGCTGTATGGCTTGTTATCTACTACTAAGATTTTTAGTGGGAGGTAAATGCAAAATGGCGAGAGAGTTCTAAAGAATTTAGCGCTTAAGACGAGATGTGGGAAAACGTTTCTACGACTTCATTCGACAATTAATCCCAGACGTCGAATTGTCGATTTTGATCGACAATTTTCGAATGCAGTGAATAGGCGCAATTTAGCAATAGGCGTGTATTCCGAGGTGACAAAATAGTTTTTGAAATACAGGCCATCGACCGGAAATTTTGGGCCCCGCCTTAAGGGCGAATTCAACCTCAATGTGGCCCGACGAATCTATCTTCAGCCTTATCCCTTGCACAGATAAGGTGCTATATTTTATGGCTCGTGCGCGGGGTCAAGAACATCGACTTTTTGGTGTCCAAATGTAAGCAAATAACTTCCTTAATCGATTACCACTATGTAAGAAGGGCCCCTGTTGGCAGGAGCACATAAATCGACTCAACTCTAAAGAATGGGGCCCTATATACAATATACACCCAAAATTCGATATATTTGTGGCTTCATTTAAGACAATCCTAGAAATCACTTAACCTTAACTCTTTATATTAAGTAGCTACCAACGGAAATACGAAAGCCTCCAGAGGAAGTTCAGAATAAGGGTACCTACCCTTGAATATTGCAAAAGAGGCGCCCGCCCCTTACCAGCATGATAGAGGCTTTTACAAGAAGGTGCAGCGGGAAGTCGTGGTCAGCGGAACAGAGCTATGATTGAGCATATCATCACACCTCATCCGAAGAATTTTATTAGGCGAAACACAGATATATTTAGTTCGGTCCACCACGAATACCAGGATTTAGCGGTAATATAAGTGAGCTTCGGGATCCTCTATCTATACGTGAGCCTGGATACATACCCCAAGGCCCCCGAAACCGGAGCCAGGGCCGTAACCCGGTCAATAATCCAACTAATAACCTGGTCAGCCACCTGACCTAGCAGAGGCGGCCTCAGGCACATAGGCAGGAGCCTGCGGACAAGCTCGAGCTCAGGCGCCTCTTCCACCTCCTCCACCTCCCCAGCCGTTCTCCAGGGTCCGCTGAACGCAATCACTAAGCGACGAGCAAAAACCCGTTATCACACCTCATACCACTACGGGAAATAGTATGTTTGTCGCAGTATTGTAATTCTCTGGCGCCTTAGTACACCAACTAGTACCTGTTCCTAAGGCCGTCTGGCACCACTTAGTCCTTACTTCATTCGGGGCACAATGCTGCTTGGTGCGGAAGTTTGGTGTGACTTACGATGGCCACGTTACTGAACGTCGGCGATCCAGAATCCCAAGAAACCCCATCCAGCTCTATCGCAAATATTGCCTGGTTGAAGGATTTGCTGGCTGCTCCCAGTTAGATTTACCCTATAACCCCCTCGCTCCATCTCCCCGGCTAAAGCCACTTAACGCAAAATCATTACTAACAGTCTCCCCCGTATTGCTCTTCTTTTACGTGCTCGTCCAAAAGCTATTCCCTTTCGTGTTATTGAATACCATCGTATCACTTACATTTACGTTAAATCCGCTTCCCCAAGACAAGTTCGGGTTCGAGTAGCACCATCCACCAGGTCTCAGATTGGCCATCGAGCACGTTTTGATACACGCCGCTATTGTCGATCGGTTGCAGTCCCAGCCAGAGGTAGCAGGTCCCGGCTTTCTTGAGGGTGGGGATTAACATTATACTGGAGAAAGAGAGGGATTGGGATCCGGACGGGGTGTTGTAGCGGAGGAAATACCATGTTGCGGCATAAGTAAGGTGGAGGTGGAAGATCAGGTAAAGGGTGAGGATAAGTATGGAACGCATAGCATAGGTTAGTTCACGGGTGCATAAATATGAAAGACTAGACAGCAAAGGGATTCACCGAGTCGGTGCAGACGCGAAGCTCAAAGCCCATCGCCAAGATTAAGCAAGCCACAACGCATCTTCCACTGGGAAACCTTCCCTTTCATTTGGCAATTAGGCACTGAGGCGACGCCTAAACACGATACCTCAGACCCATATTTCTTTTCTGGGGCCGTCCGCAAAAACCTCGACCTAGATGCAAATTTTGCAGATGATGACATCCAGGCACGACTAACCAAGTAACAAGATTTAAGAACTTGGAGGCTTGGACGCATATCTGGTTCTTGGCACGTTTTCCGCTGGTCAGCCGCAGCTGCTATCCCTTGCTCGAGCGATGCTGCAACTGTCACGAAGTTTGATAGAGCAGTTCATTGATGAAATGGGTTGATTGATTGATGATCTTGACTTGATCGTTCTTGATTGATGCTTCTTGTTGACCTGGGGCCCCTGGGGCTCTATGAAGAGATTTACAATGCACGTGTCCCACGCCTTAGATTATCTGACATACCCCCTTAGCTTTGAGCTCTTTGAGGTTAAAGCTAACCACCTTCTTATGCCCGTTAATGAGTTAATTGAACTGTAATCTTATCTGAATCCTTCTCCCTTAGGTTCTCCAGTTGCTTCTCCTTATCTAGCTGCTCCTTAATATCCACCATTCCGACTAGGTTGACGAAGTGTCGAACGGACAATTAGGTATGAGAACTCTGTCTATTAAAGAGGGCTTTTAGAGCCTCTATATATACACCAGATAGGTGACAAATAGGTTGCAAATAGAATGACGACGTAGTCGTCATTCTGTAATGGAAACAAGTATTTAGACATTCGATGAGACATTCGATGAGACATACGAGGTAAGGAGCGGGGTATTGAGACATAGGGTTCTAGGCTTGAAGCCAGTATCAAGATGGTGGTAAGGAGATCCGATCCAGTTCGACACGAAGTTCTGAAACCTCTGCTTGGGCAGGGCCTTTGTAAGTCCATTGGCGATCATCTCCTTTGTCGCTGTCCATTGAAATCGTACTTATCTTATTGCGTATTCCTGATGTAGCCAGTGTTAATGGATGTTAACGTGTTGGAGCTTCGTGATTAGCTTTGCTGTGTCTTCTGTAATTAGTTGGAGTGTCTGGGTATTGTCGCATTTAATAATTAAGGGCTTGTTTAGTTGCTTTAAACATCCTGCTAGTAAAGATAACTTCTTTCACTGTCTGAGATAGGGCTAACAACTTGGCTTCTGTGCTCGACGTAGTTACCATATCCTACTTATTTGCTCTCCATGCGATCGGTCCCGAATAGTGTTATAATGTATCCTTGCAAGCTCTTTCTGTTGACAGAGTTGTTTGTGAATGATGCATTGCTGGCACAGATAAATAATTGCGCTTTACTTCTACTATCTGTTATCTCGTCCTTTGTCGCTTATTCCTTTATCCCTCCCTTTCCTATTCATTCCTTCCTTATCTCCTCCATAGTAGATTGCTCTACTCCTTGTGCTATACAGGTACTGGTCTCTGATATGGCATTGTAGAAGCTGCTTCTCTTGGTAGGGATATAGGATAGACTAGTAGGTCTGTATTGGGGGACGGAAGCGTTAGACGGATCAATCGGTGATTGGTAGGGAGGAGTTCCGATTCTGCTATAGGAGTGTCTAGAAGACGCCCTTTTAAGATCTATCTTATACTAGTTAGCTATCTTCTTAATATAGATTTCCTAGGATAGCCATAGGAGCCTTTGGCTACAATTATGTAGCACAGATTCCTTAAAACTATTTTAGCTTGCCAAGGGTACTTATCTGGTATTCCTTGCTTAGCTCCTTGATTGCTTTTTAAGCTTTCTTCTTATCTATCTTTTAGTAGCAGAAGACAATGTTATTAATAGATGACTTTATTAAGACTGTAATAGACAAACGCGTTGACTGCATCTCTGTGTTGTCTCTAGGTCGAATTTTGCGGGAATAGCCATTAGGGTCCAGTATGTCGTACTCGCCAATGTATTAGCTCTTATAGGTAGGTCTTATTAAGCTAAGGATCTACTGTCCCTTTGCGTGCTTTTTTAATAATTACACCCCCTAAGCATTCGGCGGTACCGTTCTGAGCTTAGGTATGTAGTGCTAAAGGCTTGAATGTAATCCCTTGGTGTTTCCTTAAGGTTAGTTAATTAGGAGGTTAAGATAGGGTTTATTAATATTCCGTTTTAAGAACCTTTATAAGACCTAACGCTTAATTTTGGCAAGAATGTTAAAGGCTTATAGGTCCTGGATGACCTAGACGTAGATGCTATAGTCTTGCATTACCTTTTAAATCTGGATAAACGTCTCTTAACGATATTCTGCGCTTCCATTGGCGGCGTGGTAGTTGGCTTGTATTGAACGCTGATAGACTTCCTAGTTGGACGTATTTAATAGTCTATTATCCTAGTAGTACCCTCATTTTCAAAGTAGACGGAATAACACTAGATTTATGTTAAAGTCCGTATAAAAGGCAACGTCTGTTACGGCGCTGGTGGAAAACGGTGGATTATGGTAGACGTTATGGTAGACGCAGAGTCACGTAAGCCCACGTGACTCGCGGATTGTATAAGACTTCGAGCGACGCTGCCCTTCTTCTCCTTTCCTCTCTCTAGCTTTGGATCCTCGTTTATAGACAATCCAATCGTACAGGCTTACGCGACCCTCTTGCTGTGCTTGTGCCTTGATTAACCGAGTCGCTAACATTATCCAAAGCTCGTCACTACTCTTCTTTCCTAAGAAGGAACTTAAAAATATCTATAAGGCCACGAATAGGACAAGGACATAGAATAGGACCCTAAGGACATTACTAGGACTATAAGGACAGGACAGACCCCTAAGAACCAAAAGAACACGAATAGAACGCGAAACCTAAGAATAGGACACGCACTGTCACAGCACTGACCTGACGCATACTGTTTCCTACTGTTGGCTGGCCCACCACTAGCGCCTTGGCGGCTGGCCCTACTCTTTATACACAATACCCCCTTTTATCCTTCTTCTCTTCTTTATAGCACAACGTAGTTATTTAGTCTACTTTATTGCAGCACTGTGACAGTTTGTGCTATTATTAATTACGCCCCGTCGCGATCCCTAATTCCCTATATCCTAGTTATCTCCGCCCCAGAGCAACTATAACCTGCGCGCGACGCGTCCATACGCTATAACCCACTATAGTCCTAGAACAATCCTTAGTTTTTTCCCAGCGCCAAAGATTACCTAAATAGGCGACATTAATAACGCCAAAATGGCCAAAACCTAGAACCCCCGTGAAGTTTTTGTAGACTTCTTTATATAGACACACCCTAATATCGCATAGATAATCCGCCGCTCTCCACTATACCCTAAAACCTTTAAAGCCGATAAAGTTTACTATACCCTTATTAACCATACCAATAAGTTCCTTAGTAATATTAAAGCGGGACTATAGTTTATATATAACATAAATACCGCTAATAAGAAAGCTAACGAAAGCCTTAATGCCCTTATTACCTCCTAGACAGAAACTATTGCCGCTCTTAAACAATTAACCCCTATAACAACGGTAGTAACCTAGCAGAAAAAACGGATGTCTAAAGACCCGCTAATATTTAGCAGAAAAGGCACCCCGCTAGAATAATAAGCCAACTTTAAGACCTAGCATATTAAGATTAAAGGAGTCTTTAACCGTAACTAGAACTACTTTAATACAGTCCAATTCCAGATCCTTTACATTTTAGATATACTAGAGGGTAAGGCCTATAAGTTTATTAAGCAGGGCCTAAAGCTTATATATAAGAACCTAAATAACATATCTATATAGAAATGGCCCACCAAAGAAGATATACTTAAAGAGCTTACTGCCTACTATAAGGTCCTTAGTATAACCCAGGTCGCAAAAAATAAGCTTAACTATTTTCCCTAAGGTAAGCGTAATTACTAGTCCTAAAAGGGAGAGCTTAATAAGTTAATAGTCTATGCTAGAAAGACAGATAAATAGAAGGTAGATCTACTCTAAAAGTTTATCTCTCTAAAGATAGAAGAGCTAGTACTTAGACTTGCCTATAAAATTAATAACAGCGACTATATAGGTTAGAATAAGTAGATAGATATATTTGCTAAGAACCTCGCAAACTATATACACTAAGCTAACCTTAAAAATACTAACTACTGCCCATCTATTTAAGCTCCTACCCCTATATTAACCCTAACCCTAACCCTAATAGCAACTAGAGAACCTATAAACCTTAATAGAATCTTAGACACAGAGTATAAGCGCCGCTTTAATAATAGACTGTGCCTTGCCTATAGCCTGCCTGGCCACTAGAAGGACGCTTATAATCCCACTATAATAGCAAACCTAGTTCTAATACTAGCCTGTTAAATAACGCAAACTAATAACCGCGGATATAGCAACCGCGGAGTCTATTATAGCCGTAGTAGATGACCCCCCCCCTTTAACCCTACGGCTTAGTTACTCTAAATAATGCCCTATATGGAAGCCTAACCTATTAATAACGCCTAAAATTGGCAACTCTGCGCTAGCGAATATAAATACGGCTATATTGTTAGCAAGGTGCCGTCTTCCTATACCCTAACTAAGACTAACACTACTAGCCAGATAGATACTAGATTGCCCTACTAAGATAGCCCTATACCCTAGTTATTAAAAGGTAAACCCTTAGACTAAGTTGCGTTTAAGGGTCTAAACCATATAAGGAGGAAGACAAGAAGATTAGGTCCCTGTTACTAGACTAATTAGTCCTTTCTATTAGTAAACTACCACTTAATCTTAAATTAGTAAATAGTAATAAAAAATTAATCCTTATTTAAACCTAACTCTCCTTATTACGCAACCTATGCCCCTAAGTTTTTATTAATATAGTAAGCCTAGTGGATTTAGGTAGTACTGCGATAGTATTTACTAACGCAGAGTCTATTATAAGAAAATATAATATTATAACTAAGAAACTGTTGGCACCTAGGCCACTACGCCTTGCAGATAGCATCCTAACTTTACTTATTATAGACTACTTTACCGCCTAAATATTAATTAGTATTTATACTAAAGCTATACTTTTTCTTATTACTAAACTCTTACTCAGTACCCTAATTATCTTAGGTATGCCTTAGCTCTAGAAGTATAAGCCCCACCCTAGCTTTAGAGAGCTTAAGATCCGCTTTAACTTAGACTACTGCTCTAGGAACTACCTCCTATAGGGGACAGCTAATAGTAGCAGGGACGCCCTATGTAGATACTTAGCACTACCAAGCCTAGTGCCTAGGACTATATATAAAGCCCTAATAATAGAAGATGTTCCTAATAAAGGGGAACCTGTATAGCTGCAAAGTAACAAGATAGCAGAAAACTGGACTACTCTAGCACTTAAGACTAAAATAACGGGCTAGCTGGCCTTGCTAAGACTAAGGAAGAAGGTCCGCTTTACGCCGCTACTACTAAGAATCTAATACTAACCCAGATACCCTTTAAACCCTAGCCGCCTAGCCCAATACCTAGAACTAAGCCATATGCTATATACGCACACTATAGCCCACGTTATAGTAAGGACTAGCTAGGGAATTACTAAGACCCAGATAATAGAAACCGCGCCACCACAATACCTAACCTTGCACCTACTCCTAAGAGCTAACTAAGATAAGCTAGCCCTGCTGTGATATTAGGAGAAGACTAAATACGCCCTAACCTAGACAATATTATAAACGTATGCGCTATAAATTTCGCCTAGTTTTATAAATAAAAAGGCGTAAAAGTAATAAGGATCTATATGGCGGAGCTAGTAGAATTAGTAAAATAAGAAGAATGGAAATAATTAATAGATAAACTCCCTACTGGACTAGTTAAAATACTAGACCTAATAGAGAAATCCTTCTGCTACTTAGTTAATGGTAACTATATAATAAAAAAAGCCTGCAAGGTCTTCCCTAGTTATTTTTACTATTTCCTTAAGGAAAACCTCTAGACTATAAATACTAAGTTCCTCTGCCGCAAAGTTATAGATATAGATATTAAGAAGTTTATAAAAGGCAAACCCGCTCTAACTAGGGATAATATTATACGACGCCTCCTAAGGGAATACAGGCACTATATTAAGGGGTTTCTCCTAAAGAATGCTAATAAGCTCCCACTATATTACCCATAGGACCATAAAATTAAAATTATGCCAGGAAAGCAGCCCCTATACCATAAGAACTGCCTACTCTCCCCTACTAAGCTCTAATGCGTTAAGAAATGGATTAATAAGATGCTTAATAAAGGCTTTATCTAAGAATTAACGTCCCCCACTACAGCCCCGCTCCTACTTGCTGCTAAGCTAGAAGGAGGGGTAAGGATCTGCCATAACTATAGAGGACTTAATAACATTACCATTAAGAACTAATACCCGCTCCCGCTTATCCATAAGATACTTAATGCCCTATATAGCGCCAAATTTTATACTAAGCTTAATATTATCGCCGCGTTTAATAGGATCTGTATTGCTAAGGGCCATAAATAGCTTATAGTATTTATTACCCGCTTTAGGCTCTATAAGATGCTAGTAACCCTATTTAGCCTTTATAATACCCTAGCTATATTCTAGAACTATATTAACTATATTCTTTATAACGCACTGGACGACTATTGCATAGCATACCTTAATAACATCCTTGTATTTTCTAAAACTTAAGCTAACCATACCAGGCATGTTAAAGAGGTAGTTCACCACCTTAAAGCTGCCGGCCTCTAAATTAATATTAGCAAGTTAGAGTTCTACACAATAAAGATAAAGTACCTTAGCTTAATTATCTTAATAGAAGGAATAAGCATGGACCCTAAAAAGGTCTAAGCCTTATAAGCATAGGAGAACCTAACCTTAGTTAAGAAATTATAGCAGTTTCTTAGATTTGCAAACTTTTACTATAGGTTTATCCAAAGTTATTCTGCTATTACTACACCTATAACAAAACTCCTAAGAAAGGACATTGGATGGCTATAGGGACTAGAATAAGCCAAGTTATTTAAGGCCCTTAAGAGAGCCTTTACTTCAGCACTAGTACTAGCATACTATAACTATACAAAGAAAATAGTAGTAGAGATAGATATATTAAATTAGGCTTCTGGTGGAGTCCTTTCCTAATATAACAATAATAGTAAACTAAGACTGGTTGTATTCTTCTCCGCAAAGCACTTTACGCTAGAGTGTAACTACAAGATCTATAATAAAGAACTCTTAGCTATTATTAAGGCTTTAGAGAAATAGCGTCCTAAGCTATAAGGGACCGAGGAGCTGTTTAAAATTATTACTAACTATAAAAACCTATAGATATTTATAACTACTAAGCAGCTAAACCAATACCAAGTCCAGTAGGCAGAGTTCCTTTTATAGTTTAACTTTGTAATTATATATAGACCTAGTAGTAAAGCTACGCTCCCTAACGCCCTAAGCTAACTACCAGGAATAAAACCTAAGGACACTAATAACAAACGCCTCCACCACTAAGCCTAAGTTATTATACCGCCCTAAAAAGTTAACCCTATAATCTTAGAAGAATTACTATATAAATCCCATAACTCTAATAATGTGGAGTTTATAGCCGCTCTAGACCCTAAAATGGCTGAAAAGTTACTAGATAAGCTAATTTAGTTAGGATACCAGAAGAATAAACTCGCAAGAGATATAGTAGCGGCTCTGCGTAATTAGAAAGCTTACCATTAGCTAAAGAAGATTAGAAAATTACTCTATTATAATAAGTTAGAATGTAGCATTATTAACAGATAGATCTACTTTTGCTAACGCCTCTTTATCCCTAATACCTTAGACCTCTACCTAGAAGTTATCTATTACTTTTATAGCAGCGGCCCCGCTAGTTACCCTAGCTAGGTTAAGACTCTTAACCTCTTAAACTAAACATACTGGTAGCTAGGAATCTCCCAGTTTACGGCTACCTTTATTAAAGACTATGCCTTATACTTTGCACTAAGACCCCCTATTCTACCCCACCCGGTTTCCTAAAACTACTAGAACTACCCGCTCGCCCATAGACCGATATTTTAATTAACTATATTACAACACTGCTAGTATGCCAACGCCATGGCAAGGTATATAAATATATCCTTGTTATTATGGACCGCCTAACTAAAATATAACACCTCGTTTTAGTAATAGGACTCTTAACAGAGGAGCTAGTTAATAGCTTTATTAATAATATATATAAGCTCCACAGTGCACTAAGTACAATTATCTCTAATTATAGTATATAATTTATTAGCGACTTCTAGCGATAACTAAGTAAACGCCTTAAGATAACCTTATAACCAAGCTTAGCCTAGCACCTAGAAATAGACGGCCAAACTAAAATTGTCAATGCTACTGTAAATAAGTACCTCTGTGCTTTTATTAGCTTTATATAGGATAACTAGGTTAACTACCTACCACTTACTAAATTTGCTATAAATAACTAAGTTAATAAAAGCATAGGTATCTCCCTGTTTTTTACAAACTATGGCTTTAACCCTTGCCTTAGAATTAAGCCTACTAGCTCCTACCTACTAACACTATTAGTACAAGCAAAGAAAAAGTTCTTTTGCGCAGACTCTATAGCCAACCACTTTAAGCGGATATTAACATAGCTTAAGGCCCTAGCCTGGATTTTATAGCAACGCTATAAAGATAATACCAATACCCATAGGAATAAGAGTGCGTTATTCTATAAAGGCAATATAGTTATAGTTAGCTTAGAAAATATAAAGACAAACAGACCTAAAAAGAAATAGGACGATAAATAGGACGGCCTATACCCCGTACTTACAGTATACCAAGGGGTAGTTATAGTAGACCTCCCGGACCACATCTAAGTAAACAAATCCTTCTATACATCTAAGGTCCGCCTCTAGGCTGCTAAAGAGATCCCTAGCCAAGCAAATATTAATACTATAGAGCGCTATAATATATAAGGACGAGTAATAGAGAGAGATAATAACAGCAATATAGAAGATAAATAGGAGTTTAAGAAAATCCTTAATATACACAATAAAGACCCCCAAGGCCTAACTTATAAGATTAAATGGAAATATTATAAGGATATAACCTAGCAGCTAGAAAAGGACCTAAAGGGTTGCAAATAAGCTATACAGCGCTTCCATAAGCAACACCCTAAGAAGCTAGGACCCCTAGATTAGGCACAAGATAAGGAAAAGCCATGCTAAGGTTATAGCCAACCACCGTGTTAAAAATCTGTGGTAGTTAAGATGTTATAGAACTTCAACTAGCAGTTAAAGTTATCTGATTGGTTAGAATTCTCGCCAAGAGCGCCATATGCCAACTTTATTTAATAAGCCGACCAATTAGGATTTTTTAATATTTCTGTAGCGAAAACAGGTGGTCCCACGTACTACCTGTTTAAAGTTATTTGTTTAGTTTAGGGACCAAACCTTCTAGAGAGGGGAGTACTGTTACAGCACTGACCTAACGCATACTGTTTCCTACTATTGGCTGGCCCACCACTAGCGCCTTGGCGGCTGGCCCTACTCTTTATACACAATACCCCCTTTTGCCCTTCTTCTCTTCTTCATAGCACAACGTAGTTATTCAGTCTACTTCATAGCAGCACTGTAACACGCACGGACCAGAACCCCTAGGAAATAAATAAATACTGGAAATTACCTAATACCCCTACCACTATGCCAAGAAATACAGCAGCTAGCAAAGCCGCTGTAGGACCCGCAAATACCTCTAATAGTAAAATAGTCGCCATCTTAACCCCCTAGGAAGAGCTGCTTAAAACCAGAAACACCCCTGCATCTAGTAAGGAGTTATTAGACACCTAGAGACTTGCTACGGTCCTTAAGGCCCTAGCCTAACGTATAGCCTCAATATTGTTGTGGTTTGCGAAGGTCGCGGACCCCCTGTTGCTTATAGACGGAACTAACCCTATATTTAATAATTAGAAGCTTTAACTATAAGATAAGCTTGATATTAATATGGACTACTTCCCTACTACCTAAGCTAAAATGGCCTACGTCTTCGGCTGTACTAATGGGGACGCACAGACGTATCTACGTCCGCGATATGCCCAGGACTTGGCAGACCCCTTCCTCTCTAGAGAAGAGATAATTGACTACCTGTCTTCTATTTATAAGGATCCCTATAAGATATAGAACGCCCGCCTTAACTATAAAGCCCTTAATATAAAAATAATAGAGACCTTCTCGGTTTTCTAGACCCGCTTTCTATACCTAGCCGGATAGGCTTAAATCCCCTAAGAAAATTTAATGCTAGACCTCTTTAATAAGCTTACCCTGGACCTATAGCGCGCCGTACTACCGGTTTATACTACCGTATAGACGCTAAAGGAACTTATGGACTAGTGCCTAGCTATTAACTAGGGCCTCCGCCGAATTAAGGTATATACTCAGCGGTATAAGACTAGAAGCTCTGCTAACCAGAATATAAGTACTATAAGAATGGGCTATAGCACCCTAGTAAGATCTGTAATCCCTATAGCACTAACTATACCGCCTACCGTTAACCTAGTAGCTAGCCGTATAGCTAGCCCTGTGGTGGGTCTAGCGAATACTTAACCTACGTATAATAACCCCTGTAGATAGGCCCTTAGTAATTAAGGAGCCTGCTTCTTATATAGCTAGAAAGACTACTTTATAAAGGACTGCCTAATAGCGGCAAAGATAAACAAGGTCCTGTTAATTTAGGAAAATAGTATAAAGTTAAAAAAAAAAAGGAACCCTAGAGCAAGACTCCTCTCTAGGGTTAAAAGGAATTAACATATTATATGTTAATCTGGGTTAGTTAGTTGGTGGAAGAAGCTGCACTATCCCTTATACTTTATTCCGTAATAGATATTAAGTTTTAACCTCTGCTTTGGCTAACTCTAGAGCAAATGCCTTTGCTTTAATAGATATATAGTATGCTGTAAAGCTGGCTGACTTTTTAAATGTACTTTTTAAAGAACTGCCCAAACCAATTTCTATTCGCGGGTATAACGGACGGATAGGACTACCCATTACGACTATCTTGCAGATTTACCTCTGTGTAGACGGACAAAGGTAGTATAATATCCCCTTTCTTATTATAGACCTAGGAAGCCACAATATAATCTTAGGAAGAAAATAGTTAGCCTATCTAGACTTATAGCTCGACGTATGGAGTAGACGGCTTGTCTAGCCTAAAACCCTACCCCTAACACCTTCTTTTATAAAGGAAATCAGCATTATAATAGAAAACCTTATACGGCTATAGATAGACACCATTTCCTAGGCCAATGCTATATGTAGGGACTAGGCCTTTAAAAAAGATATACAGCTTAATCTGTAATAGGTCTATATACTACGCCGCCCCCAGACTACTAACGTCGCACCGCTAATACTAGGGACTTAGGAAGCTAGTAATTAGCTAGATAAACTAGGCCCTATACAGCCGTAAAGAACAGTAAGGAATATTAGACGCTATACTAAATAAATAGACCGGAAAGATAACCTATAGAATATAGAATAGGAGATAAGGAGGGTTATAAGCCCTTAACCGCAAAATACGGGTTATAAAACGCCTGTAAAGAAACCTATAAACCTCCTACTAGTTAATATCTGCTATATTGGCGCCATAGAGTTCTACCAGAACTTAAAACGGCCTAATACCATTACCTTTACGACTAGCTTATACGAGATTAACCGGATAATTAAAGACAAGGAAGCCCTAGCCCGTAACTAGCTTAGTGGGGAAAGTAAGCTTATAGATAAGGAGCTAGTGGAACAGAAACTACCCCGCTAATACTAGAAATTTAAGGATATATTCTCCAAGGCGGCCTCTAATATACTCCCGCCTTACTAACCATATAACTATAAGATTAAGATTAAGTCAGATAAAGAAAACACCCTTAGCTATAGCCCCCTCTGTTAGCAGTCTACTAACAAACTATAGGCCACTAAATAGTACCTTGTTAATAACCTTAATAAGGGCTTTATTAAGCCTAGCTAAGTTCCCTTTACCGCATCTATTCTCTTTATAAAAAAGCCTAATGGCGGACTCCGTTTCTGCATTAACTACCATAAACTAAATGTCACGGCACTGACCTAACACGTTGTTATGATTTAGTGTTGTCATGATATGAGCACGGACCTGACCCCTGAGCGACGTGTATATATACCACCTCACCTCCTACATAGATCCTCACACGACATCGTTTGTTAATGATACACAGTACCTCGTACCTTGTCCCTCTGCACGTACTGTGACAGTATGTCGTGTCATCTCTTACGCCCCCAGTAGGGCTTTGTTTCCACCGTTCCAAAGCCAAAGCTACGACCTTACCCCGGGCGGGATTCTTACCCTCGTTCCACGTTAATGCAACCCAGTAAAATCTCTGTTAAATCTATTCGAGTACCCGAGCCGATCTCTCCGTCTCCTCTTCGAGTTTTTAAGCTGGCAGCAGGGAGACACCCTGCGGGCTATAGTTTCTCTTCTCAGTCTCTAAGTTTCCTAGGCCGGCAGCAGGGAGACACCCTGCGGGCTATGGTTCCTCTTCTCAGTCTCCGAGTCTCCGTATCTAGCCATGCTTCTGCTTCACGTCCCGAGTTTCTAAAGCCGGCTGTAGGGAGACACCCTGCGGGCTATGTCCTCGTGTCTTGATTACAGTGTAAGACTATGGGTTACCGATCTTAATCTCTCCGTCTCTCCGTCTTTGAATCCGCACAGATAGTACTTCAAGTTTACCGCGACAAGAATCTACGTTTTAACCTCGATCTCCGCACCCCGAGCCTTTCGAGCCTATACTTCAACCTCGATCTCCGTAACCTCCGAGCCTTTCGAGTCTACGCCTTAACCTCGATCTCCGTACTCCGAGCCTTTCGAGCCTATACCTTAACCTCGATCTCCGCAACCCCGAGCCTGTCGAGTCTATACCTTAACCTCGATCTCTGCAACTTCGAGCCTTTTGAGTGTCAATATCCGCCCTACGCCCTGCGGATAAACCTACAATAAAAAATTCTCCGTTGTTCTCTACATTGGTTTTACTCCTACGTTGCATTTAGCACTCGAGATGAGTGCTAGCGGAGAGGGATATAGTAGATATATAGGAGGTCTGAGGACTAAAGGGACGAAGACCTTTAAGGACTGGAAGGATGAGGATATGTGGTCTATTTTTTTACTTCCGTGTTTTTACTGCCGTCACTTAGCTCACAGGAGCTCGCCTTGTTAGGAGGGATGTACTGTTACGGCACTAACCTAACACGTTGTTATGATTCAGTGTTGTCATAACACGAGCACGGACCTGACCCCTAAGCGACGTGTATATATACCACCTTACCTCCTATATAGATCCTCACACGACATCGTTTGTCAATGATACACAGTACCTCGTACCTTGTCCCTCTGCACGTACTGTGATACTAAACTATATAACCTGCAAAGACCAATATCCGCTACCCTTACTTAAGGAAACACTAGCCTGTATAAGTAAGGCTAAGATTTTTATAAAGCTTAATATCCGTTAGGCCTTTTACTAAATTAGAATAGACCCTAAATCTAAGGATCTTACTACATTTTGGACCCGCTACAGATTGTATAAATATAAAGTACTACCTTTTAAACTGACCAATGGACTAGCTACATACCGGCAGTATATAAATAATATACTCTTTAACTACCTTAATGACTTCTGCATAGCATACCTAAATAATATTATAATTTACTCTAAGGATAAACTGGAATATAAGGGATATGTCACAGTACGTGCAGAGGGTCAACAAGGTAACTATAACTGTGTATTATTGACAAACGATGTCGTGTGAGGATCTATGTATAGGAGACAAGGCAGGTATATATACGTGTTGCTTAGGGGTTAGGCCCGTGCTTATGCATACGCGTAGCCATAACAACGCGTTAGGTCAGTGCCGTAACAGTATATCCCCCTTCCTAAGGCGAGCTCCTGTGAGCTAAGTGACGGCAGTAAAAACACAGAAGTAAAAAAAAACAGATATATATATCCTTGTCCTTCCAGTCCTTACGGTCCTCGTCCTTCCAGTCCTTAAAGGTCCTCGTCCTTACAGTCCTTAGACCCTCCTACCTATATCCCTACTATATCGCTCTCCGCTAGCACTTGTCTTAAGTGCTAGATACAATGTAAAGCTAAGGCAAAGGAGCGAAACTAATATGGAAAACGGAGGAGATGAAGAAAAAAAATGTAACCGCGGGGCGTATTGCGGATATTGACTTTCGAATGGCTCGGGGTTGCGGAGATCGAGGTTAAGGTATAGACTCGAAAGGCTCAGAGTACGGAGATCGAGGTTGAGGTATAGATTCGAAAGGCTCGGAGTACGGAGATCGAGGTTAAGGCGTAGATTCTTATCGCGGTAAACTTAAAGTATATCGTTGTCGAAGACGAAGACGGAGAGGTGGAGATAGGGACGAGATCGGTAACCTATAGTCTTACACTGTAATCAAGACACGAGGAACATAGCCTGTAGGGTGTCTCCCTGCAGCCGGCTTAGAAACTCGGGACGGAAGCAATAGCTAGGAACGGACTTGGAGACGGAGAGATTAGTAACCTATAGTCTTACACTGTAATCAGGACACAAGGAATATAGCCCACAGGGTGTCTCTCTGCAGCCGGCTTAGAAACTTGGGACGGAAGCAGTAGCTAGGAACAGACTTGAAGACAGAGAGATTGGTAACCTATAGTCTTATACTATAATCAGGACACAAGGAATATAGCCCGTAGGGTATCTCCCTGCAGCCGGCTTAGAAACTTGGGACGTAAAGCAGTAGCATGGCTAGAAATAGACTTGGAGGACACTATAGTTAAAACACAAGAAATATAGCCCGTAGGGTATCTCCCTGCAGCCAGCTTAGAAACTTGGGACGTGTAAATACAGGGAGGAGGATATCGGCTTGGGAACTTAAATGGATTCAACAGAGATTTTACTAGGTTGGTGTTAACGTGGAATAAGGGTAAGAATCCCGCCCGGGGTAGGGTCGTAGCTTTAGAACGTAGCTTTAGAACGGTGGAAACGAAGCCCTACTAGGGGCGTAGGTGATGACACGACATACTGTCACAGTACGTGCAGAGGGTCAACGAGGTAACTGTAACTGTGTATTATTAACAAATAATGTCGTGTAAGGATCTATATACAGGAGACGAGGTAGGTATATATATGTATTGCTTAGGGGTCAGGCCCGTGCTTATGCATACACGTAGCCATAATAACGCGTTAGGTCAGTGCCGTGACAGGATATATCTATAAAGTCCTATAATGGCTCCGCGAAGCCAGTCTCTAGGCTAATATCAGAAAAGTAGAGTTTAGTGTTAAACGTATAAAGTACCTAGGATTTATTATTAGTATAAATGGAATTAAGGTAGACCTAGAAAAAACGGCCGTAATTAATTAATGGGAACCCCTAAGGACCGTAAAGGGAATATAGTTATTCTTAGGCTTCTGCAACTTCTACTAACGCTTTATTAAGAATTATAGCAGAATTGCGCGGCCTCTAAGCCGCCTTACCAAAAAGACTTAACCCTTCCATTTTGATACTGCGTGTTACAGTGCTGTAATGCAAGTAGGCTAAATAACTACATTATGGTATGAAGAGGAGAAGAAGATAAAAAGGGGGTATTGTATATAAATAGTAGGGCCAGCCCGCCAAGGCGCTAATAGTGGGCCAGCCAACAGTAGGAAACAGTACGAGACAGTATATAACAGGTTAGTGCCATGACAGTACTCCCCTCCCCTAGAAGGTTTGGTCCCTAAACTAAACAAATAACTCTAAAAATAGGTAATGCGCAGGGGCTGGTTTTTATCGCGAAGATGTCAGTTCCGCTTACCGCCCTTAGCCGAGCCAATGGCGATTTTCCATCCCGGGGATAGAAAATCCTAATTAGTCAGTTTAGTGAATAAAGTCAGCAGAACTCTACACCGCCACCAGAATTAATCTGTATGGCGTTTTATGGCGTTCCTTAGCAAGAATCTGGCCAATTAGACAACTTTAACCGGTGGTTAAAGTTCTATAACATCTTAACCACCATAAATTAACATCGTGGTTGGCCATAACCTTAGCGTAACTTTTCCTTATCTTATACCCAGTCTGGGGGTCTGGGCTTCTTAGGGTGTTGTTTGTAGAACTTATATAGTGCGCGCTCGCACCCTTTTAGGGACTTCTTGGGTTCCCAGGTTTCTTCGTTATAATACTTCCACTTAATATAATATATTAGGCCATGCTCGTCTATTTATTTATTATATATATTAAGGATCTTTTCAAATTCCTACTTATCTGTGATGTTACTATTATTGTCTCTTTCGGCTATTCTTTCTGTAATATTACGACGTTCCTTTTTATTAATGCATGCTTAACTAGAGATCTCTTTAGGGAACTAGAGGCGGACTTTTAAAGTATAGAAAGACTTATTAACGCGGATATAGTCTAGGAGGTTAACTACAACTGCTCCTTTATAGGCAGCTAGGACGGGCTAGGGTCTGTCCTAGTTATTATCCTACTTCCTCTTAGGCCAGTTAGTCTTTATATTTTCAAGGCTAACTATAACTATATCATCCTTTTTAAATATTATACCTTCGTCTCGTTTTATATTAGCATTGTCTTTATAGCGTCGCTGGGAGATACAAGCTAGGGCTTTAAGCTAGGTTAAGATGCGCTTAAAGTAGTTAGCAATAGTATTAGCTTATAAGTACTCCTTCTTTGCATATATAGATAGGGCTGATGGCTAGGGGCCCGCTGGTTTGACGCCTAGACGTAGGTTATAGCCATAGTTGGCAAAGAATGGTAAGATTTCTATAGTCTCATTAATCTGGTTATTTGTGGCAAACTTAGTAAGGGGGAGCCAATCTACCCAGTTGTCTTGGGTGAAGCTTATAAAGGCACATAGGTACTTATTCATTGCTGTATTAATAATCTCGGTTTAGCTATCTATTTTAGGGTGCTATACGGAACTAGGGCTTAGGGTTACCTTTAGGCGCTAGTTTAGGCAACGCCAGAAGTTAGAAACGAATAAAGAGCCTCTATTAGAAATAATAGTATTTAGAGCGCCGTGTAACTTATAGACAGTGTAAATAAATGCTTTAACAAGCTCCTTAGTATCTAGGCTAGTAACAGAAATAAAGTGTTTTATCTTTATTAGGCAGTTAACAACGACAAAGATATATTTATATGTTTTGCCGTTACAAAGGCACTTAGGTAGGTTAACAACGTAGTTAATAGAGATATTGGTCTATAGGCAGACTGGTAGTTCTAGTAATTTTAGGAAACCGGGCGGTGCTAAGTATAGGGTCTTTGTGCAGAAGCAAAGAGCGCAGTCTTTTATAAAGGTAGCCGTGAACTGTGAAATACCTAGCCACTAATAGGTTTAATTAAGGAGGTCTAGTATCTTAACGCGGCCTAGGTGGCCCGCAGGACCCAAACTGTATATACGGTATACGACTTCTAGTCAGAGTTTAGGTAAATTAGGGATAAATACTCGATTCCTATAGTAGATCAGGCCGTCAATAATTAAACATTTGGATTTATTACAGCGGAGTAACTTTCTAATCTGCTTAGGCTAGTAACGTGCTTTACGGCCTTCCTGTTTATATAGCGCAGCTAACATATCCCTAGCGAGTTTATTCTCCTTGTAGGCATTCTTAATAAGCTCCTTAAGGGGTTTTTTCTTAGGCTCTAGGTCTATTACTATAATAAAGTCTTTAACGCTCTAGTCTTGGGATTTGCTCAGCAGCTCTTCTAGGATAGTAGGGTCAACTTTTTTTTGTAGTAAGATAACGCGGTCTTGGTGTCGTAGACATTTGTCACTAGTATTAGCAGGTGCTACGCCTAGGAGACGGCTAAGAGCGTCTAGGATTATAGCTTTAGTGCTAGGCCTATAGGTAATAACAAAGTTAAACTAAGAGAGGAACTTAGCCTATTGGACTTAGCGCTAGTTCAGTTGTTTTGTTATTATAAAGGTCTGGAGGTTCTTATAGTCCGTAATAATCTTAAATAGTTGCTTAGTTTCTTGTAGTTTAGGGCGCCATTTTTCTAGTGCTTTTATAATTGCTAGGAGCTCCTTATTATATATCTTATAGTTACATTCCAGGGCGGAGTGCTTGGCAGAGAAGAATATAACTGGCTTAAGTTTGCCATCTTTACTAGCTTAGTAAAGCACTCCTCCTAAAGCCCAGTTCAAGGCGTCTATCTCTACTATAGTTTTCTTTATATAGTCGTAGTATGCTAGGACCGGTGCTGTAGTAAACGCTGTCTTTAGTGTCTAAAAGGCTTGTGCTTAATTAGGGCCCTATAACCAATTAGTACTCTTCTTTAGTAGCCTAGTTATGGGTTTAACAACTACAGAGTAGCTTTAGATAAATTATTGGTAAAAGTTCGCGAAGCTAAGAAATTGCTATAGTTCTTTAATTAACGTCGGGTCCTTCTATTCCTATAAGGCCTGCACCTTCTTAGGGTCCATAGTTATGCCATTAGTCAAGATAATTAAGCCAAGATATTTTGTTTTAGTAGCATAAAACTTAGACTTATTAATATTAATCTGCAGTCCGGCGTTGCTAAGTCTTTGGATAACTTTATTTACATATTTAGTATGCTTAGTGCGTGTTTTAGAGAAAACAAGGACATCATTAAGGTAGGCAGTGCAGTAGTTATTAAGGGTATTATGTAAAATATGGTTAATATAGTTCTAGAATATGGCGGGCGTATTATAGAGACCAAACAGTGTAACTAACATCTTATAGAGTCCGAACTGGGTGATAAATGCTATAAGCTACTTATAACCTTCCGTAATCCGGATCCAGTTAAACGCAGCAATTACGTCGAGCTTAGTAAAGTACTTGGTATTATAGAGTGCATTAAGTGTCTCGCGGATTAGTAGCAATGGGTACCAATTCTTAATAGTAACTATATTTAGGCCTTAGTAGTTATAGCAGATTTGCACGCCACTACTAGGTTTCGCAGCAAGGAGGAGTGGTATAGCGGCTAGTAAGGTCAATTTGCGGATAAAACCCTTATTTAGCATCTTGTTAATCCATTTCTTTACACAACTAAGTTTAGTGGGTAAGAGTGGTCTGTTCTTATAATACGGGGCCTGCTTTCTGGGTATAATCTCAATTTTATAGTCCTATGGTTGGTGAGGGGGCAGCTTATCTATATTCTTAGGGAGGAAGTGTTTAATATGTTCGCGAAACTCTTTTAGTAAGCGTTATAGAATATCTTCGCGGGTTAATCCTAGTTTACCTTTTAGAAATTTCTTAACATTAGTGTTAACTATCTTTTGGCGTAGAAACTCAGGCTTGGTTTTTAGGTTTGTCTTAAGGAAGTTATAAAAATAAGGGGGTAGCGCTTTGCGGGCTTCCTCTATTATATAGTTACCTTCTACTAGCCAGCGGAAAGATCTTTCTAATAGGTTTAGTACTTCTATTAGGCCTATAGGCAGCTCTTTAAGCAGCTGTTAGTGTTCTTTTTGTTTAACTAGTTTTACTAGCTCCGCTATATAGATCCTTATTACCTTTACGTCTTTTTGTTTACAGAACTGGGTGAAATTAACGGCATAAGTGCATTTAATGTTGTCTAGGTTGGGGCGTATCTGGTTCTCTAGTGCTACGGCTAGGCTAGCACGGCTCGGTTAGCCTAGGGGGGCGGAAACAAGGCGGCGGCCCTATACGGTACGCGCAGGAGACGGGTGTAAGGTTAGGTATTGCAGGGGGGAGGTCTTAATTGCTCTAGTTTCGGTCTTGGCTATAACGTCTTTAGCTGTTATATATATGGTCGCATGTGCGTATAGCAAATAACTTAAAGTTAGGTATTTTATTGGCTGACCTGGGTTAAGCGGGTATATATAAGGGACTTATAGTTCTGGCGGTGTTTGTTTTTTCAGGGATAGGGTAGTAGTCTAGTCTTCTAGGATCTCCGCTTCATTTATTACATATATTAGGTTACTAGTGTTAGGCACCTCTTTTACTATCAGCTAATGGTATCTGAGTATTAGCCTTGCAATGCGTCCGCATAGTGCTACTTAGTCACAATTGGGAATGTGCCATGGGAGACAGTTATAGGCACAGTAATTAGAGTTAAACTTGAGCTCTAAAGCGTGGAAGTCTGCCCTTAGGTTATATTTTTTAAGCTAGGGCATTCCAAGAATTACTAGTATAGAGGGTAATAATTTCGTGATATAGAAAAGCATAGATTCTATATAGTGGCCAATTATTATTTTTGCTGTAAAGTAGTAGGTAATAAAGCTGGATAGAAGTCCGTTAGCAAGGTAGAGTGGTTTTAGAACTAGAAGTCTTTTCATTATAATATTATACTTTTTTATAAGTAAGTCTTCGTTTGCAAATGCTGGTGCTATACTACCGGTATTGATAAGGCTTACTATTTCAATAAAAACTTATAGGAGTGGGTTGCGCAGTAAGGAGAGGTAGGTCTAAATAAGAATAGCATTTCTATTGTTATTTACTATTCTAAGGTTAAGTAGCAGTTAACTTAAAATAAGGTCTAACTAATCTAGTAGTATAGATCTAATCCTTTTATCCTTCTCCCCGTATAGTTCTAACCCTTAGAGGCGACTTAGTCCAAGGGTTGGCCTTTTAATAACTAACTTGTGGGGCTTAGCTGGTGGCTATAGTCTTAGCTAGTGTGCCCTAACGTATCAGTCTCTAACGGTGTATATATACTAGAGGGTACTTTACTAATAATATAGCCGGTCTTATAATTAGTAGCGACACGGAGCACTTATCTATAGTTTGCATATAGGACCATTAGCTGGGGCTGTATTGGGGAAGGCTATCGCGGGGGCGGGTTTCTATATCCAAACTTACGTCCTTATCCGCAGTTACTATTTCAGTTACTATCCCCTCTACTAAAGAATCCGCCGCGGCTAGGAGGGGGTTGGCGCGGTAGTATTAGGAGGGGATTTAGGTTTGCCCTAGGGTTATAAGCATCTTTCTAGTAGCCAGGTTGACCACATACTATATAGAGTCTATTATCCATATAGTGTCTTTGGACGTTGTTAGGGAGGCTACTACTACCGCTACCAAATTTAACGGCGTTAAGGTCTATTAGGTCATTCTATAGTGCCAGTGCTAAGGTGTTGTTATTAGGTAATATAGGTTAATAGCCGCTAGCGGTACTTAGCTTAGCGGTATTTAGCTTTATATAGTAGGCATAGTTCTGTAGGTTATAAGCGAACACGTCCATCTACTTACTCCAGCCTTTATAGTCAGCATCGCCGATCTTACGGCTAAGGGTAAGGGCTAGGTCTTTTATCTTTAGTAAAATATTCTTCTTAAGCAAGTCCACTTTTTGTTCCTTAGTCTTGTTTACTTTAATTATTAACTTATTAAGCTCTGTTTTCTAGGACTAGTAGTTACGCTCGCCCTAGCTTAAGGTATCCAACTTATTTTTAGCTGCTTGGGTTGTATTAATAGTCTTATAGTGCTTCCTTATATACACAAGCATAGACTCTCAGTCGGAGAAGGTCTATTTACTTAAGTCGTTTGGGTATATGCGTAGTATATTAAGGCCATGCTTAATATAGTTATAGGCCTTATCTGTCAGCATGTCTGACATATAGAGGATTTCGTCTATTAGAGTCTTAAAGCACTTTACATCTCTCCGGAAAACGCCTTGGATCTTTATTTCCTATATCTTAAATTTTTCTTATTTTTTAATTGGTGATCCCTTGCCATTAAACAGGGTTAGATTTTTTGCTTTACGCTTTTTTCTATAGGGCTTAGTTAGAAGAGGGGAGCTAGTAGCTATATTCTTCTTAGCAATAGTCTGGGTAAGTATAGTAATCTAAGAGCTTAGACTTTATATAGTCTTAGTGTATACAAGAGCTTATTATTTGTTTTATTATACACGTGGTTCGAGCGTCTTAAGAAAGTTAATTCTGTGCTAAGCTTCTTTAAGTTAAGACTTTATAGTTCGGCCTTTGTTATAGACGGCTTAGAGGCCGTTCTCGACACTAGTTAAAAAGGTTATATATATAGAAAGGTGCTGGAAGGTTCCTACTATATTAAGGTCCTTAGGGTACTCCAGGCCATTCCTAATTGCCCAGGCAATGTGGGTATAGGAGGTATTAAAGAGGCAGGCGAGCGCTTTACATAGGTTCGTTAACGGGGTATTATCCATATTATAGTCGCCCATTTTAAGGGATCTAGGTAAGGCAATTAAAATCTATAAGGCTGGCTATAATGCTAAAATTGTCTATAACTGTACTAAAATTGTTTAAGATTATACTAAGATTGTCTAGGACTGTGCTAGGGTTGTCTAGGACTATAGTACGGTGTTATTGGTCGCGCCAGGTCGCGATTACACTGGGAAAACGGAGATAGTATACTTAGGAAGAGGGAAAAAACAAAGGTCGCAATGGGGCGCAATTAGAGATACCATAAACTGTTACAGTGCTGTAATGCAAGTAGGCTAAATAACTACATTGTAGTATAAAGAGGAGAAGAAGATGGAAAGGGGGTATTGTATATAAATAGTAGGGCCAGCCCGCCAAGGCGCTAATGGTGGGCCAGCCAACAGTAGGAAACAGTACGAGACAGTGTATAACAGGTCAGTGCCGTGACACTGCGTGTAAACAGGCTTTTGACGAACTTAAGAAATGGCTAGTCTCTACTCTATTACTGGCCCATTTTCACCCAGAACGGCCCTTAAGGCTAGAAACGGATGCTTCTAATGGTGTAATAACTGCTATATATTCCCAGAAACAGCTAGATGGAGAATAGCACCCTATTATATACTATTCAAAAACTATAATAAATGCTAAGTTAAATTACCATATTCACGACAAAGAAATGCTGGCTATTATCTCTAGCTTTTAGCACTGGCGTACGCAGCTAGAAGGGACCCCTAAACCTATTTAAGTAGTCTTAGATTATAAGGCCTTGGAATACTTTATAATAACTAAAGCCCTTACAGCCTAGCAGGCACGCTAGGTGGATATTCTATTATAGTTTAACTTCCTAATTATATATAGGCCAGGCGCAACAAACCGTGCGGATGCTCTTATAAGGCGTAAACAGGACCTAAATAACCAGATAGCTGTGAAGATTTTATTATAGACCTAGACACTACTATAACTAGAGCACCTTAACCCCCAGATATAGGCAGAACTAAATACGGATCCTTTAGACGCTAAGATATATCCTATTAACTCTACGGAACTTAACCTTATTAATAAACTGCTGTAGGTAAACTATACGGCCCCTTCTCTATAGGAGTACCGCAAAAAGGTAAAGGATACTACTAGCCTATGGTCCCTTGAAAACGGACTACTTAAGCACTAGAAACGGCTAGTAGTGGTAGAGGAATAGAATTTACGGACTTAGCTTATCGCCGAAGCACATACTTAGGTCTCTATAGCCCACCCCAGAAAAAATAAGACCTATAGAATTATTGGCGACCGCTACTACTAGCCCGGAATAGTTATGGATATTAACCGCTATATATAGAACTGCGATAACTGCCGTAGGTTTATAATTCCACGAGATAAGACCCTAGGGCTATTAAAGCCACTCTCAATACCAGAACGCCCCTAGCAGTATATCTCTATAGACTTCTATAAGTTACCTATAGACCGCAACGGATATAATATGGTTATAATTCTGGTTAACTACTTTAGCAAGTGCCCATTCTTAATCCCCTATTATAAGAATATTAATACTAAAGAGGTGGCCTAACTATATATCCACTATATTTACCAAATTTACGGACTACCAGATACTATTATATCCGACTATAGGCCGTAGTTTATATTAGCCTTCTAGAACAAGTTTACCCGGATCCTAGGTATTAGGCTAAAGCTCTCTATAGTATACCACCCCTAAACAGACAGTTAGACGGAGATTATAAATTAATACTTAGACTAGAGACTCCGGCCCTTTATTAACTACTTTTAGGACAACTAGGGCGAACTACTACCTATAATAGACTACGCCCAGGCAATCCTACCCTATAACTCTACGGGGTTTGCACCTATTTAGCTAGAAATAGGATACTTACCCTATACAAGCTTTAACTGGGAGAGACTAGAAGGACCATAGACCGTACGCGAAAAACTATCTTATAAGGAAGCATAGCAGTATGCTAGACGCTTAGAAGAAGCATAGGCGGTAGCCTATAAGAACCTAGAGAAGGCCTAGAAATTAATAGAATAGCAGGTAAATAAGCATAGGCGCAAGCCTAACTTTACCATAAGCGATAAGGTCTAGGTTATAATAAAGAACTAAAAGATAGAACGGCCTAGCCATAAGCTAGACTATAAGATAGTAGGACCGTATAAGATCCTTAATAAAAAAGGCAACTTATATAAGGTTAAACTCCCAGACTTAATTAAAGTCCACCCTATTTTCTTACTAGATAAGCTACGGAAAGCTGTAAATAACCCACTACCTGGACAAAAGAATAAGCCTCCACTGCTAATTTAAGTTAATGGCAATGACGAATGGGAAGTTAACGAAATACTAGCCTATAAACTAGTATGAGGAACGCTAAAATACCGTGTCTAATGGAAAGGTTACGACCTAGACCTAACCTAGTACCCTGCCTATAACTTTATAGATTGCCCCTAGAAGCTTAAAGAGTTCTATAACTAATACCCTAACAAGCCAGGACCCCCAAAGTATCTAGACAAGTAGATAGAGTGCTAGTATAGCGAAGACGATAAGCTACCTATTAAGTATATAGATAAGAACACCCCACGGACATACAAAGCCTGAGGGCAGGCTTTTTCGGAGGGGGGGGTAATGTTACGGCGCTAGTGGAAAACGGTGGATTATGGTAGACGTTATGGTAGACACAGAGTCACATAAGCCTACGTGACTCGCGGATTGTATAAGACTTCGAGTAACACTGCCCTTCTTCTCCTTTCCTTTCTCTAGCTTTGGATCCTCGTTTATAGACAATCCAATCGTATAGGCTTGCGCGACCCTCTTGCTATACTCGTACCTCAATTGACCGAGTCGCTAACAACGTCCTTAAGACGTAGGATTCCCTTACTCTTCTTAACTATCTTCTAACTCTTATCCTGTTATTATTAAGCTTCATCTTCTTATTCTTTAAGTCTGATTTTAGTAACTAGATTAGTAAGATCCTTATTCTATTCTACCTTCCTTAGTGCCCTATTAATGTGATTATCTCTAATTATAACTTCTATAGGTCTCTTATCTTTAAATAAATACCAACAGTCCCAAATAGAGTGTCTTCTTATTCCGCATACTAGGCACTTAGGTGTTGGCTTTTTATAGAACGTCTCCTTATCCACTAGTATCCTAGCTCTCTTTAAGCGGCTCTTACGTACTAAGGCCTTTCCTCTTTATAAACCTTTAGTAGAATTAGAGTGATCCTTAATGGCTTGCTCTGCGAAGTCCACATTAAAGGTACTCCCTCTTATAGTAGTATTGGCTTTCTCTATATAATGGAACCTTGTAGCAAGAACTACGGTGGGTCCTATTATTGGGCTAGGTATATAGGTAAGAACAAATCAACAACGTAATAATAACTGGTGGAGTAGTTGCCTAATAGATTAACTCTAATTATATTCTGAGATTTACTACAAGGAGAGAACTATCTACGGTAGGGACTAAGGTCCTTTAAATATATAACCATACTCCTAAGAAATCCTCTCTTATATATAAGGTACGTGTTATACGTATTATACGCAGGCGTACACCACGTATACTTTATACACTGCGTATAATATTACGTAACTCGCTTACCATTTCTTGTTATATAGTTCCACCGGATCTATCCTAGACCGTACCTATATTAACCAACTAGCTTCCTATAACTCTTCCCTAAGTAGTTGTAATATTGTACTTAAAGTGTCCGTAACACTATCTCCCTCCTCTTTATCTTTGTCCTTAAAGATTCCTAATATCTCCAAGTTGTCTACTAGAGGTATAATGTCCATTTAATTAGTCTGGTTAATATCCTTACTTATTATACCTAAAGCTTCTTCTTCTTTGTAAGCGCAATACTGTGCTCGCACTATGGCTGCCATACTGTCGCTTAGTAAGATAATGTCGTCTCCATATTCTTATTATACAAAAGCGGGGTTAGTATGTGTTGCGATAGCGAGTCCCTCGTCTTAACAACCCTTGTCTTGCTCGGAGTGTACTAAAGTAAATATTTAATTGTCCTATAATGTTCGCTCTGTTTCTAACGCTAAATATACGCGTTTTATAACTCTTAACAGTCTTCTAGTTCCCTAAGTAACTTATTATAGGGTCTTGTGTTTAATCTACTGCTGCAAAGCTTAAGTCCAAGTTAGCCGCCGTACACGCCAAACTCTATTGTTCTGCTAAAGAGACTGCTTGGGCCCTTAAGGCTTAACGTCGCTCCTTTAAGTCTTAGCAGGTTGCGTTTACTTAGTTAACCCATCTTAAAAAGGTTCGCGAGAAGGTTTATTCTAAGAAGTAGAAACTAGTTTAGCAGGGTCTTAACAAGCTAGGTAATAAAAGAACTAGCTCTCCTCCTGCAAGGGGAACAACTCTAAGTAGCTTAGTAATTGCTCCTCTTAGGTCCCCCTTAGGTAACTCATTTTTTGGCAATCCTTCTTTATTAATATTGCCTGACCTGCTCTCTTCTAATACTCCCGTATCTTTCCTATAGTGTTTTCTAAGTTGCTTAGTGGTTTCTAGGTAGTCTCACTATAACCTATCCACTTTACTTTATACTATATTTTGTCCTCTACGTCCTTATAACTAATAATCTTTAAAACTTGCTATTCGTCTTTCTTTTGTCCTCTATATATGTCTGCCTTATAGACTGGTGGCTTAATATTCCCATATACTGGCTCTAGCATTGCGATATGTTATATAGGGTAGATCTTTATTTTGGCTAATAGGTTTAACTTATACGTAACTAATAAAATTCTTTACTTAATTTTAAAAGGTCCTAGTCTAACATAGTCTAACTTCTTGCTTAATTGTTAACTCTTGAAATTTTTATATAGTAGCCACACTTTATCTCCCTTCTTAAGATCTGGTCCCTTAGATCTCTTAGCATTATAGTACCTTTTTATTTATTCTTATACTAGTTTAGCTATTTCTATAAGGTCTATATAAAGATTTATTAATGTCTCCATTCTCTACTTAGCTATGCTACTCGTCTTTTTTGCTTAATGTGGCAATAATAATGTTCTTAGCTTATATCCATAATTCGCCTTAAATAGTAATATCCCCATTCCTTCTTATAGTGTTACATTGTATACAAACTGTATAACTGGTAATAACGATACCTAATTATTCTGTGCGTAATTAATATAATGCCTTAGATACTACTCTAGTGTCTAGTTTAGTCTTTCCGTTTATCCGTCCGTCTGCGGATAATACGCTATAGATATTACTACGCGAACTCCTTATTCTACTAGAAACACTTCCTAAAATACTACTATAAATCTTAGATCTCTGTCTAATATAATCTTGTTTAGTGCTCTATATCTTATAAATACTTCTTTTATATAAATTCTAGCAATATCTTCTGCTGATATCTCTTTAGTGTATGCTATAAAGTATCCCCACTTTGTTAGCTTATCTACTATTACTAAAATCGCGTTATAATCTTATCCTATAATAGGATCTCTTGACTTTAGTAACTTAACAATAAAGTTCTATAATATAACTTCCTATAGTCTTCCTAGTGTCTTAACAGGTTATAGCCCTCTATACGGCTTATACCTTGTTAGTTTGTTCCTTTAGCAATCTAGATATTTTTTTATAACTTATCTTACTAGTCCCCAGATTCCTTAAATAATATACTCCTCCTAAAGTCTTAACACTAAGCCTATAGCTCTATTATGTCCTTGTGTTATTCCCTTATAGAATTCCTTAATAAATTCTTCTGTAATAGACTTAGGCATATACATTGCTTCTCTATTTTTATATTGCTTTAAGTCTAGATCCTCTACTTACGCTTCTTAGATCTTCTATATCCAATTACTCTTTAGTAATTTATAGATCTAACTTTCTTTAGTTGCTATAATCTTTAGATAATTATACCTAATTAATCCGTTTTAATCCTTTTATAACAAAGCTCCTAATAGCTTTTCCTTACTTTATAGTTTAGCCCTTCTGCTTAGAGCGTCTGCTCGTGCATTATCTGTACCCTTAGTATACTAAATTTCAAAATAGTATTCTATAAGCATTTCCGCCCATCTAACCTGTCTTTAATTGAGTTCCTTTATTATTAGGAATCCTGTAAGGTTCTTATAGTCCATCTTAACCGTAAATAGTTTCTCTATGCCTTGTAAAAATGCTCTCTATTTCTTAAGTACTATAACTATACCTAACAACTCCTTATTATAGATGTTATAGTTTAACTCTAGTGGTGTTATCTTTCAACTATAGTATGCCACTGGGTACCATCCATCTTAATATTTCTATATAAAGTATGCCCCTAGTGTAAAGTCTAATATATCTGTTTCTATAACCGTCTCTAAACCTAGTTGATAGATCTTAAGAACTGGCTCCTAGGTAAATAACCCTTTAACTTTCTTAAATAGTTCTTATTGCTCCTTTCCCTATGCCCATAGTTCTTTCTTCTTTGTTAACTATATAAGTGGCTTAATATTCTTTAACTATTGCGCTATAACCCTTTTATAATAATTGCAAAACCCTAGGAACGATTTTAACTACGTAATATTCTCTAGTTCTTGCCAATTTACTATAGCCTTAATCTTTTTTAGATCTATACTAAGTTGGCCTAGTTTAATAATAAATTTAACAAAATCAGTCTTCCTAGTAAAGAACTCGCATTTCTTAATTGCTACTGGCATCTGTTCTTCTTGTAGTCTCTTTAAGACCTATTTAATATATTCTCTATGCTCCTCCTCACTTTCTAAGTAGATAATAATGTTGTTAAGGTATGCTATAACAAACTCATCTAGGTATTCTCCTAATATACTATTAATTTGCTTCTGGAACGTTGCTAATATATTTATAAGTCCGAATTATATAACTAATGGTTTATATAGTCCTTTCTTTGACCTAAAGGCTACCTTCTATTTGTCGCCTTCCTTAATCCTAATTTAATAGTATGCCCACCTTAAATCTATCTTTATAAAGATTTTTACGTTGCCTATCCTGTCTTAGATTTCACTAATTAAGGGTAAAGGATACCTATCCTTTCTAGTAATGCTGTTTAACTGTCTATAGTTTATATATATCCTAAGTTTTCTATTCTTCTTTAGGACGAATAGTACTGGATATCCTACTAACGACTGTGACGGTCTAATGTATCCCTTGCATAAGTTCTCCTAGATAAACTCCTTAAGCGCTACTAACTTTGTTTTAGTAAGCTTATAGATTAGAAAGAACTTTAGACTTATTCCCTCTTCTAATTTTATCTTATAGTCCTATACTGCATGCTTTAATAGCTTTTCACTTTCTAGTAACCATAACTTTTTACTATACTTATGGTATCTCTTTGGTATATAACTTAAGCCTCGCTTAGTCTCTTTATATATTGCTCTAACTTAGTACTATACTAACTTGGTTTACTGTCGCACTTTACACTATTAAGTATTTTTAATATTAACCTAACCTATAACCCAATTAATCTTTGGATTATACTTCTATAACTAAGGTATTCCTAATATCGCCTCGTCCTGTCCTAATAGTAGGATATTAAAAGACATTCTAACTGGTCTCCCTTTAATAGTTATCTAAATAGGTCCTGTTTTGAGATTGATAATACCTCCTCTATAGGCTATCTGATCTCCTAAAATTGTTATAAGTGGATATAGGTGTTCCTTTTGTCTATATAGTAACCCCATCCTTTCCACTATCTTTAGTAATATATGGTTCCTCATTGCTCTACTATCTACTAACGCTTTGAACTGCTAATCTTGCTATTTAACTTATAAATTTAGATGTTATTCTTAAATTCCTTTAAGGGTTTAAGGCTCTAATACTAGTTCCCTCTAGTCCTATACGCCTTCCCTTTTCCTAACTGTTGGCTGCTAGATCCTACCTATACTTAGTCTAACCTTAGCCAATACTTAGTTCATTTCTTTTCCTCTATATGCCATAAATAAGTATTCTCTAGGCACTCCCACTACTGTTATCTATTTAAGCATTCTTTTATAAGGAATCTTTTTAGTTAAAGTGTTAAGTCCCCTTAACCTTGTACTTCTACTAGGTGCTATTTATATATATACTTAGCATTCCTAAACCGCTTTTCCTTTAGTGCCTAATATATCCTTACTAGGTACTTCTGGTTCTTATCTTTAGGTGCTCTATGTATGTTATATATATTATCCACATAAGCTATCCATAATAGTATATAATGCGCTGCATGTTTTAGGTTAACTCTTAGTTTATCTTTGTTCTTAAGTTTAAACCTATACCTAGTTAACCTAACCACTGGTATCTCTGCTGCGGGTACTAAGACTTATTGCTTACTTCTTTAGTCCCTAAATCCTTCTTCTAGGTTCCTTAACATTATAATTAATGCTCCTTTAATATAACTTATGTGTTTTTCCGTAATGGGTTGGTTTTAGATAACTTTTTTGTCTAGCTATATATAAAAGTCTTCCTATTTGTCACTATATTATTGCCTATACCACTTTCCGTATAACTGGTTTAGTGTGTATAGTTTTTCTATTAGAAAGTACCTTGTTATCGCTACATTGTAATATTCTTTAGTATGTCTTTCTTTGAACCTAGTTGGGATATCTAGATCCTCTTCTTATTCTAGTTTATCCAACCATTTTACCCTAGGTGTCCCTATACTTGGCCTATTAGTAACTCTTTGTATGGGTGCTCTGTCCCTTATACAACCTAGTATAGCTAATCTCTTGTCTAGCTTTTGCTCTTACTATATAATGATTCTCGTCTTAAACTTATCTATAGTTTCTTATTTTCTACGTCTTATAGCTGGATCTTTGTAGTCGTCTTGCTTTTTAATCTTGGTATTAACTATTTAATCTTTAGGCTAAATACTACATTTACCTGGGATTACTAACGTTCTTATTTATTCCCCAAACTTATAGTTCTTGAACTTACGTCCTATACTTATTTATTTGTTACTAAACTGAGTAGCTATTCTTTCCCATCGGTTTTCATCCATTATGGGTCCTTAGGTATGTCTTATCTTATCTTAAGAATCTTAAGCTTCTTATATCTCTTCTTAAGAATCTTAAGCCTGTGGCCTTTTGCCTTTATTAAGTAATGAGCTAGCACTAGTAGTTGTTTACTTACTTAGTTTCTTCTAAATGTTACTCCTCTTATCTTATAAAGTGATAGAAATTGTATCTAATGGTATTGTAATACCTGTTACTAAACCTTATTCTGTAATAGTCTTAGTCTCTACTTCTATTTTAACTTCTCTAAGGTCTATATGCTCCTAGTAAGCTACCTTTGTTGCCTTATTATTAGTAAATGCTTCGCCTTTATTGAATTCATTGTCTTTAATGTCTAATTTATAAGCTGGTTCGTTGGTTCCTTTAAACTTAAATAACAATGGCTCCTATAACTAATAGCTTGCGCTATACTTAGCGTCCTTATGAATTCGGCATACGTTGTTGTAATAATACGCAAAACTGTTAATTAAACACTCTTTTATTCCTTATAGTGCACCGTTATCTCTCTATACGTATATGCCGTCTGCTGGCCTAGTTCCCTTTACCACATAGTTACTCTAACCACCTTTATAGTCTCTGGCGAAATGACCTTATTTTCCGTAATTTATATAAGCCCTATCTTTAAACCATCTTTCTTGCTATAGAGTCCGCCTAAACATCTTTTACTACTAAGATCCCTAGTTTGGCCTCTACTCCTAGGTCCTTTAATTACTTAATCCTTAACCTCTAGGTTTCTATAGTTTTCTTTCCCACCTTTAGGTTTCTTTAGTACCGCTTAGGTCTATTAGCTCTGCGCTATTCCATAGTTTTTAACTCTATGTCTATTATTACGTACTCTACGCCTTATATAACTATAGAACTCTGTCTTGCCCTCTCTTAACTTGTTCCCTTTAATAGATCCTATTATTAATCTTTATTAACTAATCTATTAACTCTCTTAGAGTATCCGCATCTTCTATTAGGATAATTGCGTCCTAGACTTTAGCTTTAAGTCCCTATTTATACTGTGCTATAAGCGCCCTATTATTCCACTTAACCTGCGTGGCTAGTGTTTAAAACTGTGTTGTATACTTAATTACTAAAGTGCGTTATACTAAGTTCTAAAGCTTTCATTCCGCTATAGTTATGGCCTCCAGGTCTCTAAATATCTATGTTAGTTATTCCGCGAACCCGTTCTAACTGGTAAATATATACCGCACGTCTTGGTTAGTAGTTGTTATGCTATTAGCCTATATTTCTGTAAGATATAGCTTAAACCACTTAAGTACCCTCCCCATTAGGAACAATCCTGCATAGGCTATTTAATCTAACAATGTTGCTAACTTCGCTCCTTCCTATACTACCTTAAAGTATATCTACGTAAGAAATCCCTTAAGCTTTAACTTCTCTCCTAAGAACCGTTTAATTAAAGGTAGCTTAATTTTTACTACTTTGATTCCACTAATGCGTTCTTTAAGTATCCTATTATTGTTTTATAAGTAATTAACTATTTCCTATAACTAACCTCGTGTAACCACTTAAGAATCCCTATTATCCATACTGGTATCACCTAGCCCTAAGATTATGGCTGCCGTTGACGCCGTTGTGACTGGTGCTTTGGGTAGCATGTTATTTAATCTTATTTAATACCATAACCTTAGTAGTAAATATGTAACGGAACCTTGTAGTAGGAACTACGGTGGGTCCTATTATTAGGCTAGGTATATAGGTAAGAATAAATTAATAATATAATAATAACTAGTAGAGTAGTTACCTAGTAGATTAACTCTAATTATATTCTAAGATTTACTACAAGGAGAGAACTATCTATAGTAGGGACTAAGGTCCTTTAAATATACAACTATACTCCTAAGAAATCCTCTCTTATATATAAGGTACGTGTTATATATATTATATATAGGCGTATACCGCGTATACTTTATACACTGTGTATAATATCACGTAACTCGCTTACTATTTCTCATTATATAGTTCCACCAGATCTATTCTAGACTGTGCCTATATTAACCAACTAGCTTCCTGCGACTCTTCCCTAAGTAGTTATAATATCGTACTTAAAGCGTCTATAATACTCTAAGGGTATTCTAAGTCCTTCTTATAGCTCCTTTACTACTTTATAGTATTTAGAAGATCTTAACTTCTAAGGGTTATTTAACTTAGTAGTATACTTTACATAATAGGCGTTGCTAAAAGGTTAAATAACTTCTACTAAATCTTAAAGCTAGATTCTATTGGATATTTAAGGGATTTTATACTTTTCTTTTAGTACTATTATATATTCCCATTAATCTAGCCATTGGTTTAATTTTAATAAGTGTTTAAACCCCTTAAGGGCTTCTATATACTAGTATTATACCTTCTTTCTAACAAATAATAAGGTAGGTTCTATGTTCTCTTTTAGCTAAGATAGCTATTCTTTAATAGTTAAGGAAGGGTTAAGTAGTAGCTTCTTCTAAATTAATACCATGTATGTAATCTAGGTACAGATTTGTTAAAGATAATCTTCCTATTTTAGGAAATACTTTATATCCTAGTTATAGTATCATCTGCTATTCTTATACGCTCTCTATTAATTTGTTGAGAGCTATATATATAAGGTTGCATCCTCGTTAAAATCTATAACTTTTAGATAGGCTAGTTCTTGTAGTAGACCTTATTAAGGTGCTGCATTGTCTAGGTCAACATAGGCCCAAATTCGCTAATCTGTAAGGGCTTGGAGTTGCTATAGCCATTGCTTCTAGTCTTCTAGCTTATTAAGGATGATCGTTGTTAACAAACTTAATGTTGGTGGAGTTATTTGACTAATAGGCAAAGGAGGGATTGAGATGGTATTTTGTCGTTAGGATCGTCCTTGTCGTCAGGATTGTCCTTATTATTAGGGTCGTCCTATAACAATTGAGGTAGGATTTCTCGTGGAATCTTATGGAATCTCATGGAATCTCATGGAATCTTGTGTCAGAATCATCCTGTGACGATTGAGGTAGGATTTCTGTCAGAGTCTGCGTCTTAATAATAAGGTGTTAGAGTCTGACAATAAGGTAGAATTTATTTAAATAATTAAGTAATAGCTAAATAGCTTCTTAAGTCGGCGGACCGGGCTTATAACTGTCACGAAGTTTGTATAGAGCAGTTTATTGATGAAATGGGTTGATTAATTGATGATCTTGACTTGATCGTTCTTGATTGATGCTTCTTATTGACCTGGGGCCCCTGGGGCTCTATGAAGAGATTTACAATGCACGTGCCACGTGCACGTGACTTGTGCACGTGTCCCACACCTTAGAGAATACAGATTATCTGACAGCAACCGAAGGGCATTCTCTTGCTTGATGAAGCAACAAGAAAGTGAGTTCATCTCGCAAATACCTGATTTACGAGCGTGAAGCTAATCACTTGGCTTGCAGTGTTGATAACAACACCGATAGGAAGATGCACGATATCATCTTTGATGAGTTTGCTGAGCAAACAGTTGTTGCGATTCTCCATCGCAGGGAGCAGCTACCTCGTTTTGATCGTGTTGCAGCCATTGAAACGGGAAGCTTGTTATCATTAGGAAACCTTCTGATGTAAACCTCGAGACGTGAAGATTATGTCATATTATGCTTAGGTAGTAGAGTAAATGCTTTCAAATAAGTAGCTGATGAGATCAACTGAACAGACTGTCGTAATGCTATCAAAAGACAAGCTCTTGCTTGGATAACGTCTTAGTACCATTCACAAGTAAGCTAGTCAGACGTCATGTTAAATGGACGCGGTGCGAAGTTTCGAGTGACGCCTTAATCTGCGGCCGAGATAACCAATTTTAAGTTCAAAGTCTAAAACTCACACGTTTGTATGTACTGTGCTCAATGTATGTCTTCTCGGTACTATAAGGGGTTGTAGGATGGGGAGGAAACGTTGGTTTTCAGTTGTGATTGCTCAAGCAGCAATAAATTCAGGCTAACAAGATAGGTAATTGATAGAGCACTAAACTTGGGTTAGAGGTAGAATGTATAATGTAGACGTTTCAATCAACTTCGAATTTGTTTAAACTTTGACCTGGCCTTAGCAAGGGTATCAACCTTGCTATATATGGCTCACAATTTGGCAAGGAAATAGTAATAATAATACATGGGTGCACTCATTCAAAAGTAAAAATAAAAAAGTAGTAATGACACTTGCGCATTGCTTGGGCAAAGAAGAGAAGCAGGGTATCGGAAAGGCCGTAGGGTGTAATAAGACATTGATGAAGGAATGGAGGTTCGTAAACAATTGGACGAGGTGTGGGCAAAAGAAATCGTGGCGGGGGAAACAGGGTCGATGATAGAGAGAAGGTTGGGGAATACATAGACTGAAGAAGATACAGATAGAACCACACTTCAAGAAAATTCTGGGTTCCCGCCATTATATCTTATAACGCCTAAATGTTGTGAAACAATTCATCATGGTTTGTAGACGCTATCATCGAAATCCGTGACTTCTTCATTGTGATTTCCGGGATGGCAGCTGCTAGTAATCGAGTTAAATCCCAACGCGGCCGTTCTGGAATATATCGGAAGGCTTGGGACCGTTTCTTCTGAATTGACCGCAAGCTGGAAGCGCTGTGATTTTCTGCTTGAAGGGTTACTGTTTAACTTCCTTAATCCGTTCATGATGAACCTTCCGGGATTGGTGGGAGGTTGTGAGAGAGGCTCATAGTAGTGCCCAAGGGGGTGCATGTGTTGCTCCTGGTTCGAATACTCTGGGAAATTATTCTGCTGGTACCGAATTTGAGAGTCCAAATTGGATTCAGCTGGGATCTGACTAGGTTGGGAAAACGAGTCCTCGGTGAGCATAGGATCTATGTTTGGATATCCAAACTCTGACTGAGTTCGATAGAAGCTATCAGGGGTGAGCATGGGATCTATGTTTAGATATCCAATCTCGGACTGAGTTCGATAGAAGCTGTCAGGGTCATGCTCATAGTTAGGACTATGAGAGATCGAAAAGTCCATATTATGAGGTAATGGCAACTGGGGTTGGTTTTCAAAAGGCAGCTGCAGTTGAGAAACCTGTTGTGAAGGATCGAACTGAGTAGAACCATCGAAATCCGCGGAGTCGGCCATGAGAAAATCCTGGATTTGTGGTATACTCGGGGTATCAGCGGATTGGACTGAGTCTTGGCTCGGTATTATAGATCGGTTCAGTAAAGCGGTCGCTTGGTTTGATGATTCGGAGGTGCCAAGCGAGGATAGCTCAATTGCCTTCTGTACAAATACCTCAACATTGGGGTAGAAAATACCACACTCAAGGTTTTGCCGCAGCTCCCTGGTGTTGCTAGGTAACCAAGATAGCCGAGATCGATAGATTTTCTTTTGCTGACAAAATTGGTCTAATATTATCTTCCAGATTTCACGGATATTCTGTTTCTGTTGACGAAACAAATTCCGGATGACGTTGGAATAGGACCAATCCGAAGACGTCTTGCCCTCCTTCTTCATGTGGTCTGCAACGTGATCGCAACGTTCCTTCCATGAGTAAGATACCGTTTTACAGTGGTTGAAGCCGCATCCAAACGCGGTCTTCTGGGACAACTCTCTCATCATTTTGATTGCAGGTAAAACGTTTGGGTTTCCATGGCGCTTGCAATGCTGATTGTAATCATACTCGCGACTGAAAGTCTGAGAACAACTCGGATCAGGGCACCGATACTCTTTGCCTGTTTCATGGAAGTTCATTTCGTGTTTCTTCCAGTCGGATTTCGATCCAAAGAGTTCCCTCTTTCCTTTTTCAGCTGCATGAGTGCAGAAAAACAACTTTCCGGAGGCATTCGGAATAAGAAGTGCCTGGGCTGCCGGGAAGTCAAGCTTCATTTGGTCTGGAAGAGCATTGTAATCTAGAGTTTGCTCAGTGCCCGGTGGACTTGGGAAGATTGGAGCTGAAGTTGGGGCTAAAGTTGACGAACATGTTGCATAACCGGAATTGAGGGGATCAGATAAGGACGTGCAACTTGACCCGCCGGGGGTCTGGTATTGCGAGAGGGCAGAGTTTGGTCTTGAGAAATGATGGTGGTTTGAGGGGGAAGCACTTGACGGTGTGGAGACGGGTGGTAGAGAAGGGAGGCCTGCTGTGAGTTAGATGAAGGAATGAGATAGTAGCACGAATGCACTTACGAGGCTGTTCAAGGTCTTGGAACGCGCAGTGAATAGCTGGCAGCCAGTATGTTTGGTTCAAAAATTGAATCATCCATTTGTGTTCGTGCTTTACCTCATGGAGTTTCGTCGCCATTGCCGAAGATCAGCCTGGTATGCGAATTGTATCAAGGTAGTGAGAGGCAAGCTTGAGATGATGGAGCTGAGGAGTGCTGGTGATACAAACAAATGTCGCAAATTGGGGGGCGGAGAATGAGAGAAGCCCAATAGAGGTAAAGAATGTGAAGCCCTGATGATATTCTAGTAGTGACTGAATGGTAAAATGAATGAAAAGCCACCGAAAACGTGATAATTGAAAGCAGTACAGGAAGGGACTGAAGGGGCATAAGAATAACCTTAAGTAACGAAGCCCGACAAGAGAAATTTGGAGACATTGCGCATGCGTCGGCAACTTTAATGATATAGTTGTCATAAGGACTTCAGACGGAATTTTGCGCCCCGACAAAGAATTGAGGATGGACGGAAGCTCAGGGCTCAGATGTGCGGATTATCTCGAGTGTGTGCGTTGAAACATGCCAATACTCAAACTAGCGCTTGGTGAAGTCCCCTGCGTCTAGTAAATAGTTTGCCTTGCGGCAAAGGCGTGCAATACAGGCACACGTACAAAAACTTTTATCTTCGTTGTGCTCCAATACAAAATGGTGGCGTTTTTGTCTTAGCGAGTCGGATCGAGAAGAGGGCCAGGTGCACAATCGAGTCTCCCTACCCGTGCATGCCCGTTTTGCGGGGGTGGTCTTACCTTGATAAGAACTCGGTGCGCCGATGAGACTAGGTAGAAGCACGTCCCCACCGGTGAATGCAGGTCCCATTCTCAATTTCCAGCAGAGCTCCGCAGTATGTAATTTCAGCTGGCTTGAGGTTTTTTTTTTGGTCAGCTGGTTTTTACGGGGAACCCACATCACTGGAAGGGAGCGCGTAGAAAAAGCACATAATTGTGGAGAAGCCTGCGAATTCTGGTGTCCTCAAATGCCTAGCCTTTTCAGGTAGAGATGGTTGTAGTGACTTGTAGTCCCTGCTATCATTGCTCCTAAACCTGAGTCAAATCCTTTCCCTAAAGGCCCTTACCGGATGCCGATTTTTGAATGAAGTTGACGAAGCGTCACGAAGAGAGCTGCACTCAGGCCGGCTCCTCATAATTTCCTAGCGTCTGAAACGCCATCTGTGGGGCTCTCAGCAAACCTGAAACCGCGAACCGGGGCGTTTGAAGCCCTCCGACTGTACGTATCTGCAAAATTCGGGCGTGATGGTTGGTGTTGGTGGTTGTGGTGGTGGTCAGCTTGGTCGAAACCAGATCCGGGGAGTGTGTGTGCCACCTTCCCGTCTCATCTAATTTGGTATTAATAAGCGAGGGTCCGTGCCTTTAAAAATACTCGGAAGCTCATTGGCTGAAGCCCATCAAAGAACCTCAATTGCGCGTCGTGGCACTTTATCAATCTCATCTATAAAGAAGAGGCTAAATAGCTCAAGAGGATCGTGTATTGACGGACCAGCGCAATACTACAAGTCTACAACTGGTCCACACTTTGTGCTAGTCATGGGAAACTTTACGAAGAAAGGTTGTACACTGAGAGATTAATCAAGAAACAATGGATAAGAACTCAGAACTCAGCCCTGAAGACTATCATGGTTCGGAAAGACATGGAATATAGTGGCAATAGAACGGGGTAGATATCAAGTTATTACGGCTTGAGTGTGTGTTTACCAATTGGTGATGGTAACACACAAAGCCGGACAGGACTTTGGTCATACGTATTTAGTGGCTCCGAGCTATAAAAGAGGCCAATGATAAGATTGGACAGAGTCAAATCGACTATCTCGAACTATAAGGAATCCTCTACGCAAGGTGGGGTGTAGATTAACGCCAGATAATCCAGGGTGACATCAGATTTGCATTTGAAGATATTTTGGTCATAGATATATTCTTGATTTTAACTAAGCGTGAAGAATTGATCTATCGAACTGGCGTGGGATAGAAAATGTAAGATTCGAAAGAGAAACTGTACTTGGAAAGCCAACGTTAAAGAAACCCGTCAAGAAAATTAGAGTTAGAATAAAGGCAAGTATTAGGCAAAATGAGAAGAGAACCCGTAGACATTAATCGCATAACCATTGCAGCTCGTGAGCAGCCCGTTTTAGCCGTCTCGAAACGAAAAGCAACAAGAGAGGAGGTAATACAGACCGAAAGAAGAGAAAACGCAAACCCATATTCTACAGCATATCTAAACGCCAGCCCAGCTCTTATATCTACCAATTGCATCCCCTCTCATTATTTATTCTCCCTCACACTACCACCGCTGGCTCTCCACCAAACGTCTCCACCCCACCTCATCAGCCTCTCGACTGCAGCACTCGGGGTATCCACCGCCGGCCTAACATCGAGATAGAAAACTGGCTCGCCTGTCGGCTCCGGCGGTCCCGAGTAATAATCAATGACATACCGCACCTCCTTACAGATGCCCTCCTTATTGCACCTCTTCATATACCAATCATGGCGATCGAACGGCGGCTCAGACTCAAACTTCTTCGGATAGGCCCTACTCAGCAACTGCAGCATCTGGGCCTTCGGCGTCAACTCCCCCGGCCGTCCAGTAAACCGCACGAGCTTGGGCTCCTCGATCTCCTTATCAACCCAGTGCGGCCCCAGCGTGGCCGACGCCAGACTGCCCTCCTCGCCGCGCCGGCACTGCGCCCAACCGTGCGCCAGGCCCCGCGAGAACCGCCGCTCCCACTCCACGATCTCCGCCCACGCGCCCTCGTTCAGGAAATTGTGCACAGCCACCATGCTCTCAACGGCGTCCTGCGGCGTGTCCGTGTAGCCCTTGCGCAGCATCGCGTTGTACATCTGCTGCGGGGAAGGGTACTCCCAGAGTCCGCCGTCGCCCTTTGGGATCGTCGACGTTTCGCGCTCGACCGGCAGCGCGACCGTCTGACCCTCGGCTCGCTTCTGGGAGAGGTGCATCGGCATGTTGTTTAGGGGGTTGAGTTTCGAGAAAACGGAGGATTTGCTGGGTTCCGAGGCCGGCGTGGGCACGTCTGGGGGTACATATGGACAAGCTCCTGCGGGTGTCGAGGCGGCTTCTGGTAGGCGTGCTTTGAGGGAGGAAGATGGCTTATGCATTGGACAGCCGGGCTATCATTCATTAGCAGAGATTTCCTCAGATAGGTGCAATAACTTACTGGAGGTATAGCATCGGATCGAGGAAGTGGATGGGGGGCTGTTGATGCTGCTGTCGCCGCTGAGGGTGTGGAATCTGCCCAGAACCAACCCATCTTGAATTTTAGATAATGATATTAGGTTGATATGAAGGATTGGAAGTTAAAAGAGATTATTATAAACGTGGGAGCATCAGAGGGTGGTGCGGAGGTTCTCGGGGAAGCTGAAAGGTCGGCGTTGGAAGCGAGAACTTTTTGGCGTCGGCCTGCGGCGAAATTTCATGTTTTGAATTATTTACATATTGAGGCAACTTATACCACAGAGTCTGGAGCCGTTTCCCTAAAAAGGTGATTTTGGTACAAAAATATTCTAGTCGTCATAACATCCCTTGCTCCCATTTGAATGCCTTGTGTGTGTATACGTCTGTGGCCCTCCTGCTTGCAGCATGATTTCCACCCCAAAGGGACAGCGGGACGTATGGAAAAATATTTAGGTGCCTTGTCCTAGGGCCCCAACCTAGGTCCCCTATCTCCTATCTCCTGCATCCAATAAGTGCGCTCAGCCTTTATGCTGCCAACAGTACCAGAATATGGCTGGGTAGATTAAGGTATAGAGGTAAGTCTAGGCTGTTCGGGTAGGGTGGGGAATGAGAGGCTCATCACAGATCTCCCGGGGCGTATACGGTCGGTTTGGTTGCCATGTATGAGTGCCGTGTAGTGTATGGGTATGCCGTACGGGAGGAATGGGGTGCGACAGAGGTAGATGCCGTGGTTAATGATCAATTGGAATGTATTGGAGTATTGTGTAATTTACGTAGTGTAATACAGCACCCAGGCGCATCCGGTGGTTAGCGTGTTTTATTAACTTTCCCTTAAACAGCAAAAATACCAAAACTTCCCCTACAAAAAGGCCGTGCAGACGTGGCTGCGCTAACCACCGGAATTGAAGAGACGCTGTATGTTACGGCGCTGGTGGAAAACGGTACTGGCAAATTGCCGTCAGATTGCCGCAACTTGCCGTCACGTGATGGCAAGTTGCCATCACGTGACCAGAGGATTGTATATAGCTTCGAGCGGTGC
>Ga0307507_10000589_pt1 | contig 78348 bp, 21 predicted proteins | sample 7_EM_MG_FD_207223 | JGI IMG/M metagenome (GOLD analysis project Ga0307507, IMG submission 207223) | Populus trichocarpa ectomycorrhiza microbial communities from riparian zone in the Pacific Northwest, United States - 7_EM | ecosystem: Host-associated > Plants > Roots > Unclassified | place...
CAGCTACTATTTGTGTAGATTGGAGCCCTATTGGTAAAGTTATAGGGGGTATATCGTTTTGATAGGGTAGGCGATGCGCGACGTTCGGCTCTAAGCGAGTCCACGATATTTCGCAAAAGACTGTAAGCCTATATGCGCTCGTCAAGCCAATTGCTCTCCTAAGGCAATCCAATATATTTGGAAGAGGATGAGGCTGTACAGAAAAATAAGGCTCGGTTGCGAATATAAGTTAAAACGCATACTAAGCAATAAGATGATTATCGTATTACTCTACCAACTAGATAAGGCTCCAAACTTATATCTTAACAAGATGATGTGGTTTATCTACAATTGGTTTTAGGTAGTTATAAGTAGGTAGACACTAAGTGCAGAACTAAGAGTTATTAGTTAGAGCCAGAAGCTGGTAAGGAAGCTTTTACGGGCGCATATAAGGAAGCTGCTGATTATATATAAGGCTCGCCAAGTTGTCAGATAATCTGTATTCTCTAAAGGCGTGGGTCACGTGCACGAGTCACGTGCACGAAGACACGTCACTGAAGACACGTCAGATCAAGGTCAAATCGACATCAATCAACGATCAAGTCAAGATCATCAATCAATCAACCCATTGCATCAATGAACCCCTCTATCTGAATTTCGTGACAGTTATAAGCCCGGTCCGCCGACTCAAGAAGCTATTTAGCTATTATTCAATCATTTGAAGAAATTCTACCTCATCGTCAGACTCTGACACCTCATCGTCAAGACGCAGACTCTGACAGAAATCCTACCTCAATTGTCACAGGACGAGATTCCACGAGATTCCACGAGATTCCACAAGATTCCACAAGAAATCCTACCTCAATCGTCAAAGGACGATCCTGACGACAAGGACAATCCTAACAACGAATTCCATCTCAATTCCCCTCTGCCTATCAGTCAAAATGACTCCACCGACGTCGAGTTCGTCGACCACGATTATCCTCAATAAACCAAAAGACTGGGAGCAATGGATCTGGCAACTACAAGCCCTTATAGATTAGCAAATTTGGGCCCACGTTAACCCAGCTATAAAAGCACCTTAAGAAGGTCTACTTAAAAAACCACCTCTTCTAAAGGTCACAGACTTCAATAAGAATGCAACTATATATATATAGCTCTCAACAAATTAACAGAAAGCGTACAAGAACAGCAGATGATACTATAACTAGAACATAAGGTACTTCCTAAAACAGAAAGAGCATCTATAATAGATACGCACCTAAATTATATCTATAGTATTAATCCAGAAGAAGCTATTACTTAACCCTTCCTTAACAGTCAAAGAATGGCTATCCTAATTAAAGGAGAACACAGAACCTACCTCGTTATTTATTAAAAAGAAGGTATAACACCAGTACACAGAAGCCCTTAAGGGGTTTAAATACTTATCAAAATTAAATTAGTGGTTAGATTAATGGGAACATATAATAGTACTAGAAGAGAAGTATAAGATCCCTTAAATATCTAATAGAATCTGGCTTTAAGATTTAGTAGAAGTTATTTAACCATTTAGCGACGCCTACTATGTAAAGTACACTACTAAGTTAAATAACCCTTAGAAGTTGAGATCTTCCAAATACCGCAAAGTAGCAAAGGAGCTATAAGAAGGACTTAGAATACCCTTAAAGAAAGCCAATACTACTATAAGAAGGAGTACCTTTAATGCAGACTTTATAGAGTAAGCCATAATAGATTACTCTGATACTATTAAAGGTCTAGGGAAAGTAACCTTAGCATGCACTAGACGCTTAAAAAGAGCTAGGTTACTAGTAGATAAGGAGATATCCCATAAAAAGCTACTACCTATATGCTTAATGTATAAGAAACAAGGACATTCCCTTTAAGACTATTAGTATTTATTTAAAGATAAGAGACCTAAAGGAGTTATAATCGGAGATGCTTATATTAAAAGAGTGCTAAAGAAGGTAGAAAAGAATAAGAATCTCACTAACTAAGTTACAAAGATTAGACTTAAAAAACAAGAAGACAAGGCTTAATAATAATAGGATGAGAAGAGTTACAAGATAGTTAAAATTAAGGGAGAAGCTAATGCAATATTCCTAGAATTATATCACACCGGTTAACTCTATCCACTAAAGCTATTAACTATTCTGGACTTAGGAACCACTTTCTATATCTTTAATAACCTCTCTTGTTTTTACAACTTTAGGAAAGCTCTAAGATATAAATATATTATTGCTGGCAGTTCAGAAGTGCCTATACTAGGCTACGGCAATGTCACTATCTAAGTTACAAAACCAGACAAGAGCAAGGGAATCCTATATCTTAAGGACGTTGCCTTCTGTATAGACTTTAATACAAATCTAGTGTTATTCCGTCTACTTTAAAAGCGAGGGTACTTCTAAGACAATAAAGGAAACAATAATCTTCTAGTTTAAAAGGATGATACAATCCTATATTAAATAGAAGAACGTTACGGATAATAGACTATTAAATATATCTGATTAGGAAGTCTATTAGCGTTTAATACAAGCCAACTGCTACGCCGCTAATAAAAGCGCAGAATATTATTAAGAGACATTTACCTAGATATAAAAGGTAATGTATAACTATAGTATCTGCATCTAGGTCATCTAGGACCTATGAGCCTTTATTATTTAGGTATTAACGCCCTAGGAGTCAAGCTTTAAGGCCTAAAGATAATAGAATATTAATATTGCAGTCTCGCCAAAATCAAGCGTTAGGTCTTAAGAAGGTTCTTAGAATAGAATATTAATAAACCTTGTTTTAACCTCTATATTAACTAGACTAACCTTAAGGAAGTATATACGGGATTTATATAAGTTATACTTATCCATAATACCTTCTTAGGAAGAACCTTCCCATATTTTATAATAACGCATAGCAAGGAGAAGGAGACACTATAAGTACTTAAAGATTTTATCTAATGGATTCGTCTGAGGTATAACCTTAAGGTCAACACCATTAGGTTAGATAATAAGCTAGGGAGAAGGAGAACCCTTAAATAGCTACAGACCTAAGGGATTATCTTTAAGCCTTTAGCGCCATATACCTAAGCACAAAATAGTACCGCTAAATACTCAGGGGGTATAATTATTAAGAAAGGACATGTAATAAGAATTACTGCCAATCTACCATACGACCTATAGAACAAGATAGTTAACTATATAGTCTACCTTCGAGATTGAACGCCACGGGAAAGCAATAGATGGAAATTGTTATATAAAAGGTTCCATACCTACCTAGCAAATAGGAGATTAAGAAAACTATAATTAGCGCACCTAAAAGCCTATAGCTATAAGGCGTATGTGATAACATCGGATACCTAGCTAAAGAAGAAAAGACTAAGTAAGCTAGATCCGCGAGCCTATATTGGCTACCTTGTTAGCTATAACTCTACTAATATCTATAGGATCTGGATCCCGTATAAAGGTATTATTATCTCTACTAGGGATGTCATCTTTAATAAAAAGATGTTCTTTAACGGCAAGTAAACGGACATCTTAAAGGATCTACACGCTGAATTAAATACGCTAATTAAGAAGATTTAACTCCCTAAGACCTTAACTAAGAACAAGGTTCTTCTGGAAGATAATAACAAAGTATTTAAACCGTTAATTTAAGAGGAAGACAATAACGTTAATAAGCTAGTTTAAACCTTTAATAAGTTAGCAGATCTTAAGCTTGCAAAAGCTCTTAAAGACGCGTATTATACGCCACCTCTAATAGAAGAAGATGAAGAATCTCCATATACCTTTTACGTTGAGTATCCTACGAAGTTAGATACTGATTAGGATACTATTAACTAAATAAGAGATAGGTTTCACACTTAGGGGGTATTTAATAACTTAGTTAAAGACTTATTTAAGGAAGCCGGCGATAATAGGTTTAAAGACTTTATTACTAAAAGGATTACCTCAGCCTATTAAGGCGCCTTCGTAGTAGGAAGGAAGTTTAACCTTGATAGTTGACTTAATAACAGCAAGCTGAAATTAGGCAGAATATGTGATATTAGATTATATAGAAAGAACTTACCTCCACCACCTTAGTTAATTAAGGACCTTAATGCACACCCTCTTTAAGATTAGTTCTAAGAGGCTTAATAAGCTCACCTCTAATCCCATTATTAAATAAGGTCGTTTTAAGAAACAGACAAGAAGTATATAAAGGGACAGTAGGTCCTCAGCTTAATATAGGTGTTTATCTACAAGATGGACAAGCATAGATTTCTCCAGAAATGCAAGGCACGCTTAGTAGTATGCGGAAATTAATAGGCCCCAGGAGACCTACCTATAAGAGCTACTATATTAGCTAGTATAACCTTCTAAACCCTTATAGTAATTACCGCAAAATTCGACCTAGAGACGACGCAGATAGATACAGTTAATGCGTTTGTCTATTACGATCTTAATAAGGTTGTCTATATAAAGCTACCGCTAGGGTTTAACAAAGGAAAGACAGACAAAGTACTGCGCTTAAGAAAAGCCTTATACAGACTACAACGATCACTACTGTTATGGCAGAAGAATCTCACAAGCTCGTTAAACAAATTAGGCTTTAAAGAGGTACCTTAGGAGCCGTGCGTTATGCTAAAAGGTGGAATAGTTATCTTCTTCTATATTAATAATATCGTCTTCTGCTATAGAAAGACAGATAAAAAGAAGGCTTAAGAAGCGATTAAGGAGCTAAGCAAGGAATACCAAATAAGTACCCTTAGCGAGCTAAAATGGTTCCTAAAAATCCATATAATACGCAATTATAGCTAGAGGCTCCTATAGCTATCCTAAAAAGCCTATATTAAGAAGATAGCTAACTAGTATAAGATAGATCTTAGAGGGCGTCTTCCAGACACTCCTATAGCAGAATTGGAACTCCTCCCTACTAATCACCGTATAATCTGTCCGACGCGTCCGTCCCCTAATATAGACCTATTAGTCCGTCCTATATCCCTACTAGCTTCTATAATGCTATATCAGAGAAAACTGGGTTCAGTACTCTATATAACCACTATAATACGTCTAGATATTGCTTTTACAGTATTATAGCTGGTAAGGTTTAACCAGGACCTAGGCCAAGAGCATTATTAAGCAGCAGACAGAGTTATCCAGTACCTATATGGTACGAGAAGCAGAGCAATCTGCTATAGAGGAGATAAGAAAGGAATAAACAGTAGAGGGAAAGACAAAGGAATATGTAATAAAGGATAAGACAACGGAAGAGACAGTAGAGGTAAAGCGCAATTATTTATCTATACCAGTAATGCATTATTTGCGGACAACTCTGTTAACAGAAAGAGCTCGCAAGGATACATTATAAAGCTATTTAGGGGGCCGATCGCCTAGAGAGCAAATAAGCAGGGTATGGTAACAACGTTGAGCATAGAAGCCAAGTTGTTAGCCCTATCACAGACAGTAAAGGAAGCTATCTTTATTAGCAGGCTGTTTAAAGCAATGACGTTACGCCTAAATAAGCCCTTGATTATCAAATGCGATAACATATAGACACTCCAACTAATTATGGAAGATATGGCAAAGCTAATTACAAAGCTCCAACACGTTAACATCTATCAACACTAGCTATGTTAGGAATACGCAATAAGACAAGTATAATTTCAATAAACAGCAATAAAGGAAATAATCGCCAATAGACTTACAAAGGCCCTGCCCAAGCAGAGGTTTTAAAGCTTCGTTAATATAATCAGGATGGTGGATATTAAGGAGCAGCTAGATAAGAAGAAGCAACTAGAGGACCTAAGGGACAGTATTAGAGCAAGACGGAAGGATTCAGATAAGATTACAGTTCAATTGACTTATTAACAGACATAAGAAGGTGGCTAGCTTTGACCTTAAAGAGCTTAAAGCTAAGGGGGTGTGTCAGATAATCTATATTCTCTAAAGGCGTAGGTCACGTGCACGAGTCACGTGCACGAAGACACGTCACTAAAGACACGTCAGATCAAGGTCAAATCAACATCAATTAACGATCAAGTCAAGATCATCAATCAATCAACCCATTGCATCAATGAACCCCTCTATCTAAATTTCGTGACACAAGTCGCTAGTAAGCGAAGCTAGGAGGATCGCACCTTATTCTAGGCCATAATCTCGCAGTTTACCATTAATTAGTTGGTGTTTGTAGACGAATCTAGAGCTGACTTAAAGATGGGTATATAAAAGGCGTCTTAGTTACCAACGGGAGTTACACCAGTTCTATATATACTATATAATCGTAATAAGCAGTGAGTTAATATACTACCTGCCTACACCATCAACGGTGTACTAGTATTATTAGTATATACTAGCTTAACAAATTCGGAGGGCTATAACTACTAGATTAAGCATGTCCTCTTACCTTATTATAATCCTTATCCAAAACCAAGATTAGTAATTATTATAGATAACGCGAGCTTCCATTACTTAGCCTATATTAGCTCTCTCTTTAAGCGAGCCAGCGTAAAGCTTATATACTTACCCGCATACTCGCCCAATCTAAATCCGATTAAGGAGTTCTTTAGTAAGCTAAAGGAGTTTATTTAACAACACTTTATTACGTAAAAGGAGGCGCCAAAGTAATAGGGTAATAGCTTTAATAGCTTTCTAAGTTGATATATAGAGATTATAGAAAACAAGTCTAATAGCGTAAAAGCTTATTTCCGCCATAGCAGGTATATTGGTAGAGGAGAGTGAGATTCTATAATATAATAGGGTATTGTTATTATATAGAGGAAGGCGTAGCTACACCTTAAGCCTACAATATTTAATTTGTATAAGAATTACTACTAAAGGGTATATATAATGGGTGCCTACAAGCAGGCGCATACTTAAGTTAAAAATCTACTACTGGTTAAGCCTAAGGCTCTCTAGGTTACTACTAAGTACGCCTCTTAAACTTCTCCACTCTTTAATATCTACTTGTAATCTCTTAGCAATTGCCTCTAAAACGCCTACCTTAATTATTACCTTAATTAGTGTTTTTCCTTACTTATCTAGCTTCTGCTCTCTAATTATCTTTAAATCCCATTGCTTAGTAAAAGCAACTTGGTAGGCAGCGTTAATATCTTCCTTTTAGGCCTCTAAGTCTTCTACCGCCTTTTTATGCCACTTAAAATACTCCCGCAAATCTGCAAGCCGATTAACGCCTTAAGGACGTAGTAGAGGAGCAATTGGTAATAACTTTAAGCTAAAGAGCAAGGCTGCTAGAGGTGTAAATAGGCGCCTATAGTAACTGCCAGTTGGGTTAATATAAAATTAATTTATAACACCCAGAGTACTTAGTATAGAGGCCTTAGAGGTAAGCTGCTCCTTCTTTTTATTACCCGTCTTCCTCTTAAGAAGCTTCTGCATTAAGCTAACCAGAGGAGTATGTTTAGTAGTAAGGCCTTAATTAATCGCCCTACTCTATTCCCTTATATCCTCCTGCATAAGCTTATAATCAACTTACTAATATACCCAGCACTAGTTACTACCGCAGTTCTTACAACACTGCTACCGTTAAGATACCTTCACAAAGCTTATTTTAGGAATTATAGAGAAAGCGGTAATATTACCACCTATAGGCTGTGGCGTACTTGGCAAAGAGCTTTACAAGGATTCTAGAGCCAACTATAAAGCTAATTACGTTGCTATAGAGGAACGGGCAGGAGCACGAGCTGCTTACTACTTAATTGTCTCAATATAATCTATAGCGAGTTTAACTTTAAGCCGCTTAAATAAGCTGTTATCGCAATTGTAACACCCTTTCACTACCCTTAAGAGTTCTTCTTTAGAATTAATCCAATTAATTATATAGCTTGGGTTAAGATAGAACGTAGATCTAGTAGAGTTTAATCACCTAGTAAGCTTCACGGTAGCATTATACAACTTCCTTTAGAAAGTATAACCAGTGAACTTCTACTGTAAAGCCTTATTAATTTTAAGAAGAACTTCGCGATTGTATATTACCAAGAGGCTAAGGCGAGCCTTAGGAAATGTATAAGCTAATATAATAGTTAAGCGACTTATCTTTTAAAGCTTTGCTAATAACACTAAGCAATACTTAAAGAACAAGCCTCCGCCTAGAGGCTTCACTATATATTCCTCCTACTCTATTTAAAGCCTCGGAGCTAACTCCTCTTTACTCTCTACCGAAGGCTTATATACCGAAGTCTCTGGTAATTAAGGCCTCTTAGCGGGCGGCTGGCCTCGTAATATAGGGGGAGCTACGCCCGCACGCCGCGGAGCTCTTGCTATATTCTGTTCCGGCGGTATATAAAAGTGTTAAACTTCCTTATTGTCGTGCTCTTTAGCAGCCGCCAGATTAGTCAGAATCTTATTAAGCTCGCCTACAGCAAAATAGGCAGCCTGTTGTAATATATGTGGGGTGCTGTGTATTGGCGGTAGAGGGTAGTCAAGCTGCATATCAAGTTGGCTACTATATGCGGGTGGAAGATTTACGACCATACTTAAGCTCTGTATAAAAGGAGGTGGACGACCGATCGCTATAGAAGGCGGTACTGGTAACAATTGAAATCGCTAAGTAGGTGGGCGACTAGAGGGACTACCTGCAGAGGTAGGAGCAGGGCGTTTAGAGCTTATATTGATGAGAGAAAGAGGCTTTACAACACCACAATCTGGAACAGATATCACGACTTTTAGTAAGGGAGGAAAGTTTAGAATAGCTTTAAAATTGAGCTCCGAGCTCCGAGCTGCGAATTCGATATGGGCCGTAGCTTAAGCCCTGGCCACGTACTACACTGCTTTCTGCTAGCTCTACATACTAATTTAGCTGCAGACGAAGCGAAATTAGGTGTGTGGTGTTGCGCGCGCACGGGGGGGGGACACTAAAGCTCGTATAGACTGTATGAGCAGATCAGCGGATCTAGCTAAAATGACCCCAGGCTAGCCCCTACCACTCTCCCGTTTTCCTGACGCTATATACTTAGGGTAATTCTATTATTATAACAGTGCTAGAGCGCGTTACCTGCCAATTCTACTATATTCTACCACCTGTTATATTATCGCATACTATTTGGTACTGTTTTTTACTATTAGCTCACCTACTATTAGCTCGTCTACTACTAGCGCCTTAGCGGCTTGCGCTACCTATTTATTTATACTAACCCTTGTAACCCCCTTTCCTTTTCCTTAGCTTAGTATCTTATATAGTAGCAATCTATAAGCTTTAGTTTAGAAGCATTTATATAAGCCCATTATATTATACTAAGCTCTCCCTATATTGCCTGGGAAGGCCTTAGTAATATCCTACCCTAAAAGAAGACCTTTGTCTACAATAACGCGTTAACGCATTATACTTGGATATTAAAAAACTTATACTACTACGCCTAAGAAGGCCCTGAAATATCCTACTTTATAGGCCAGACTATACTTAACCTATACCCCTAAAAGAACCCTAGAATTAAAACTAAATTATATAATTCTGATAAACCTTAAGCAGCTAATAATAGTACCTAAAGTAAGCTTATTTAAAAGACCTATCTTTACCTAAAAGGAATATAAGATTTAATTAGGATTAGAAATTAAAGATAATAATAACGTTATATATATATATAAGCAGATTTATGCCCTTGCAGCTAATTAGAAAGTTAATTATCTTTAAGCCTAAAGCACCTAAGAGACTCTAAAGGAGATCCTAGAAAGCTTTACTGCCTTATAAAACAGCCTAGCCTCCCCTTTATAAAGCCTTAGCTAACTTATTTACTTAACCAAATACAATATACTAGAGAGTATAGATGTAATAATAAAGTAATTAAAGTCCATTAAGCTTTCTAACCCCCTACTATTATTAGATAGTATAAACCTAACTTTTAAAAACTAGAGAATTTAGGTATAAGGAAAGCTTTATATTAACTATAACTATTTTCCCTCTAAAGAAGCTAAAATACTCTACCTCTTTAGTTAAACTATTAGGGACGCCTAGTAATACCTCTAGGCCAAGTTTTAGGATAAGTTATCTATTTAGTTTATATCTGTTAATAATAATAACTCTTTAATTAACGTCTAATACAGATCCTATCTAGCCCACGTAGACTACTCCGTCACAGGGGGAAAACTTGTAATTTACAGGAAGAAAACCCTGCAGTTGGGGGAGGAAAAACCCTATAAGCTACCTTAGTAGGATAAAAAACCCCAATTTACTATATCCGTCCGTAGCGGCGGCCCTGCGGGCCTATAACTACGTCCTATCCTCCTTGGATGTTTGAACTCCTTAGAAACCACTGCTTCTTTCTCTAGCTTATCCAAGCTAGGGTTCACTACGTCCTAGCTAGGCCTTGCCAATTAATTGCTATATTGTTGTTGTTTCCCATATCTTGGCCATCCCCTATGTGCTATCTCTTATTTAACTATTGCTATATACGCCATGCCTCCCCCCCCCTAGGGCCTATCGAAGGCGTAAGGGGGATTCATCCATTCCAATTACCTAATACCAAAGGCGAGCGGGATATGTACGTGTGTACTCCAGGTATCTTTTATGCCTAGGCCCCGGTCGCTAGGCCCTCTTTAAGGGTCACTACTCCGTTAAGAGGAGACAAGAAAAACTATAGGTTATAATCCGGGCTGCCAGGCAGTATTACGGCAGTAAAACGGCGAGTGACCGCATGCTCTGCGGGCGATCGCCCTAGGGGTTGGGAGGGGCCGTATATTTGCTCGTTCGTCTGTTCGTTCGCGTTCGTTCGTTCGTTCGTTAATGTGAGGTCGTTAATGCTTTCTATTGGGGGTCGGGGGATGCTATCGAATGCTATACATCCATGTTGGATCGTACAGGTGCCTTAGGTTGGAGAATGGCATAGTTAAATTATAGAGGACCAACAGTAGTGGTTTTCGAGATCTCACCATCTAAATTTTTTTTACCACCGCCTATAACGCTCGCAACCACCACCAGGTCCTATCCGCACGCTGTGCGACGTCTCTGCGTTGGCTCTAAGTCTGAACTTCGAAGACCCAGGTTCGTAGCCGTCACCACGTACAGGTGCAGAGTCCGATTTCGACGGCCTTATATCTGTTAATAAGATAATATAGTATCTGGCTACTATTTATCTTAATCTAAATAAAGTACAGGATGCCTATTATAACTATAACTGCCTAATAATAAAATTAAACTAATTCTTTGCTAAGTTTTTGTTACGGAGTAAGTATAAACGACGATAATATATAGCAAAGTAGATATTATTAAGCTACGTACATAAACTGTGTGATGAAGTTAAGACGTTATATAAGGAAAGAAAGTAAGGAAACGGGAGGAAAAGGGTATATATTGTTAACTTGGTTGCTTGGTTAATACGTATATAGGGCAGAATAGGCTTTAGGTTGTGGTCCTAGCAGAACTTAGTAAAATTTAGCGGAATATAGTAGAGGACAGCAGATTGCCGTAGATTGCTGTTATATAATGGTAAATTACCTTAAATTGCTATTATATGTCTTAATTAACTGAGTTGTTAACATAGAGGTTAAGATAGTGGAAATAGGTGGACGTGTATAAGGTGTTATGGGGTGGTCCTATAATAGTACCCCCCCTTTAAACTCAAGCTTCTGTAAGATAGGGCTATAGTAGTTTTAGGTAAAGTTTATAAAAGTCTTCTATAGCTTATATAAGTCCTATAGAGTTAATAGGTTCCTATAAGGGTTTAGTAAAGCCTCTCCACTTTATAAGGTATATATACTGGCGTTTCTGTTTATTATACTTAATATTATTAATTCTTTTAATAAAGTACTTATCCTTACTATCCACCTTAACTAGTGGGGGAGGGTCCTAAATTTGTCTAAGTAGGGTATCTAATATAGGGGCAGTAGGGTGGAGGACTGATATATGGAATACAGGGTGGATTTTAATTGTATTAGGGAGCTTTAGTTAGTAAGCATAAGGAGAGATAACCTTTTTAACCTTATAAGGGCCAGCGTTCTTCTAATTAAGTTTCTTAGTAAGTCATTTTATATTTAGATTTCTTATATCTAGCTAAACAAAGTTACTAATTTGGTAGGCTAGTGCTAGGGTTTAGTTCTTATTTACTGCGGCTTTATAGACAGATTAGGCCTACATCATTTTATTAGTAAGGAACTCTTATATTTCTTCCATCTTCTTTATAAATCTATTTACCTTTGTAACTTATAAGGCTTAATAAGCTAGGTAAGAAACATTACTAAAGGGGTTAAAACCTATTTGCGGATGCTAGCTATAGTTAGCCAGGAATAGGGAGACCTTTATGGTTTCTAAGACGGAGTTATTTATAGTAAACTTAGTAAATATAAGCCAGTCTATCCAGTCATCCTGTAAATATAATATGTATATCTAAATATACTGTTCTATTATAGCATTTACACGTTCTATTTAACCGTCCGTTTTTAGGTAGTATGCTGTGGACAACAGTGCTTTAATATAGAGTTAGGTAGTTAGTTCTTTCTAAAATGCAGAGATAAACTGTCTGCCTTTATTAAAGACAATTATTTTAGGAAGTCTATAGAGTTTCTATATATAATCTAGGAACAGTTAGGCAACGGTAGGCACTAATATATTGGGGCAGGCGATTAAGTGTTTTATCTTAAATAGTTAGTCTATAACTACTAAAATATTTATACAGCCTCTATTTACGGAGAGATTAATAATAAAGTTAATTAAGATATCCTTCTATCTTTAGTTTGGAACAGGCAGTGGCTTTAGGAAGCTGTTGTACGTCTTATATAAAGCCTTAGCTTATTAGCAGGTGTGGCAGCTGGAGATATACCTTTATATTATATTATGCATATTTAGCTAATAGTATTCTTATTAGAGCAGCTCTAAGGTTTTCCCTTAGCCTAGGTAACCGGCCACTAGTAAATTGTATGCATGTTTAAGGAGCTTAAGCTTAAGTTTATTATAGTTAGGTATAACTAGATAGTTCCGGTAGTATAAGCGGTCTTTATAAGCTTTACATTTACTTAGAGAAATCCTTTTAGAGCGTCTGACGCTGTCTTAAATTAGCTTAAGCGTCTCTTAGATAAACTTGTTGTTTAGGTATTTATTAGCTATAATCTATTTAATAGTTTAATTAGTTATTTCAAGGACGTATACTAAGAGGTCTTTAGTAAGGGGTTTAAATAGTTTGGGGCGGAGCAGGGTCTAATTATGGTAGGAGCGCGCTTCTTCTTAAGCTAGTGTATTTTATAAACATTAGGTTAGGGTATTAGGCTTTTAGCCTTAAACGCCTAGGCAATATATAATAGAGAATTGGAAATGGGATAGATATTCTAACCAGTAGGCCTAATAGTGGCTTAGCTATTTTGTGGTTATAAAGTACTATAGGTTCTTATAGTTGCTAAGAACCTTAATTGGAAATCCGGAGCCTTCTAGTTTAGGTCACTATTGTTTAAAATATCTAATAATAGCTAACAGTTCCTTATTGTAGATTTTATAATTATATTTAGCTAGACTTAGTTATTTTAAAAAGTATGCTATAGGGTATAATATTTTTCCCTTGTTATATTAGGACAGAATGCCTCTAGTAATATAGTTAGATAAGTTAGCTTCTATAACACTTATTTAGTTTGGATTAAAGTGTTAGAGTATAGGTATAGTAGTAAATATAACTTTTAGGTAAGCAAAAGCTTTCTTGCATTCTTTATTAAAGATAAAGGCTTTATCCTTTTATATTAAGGCTATAAGCGGTAAAACTAGGGCAGAGAAGTTATTAATAAACTATTAGTAGAAATTAGCAAATCCTATAAAGGCCCTTACGTCCTTAATGTTCTCAGGTTCTTGCCAGTTTATAATTGCTTTAACTTTCTTAGGGTCCATTTATATACTGTCTATAGAAATAATAAGTCTAAGGTATAGAACTTCTGTTTTATAGAACTTATATTTATCTATATCTAATTATAGACTAGCTCCGTGCAAGGCTTACAGGACCAGTTTAACATGTTTTCAGTATTTGGCTAGATTATTGCTGTATATTAAGATATTATTAATATAAGCAGTATAAAAGACGTCTAGGTATAGGTACAGGGTATTATTTATAAAGTATTAAAAAGAACTTGGGGCGTTTATAAGGCTAAATGGCATTACTAAGTACTTAAATAATCCGTATTAAGTACAAAATGTAGTAAGCTATTTATCTCCTTTCACAATATAGAGGCGGTTAAATGCGTAGATAATATTAAGCTTTATATAGAAGCAAGCCTTACTTAATCAGTTCAGTGTCTCTTAAATTAATAGGATTGGGTATTAGTTCTTAACAGTAACAGCGTTAAGAGCTTAGTAGTCTATACAAAAGCATAGACCACTGCTAGGTTTCTTAATAAAGATTACTGATGTAGCTATAGGTAAAGAACTTGTTCTAATAAATTCTTTATCTAGATGTTTATCTAAGTACTTCTATAGTACCTAGAGTTTATTTTAGGACATCCCATATAAGGGTCCAAATCCCAGATATTTTCCTTCTTTAATTACAATCTTATAATTATATAGACGGCATTCTAGTAGCTTATTGGCTTCCTTTTATAAGAATATATCTAGGTATTCATAGTACTCTACTAGTACCTTTATGGTGAGGTTAGTGTACTTCCTTAGTACTAGGGCCTTCTTAATATTAGCCATTGTAATAGCGAAGATTGTATATTCTAGTTTCCTGGCAAGTCGTGCTAATAGAGTAGCTCCAATTATATAGATATTTAAGGTATTAAGCAAGCTTAGATTGTCCTTAGTTTCTTATGCGGTTTCCTATTTAGTTTTAGATTTAGTATTAGGTTCAGTATTAGATACAAAGTTAGTATTAGATTTAGGTTTAGGTTCTTTAAGTATCCTTTTTATAGTAGAATACTAGTTCTTCTAGTACCTTTATATATTAAGCTTGGACTTCTGCTTAGTTTAGAGCAGTATAGTAATTAGGGTTGGTTTGTGTAGTTTAGTATAACTTCTAGGTTCTTAATAGAATTTAGTGGAATTCTTAGGTTAGTAGAATTTGGTGGAATTCTTAGGTACAGGGTAGATATTAGTGGAAATTTTAGACTGGTAGATTCTAGTAGATTTTCCAGATTTTAGTTTAGGGTCTAAGCAGTGAGTTATAAGATACTTTTGCTTATAATAGGAGGCGGTAAATAGGAGCTTAAGGTTGTCCTAATTAATGGTTACCTTATATAGCTTTATTTAGGGTTGTCTAAGGATTACTAGGTAACCTAGGGTGGTAACAAAGAGTTTAATTAATTCTTTATGGTTTAGGTATTAGAGTCTTAGGAATATTATATAGGTAATACGGCCTAAGACAGTGCGTTTGCTATTAAATCCAAATACATTAATATGCCGGTTAAGGGGGGTTAGAGTAAAACCATTATCTTATATAAAGATCTTGTTAATAAATCCTATACCACTAGCTCCTATATTAATTAGGACTTAAGCGTTAACCTATTAATTATTCTGCTGAAAATGGTAGTTAATAGTTATGCTACGTTCCTAAGAGTTAGAGTTTGTAACATTTAATGCATTTAATAAGATCCTAAGGCAGCGCTGTCTTAGAGAGCAACTTAGCTCTAGGACCTTCCTTTTAGAGGTAATTAGGGCAGAGTTCTTATAGCGTATCAGTTATAGCTTTATCCTTATAAGTGGTGCTTACTAGATATAGGGCTAGAACTAGGTAAAGATTAGGGGCGGTAACTAGAGGATTAATGTGGTAAACGGCTACTGGTATTAGCTATTTATAAATTCTTTTAAAAAGGGACGGAGCAGTAGCTAGAGATATAAGTATCACTTCCACACTTAAAACAGAGGCTATATTTAATGCGTCGCTCTTATTTAGCAGATCTTTTTAGGGCATAGGAAAGGGTCCTAGTGTTAATATTTATAGCGTCTAAGTCCTTACAGGTCTTAGGTGGTTAGGGGGTAGAGTATTAAGGTATATGTTTTAGGGCAAGGCGTAGTAAGTTGTTATACAGGCCATTAATAACATTAGTGCAGGCAGTAACGGTACCTAGCAGTTTAACTCCTATAAGAGATGCCTTTAATTTAGGGTTTAGAGATTCTACTAGGCGATTAATTAAGGCTGGTTTGTTCTATCTAGTCTCTTTAGCATAGCAGTGAAATTCAGTAAATTATAATAGGAAGTTCTTAGAACCCTATATTATTTTGTTTATATTGGTAACACAAGGTAATATCACATAGTTACAGTTTGTAGCTAGTATGATGTTTATTATTGTATCTCTCCCTCCTGCTTAAGGAAGGGTAAGGAGCTTAAGGCTCCTTGCCACGCTAGTGCCGCGGCAACACGTGACGGCAACTTGCCTCGCGTAATGGCAACTTACCTGTATTCCCAACACTGGCAACTCTTCTTTTGCGGTTGCCATCTATATATATATACCGCTCGACTAGCATAATAAATATTAATCCTCCTTACTTACTATTGCCATTATAATATAAGTCTCGCTGTCCCAAAATTTGCCTTTTAGTACGTGGTGCTTTCTTACTTAGGAGTTATAGGTAGATATCTTATTAGGAGGGCCGCCAAGGCGCTAATAGTAAGCGAGCTAATAGCGATTTTCTATCCCGGGGATAGAAAATCCTAATTGGCTAGTTTAAGTTAGGGTTTACAGAATGTTATACTCCTACTCCCTTTTAACCTAACCTTTAACTTATATATGTAGAGTGTTTGTGTTAATAAACGTTTCTAGAGCCTTATTTAGGTTTGCCTTTATTATTGCGTCTACTAGGTTATCTTAACCGTTAATCCATTAAATCTTAAAAAGTTCTTACCATTTATAGGATTAACGAAGTGCTATAATATTAATTATAAGGCGCTTCTTCTTTATAGTACCAAGCTTAACTAAGCACTTATAGAGGGAGTATAAATCGGTATATACAATTATAGGGATAATAGGAAGTTTAAGTTAATCTATAATTATCTTTAGGGTAGTTCCAATTGTAATTACTATATTAACTCCGCCGACTATTCCGTATATCTCTAACGCTAGAACGCTTTAAGTAACGCGCTTACTCTTAGTTAAGCTCTAATGGATAAGATTACTATGGATTATAAAGTTATTCTCTCTAGTAAATTCGTTTGTAATAATAATCTTATATCCTAACTAGGAGCTAAAATCTTTATTATTTACAAACGATCTATTAATAAATACAAAGGGCTTAGCGGTAGGAAGATTAATAGGCACGTAAAGTAGTCCCTAATTAAGATAGTTTATTTGCCAGGAAAAACATTTATTTAGGGCAAGAACGTTGTCCTTAGTTGGTTCTTAGTGTTAGGCGGCAATAGAGAGATTAAATAAAGCCTTGGGTTAACAGATAGAAGTAACATAAGCTCTATAAGCGCGTTACTCCGCATATTCTTACTTTAGAGAATTAGCGTTAATAACGTTAATCTTCTTACCTTAACCCTTCTGGTGTAAAGCAATAGAATCCTTATTTAGGGAAAGGGTGCATCTATTAAAGAGTAATAGTGTTCTTAAATTAAGCTTTTCCTTTAGCTTTGCTATAAGATTTGCCTTTACTAACTTATCTTCTTTAAGAGCTAAGAATTGGTTATCTCCTAAGATAATTATATTATTAGTTTATATGCCAATGATTCTAAATAGAGTTCCTATAGTTATAATTAGGAAGTATAGGTTAAATATAGAAGTAGTTATTAAAAGCTTCTCTTTATAGTGCTAGCTATAGGTAGCCCACTAATAGGTTCCTGCCTCTGCAATTCTATATAATGGCTTAAGCACAACCATAATTGTATCTTTAGGATATTGGTGACAAATTTGCTCTAAAAGGTATGCTAATATTAAGCGCTAAAGGTGCGTCTCTAATTAGGTGTAGGCCTAAGTAATATCTTATAAATAAACCACTATTCCATTTTTTATTAAGGAGGGAGCTAGTGTAATAATAACTCGCTAACTAGCTTATTAAATTATAGGAGATTGCGTAAGAATTACCTCCTTACCATTATCGTTGTAACCTTAGATAATAAGCCTTAATTTCTTAAATAGGGCATTAGTAGCTTTGCCCTTAATCTTATTAACTATTCTTAACTTAAAAATGCGAACTCTATTAAACTTAATAAGGTTATACTTCTTAAATTTAAAGACTCCTCTTATAATAAGACTATCAATCTCCTACTTATTAGATGCTTAGAAAGGAGCTCTAGGGGTTATAATATAACCTTCCTTTTAGAGCTGTTTTGTGAGCTCAAAGTTAGCCTTTTCCTTAGCTGTTATAAAGGCCATTAATAACTTAACTCTATTCTTAATAGCGGTAACAAATTACTCTTTAAAATTAATAAGATGTTAGCGATTTCGTAATCCCTTTAGGCGACCTTTACCGCGTCATAGTTGCGGAACCTCTACTATAATTATATTAGAATTATAGTCGCCTTCTAGAGTATATTAATCGTGGTTCTCCTCTAAGGTATCCTATAAAGGTTTAGAACTATTGTCTTTATAGTAAGGCTTAATAACGGTTAAATGGAATTAAGTGGGTCTATAAGGTATTTAAATAGTACAAGTCTAACTATTAATTGCAATAAATTAATGTAGGCCTAACTATCCTCCCTTTTTACGCCATACGCATACCTTAGACTGGAGTGGCAGATTAAGCGTAGTTAAGGTATTTAGGCTATTTTTTATTCCTAATACGTCATTAACCTAGCGTGTAGCGTAAAGACGTCATACCTCCTTTGTTACCTTACGAATAGCCTTAGCTTGTTGCACAATAGAGGGAGATAGTAGGGAATTATTAGTTATCCAAGGGTAGGCGCCAAAGACTAGTAACATAGGTACAAGTCTATCTAGGCTAGCGGAATCGTTAACGGCTTTAATAGCTATTTATAAGGTAAGTTCTTCGCTAGCGTCTTCTAGTTCTAAAGAGATAATCTTATATATGTGGTGTAATGGCGTGTAATATCGTTCCACTTTTCTAATACTATTATATGCCTTAACGGGGACTTCCTTAACCTTAATTACTATTACCTTTATCTATTGTTGGAACTCTATAGATAAGAAGTTCTTTTCTATATTATAGACGATTTAATTAGGGGGTCCTAAGTAGATATTAATCTAGCATAACTAAAGGGTATCCTATGCATTTCTAGCTAATATATCTTTCAAGAAACGCGCGGCTTGGAAGGAGGTTAAGAAGTTAATAACTTAGAGCACTAGCTTGCCGCTAAGATATATAACGTTAATAATAATACAGAAGTTAAAGTTGTAGTTATTCTTAAGGGTGAACTTAAATCGGCTAGGGGACTTCTGGTTTCTTTGGCAGTAATAGTAATACTTTATAAGGTGCTTAATTGCCTTAACCTTAATTTTATGGCTTGCTTGCTAAAGAACCTTAAGCAATTAGTAAATAGATAGGTAGCCAAAACAATAGTGCAGTTGGCGTAATTCTGACTTAGTTAAGTGGCTTTAAGTAATACTCTTTTCTAGTTAATAAAGGAGCAACTAGGGGTAACCCTACTTGCGTATAACGGGCACCCGATTATCTCCCTAAATAAGTATATTCTTAAGGTTATTAAGCCTAACGCCTAATTTATCTATATCTTTAATGTAAAATAAAAACGGAGTGTTTGTAGGAATAATATAGAAGGTGATGTACTCTAAGGGGGTTTGGACCCTAATTATGCTAAGAGAGGCTATAGTACCCTTGCTAAAACGAATTGTGTATTAGCCTGCCGTTAAATAGTTAATTTAAACAGAGCTATTAAGCTGTTAAAGGGCTTAAACTTAAGGTTCTCCTACTGTAGATACTCCTGCGGCTCTAGTATCTGGTATAATACTATGGAAGATGTTTGCTAAGTATCTATTATTAAAGGAGAACGCGGAGCTCTCCTTTGGCTTATTAAAGATATCTAACTTCGTGATAGAATGGAGCGTAGATTGGTTATTAAGAACAGTAATAGTTTGTATGCTATCTACCTTACTATACTTAGTAAAGTATTGGTTAGGAGAGTAGTCCTTAATTTCTATATCTATAAGGAGCTGTTTGGTCTTATTAACCTTACCCTTAAGGTCTTCTACGCCTTTATATTAAACTAGAAAGCTTTAGAAGTAGGCCATAGTAACCTTATAATTTTTAACATTTCTTATACTCTAACGGAACTTATTATATACCTCCTTTTGCTTATTAAGGGAGTATCTAGTTAACTAGCAATTTAGCTTCTTATAAATATAGCACTTCTTCTGGTAATTACTTCGAAATGAACCTCCATAAGGACCTCCATAATTGCCTTATAGTTAACGTTAATCGTACCCTTTGCCGTATTTCCTACTACGGCTACTATATATACAGTCAGTCTAGTTATAATTGTGTTGGTTAGGAATACTTGGTTGGGTAGGGTTTTTAGTATAGAACTATTAAGATTCTTATATTTGCATCGCAGTACCTATAGCAGAGCGTAGCTTGGTATATACTCCTTTAAATATATCCGCAGGTTTATATAGCGCTAAATTACACTTAGGAACGCCACGGCAGGCTAAGATAACCTAGTCCCTTAGGCTGTTCTTATTTTAGTAAGTTTCGGTAAGGCTATGTTAGATTTTCTAAAGTTTATTAAAGAGTAGTTAAAGGCACTTTAAATAAGTCTTTGTTAAGTTAGAAGCAATAACTCTTTAGAACATAGTCTCCCGCTATTTAGATATATAAAGCTGGCGATTTTTATTAGTCTTAAAGTGGGCTCTAGTAAGCTAAAGTATTATATTAAAGCTATAGTTTCTACCCGCAATATAGTTGTAATAAAATGTTGCCACCTATCCCTTTAACATGACTAAGAAAGTATAATAAAACTAGTAGTATTAGATTCCGACCTTGCTGCAGCAGTTATAAAAGACCTGTAGTTTTGTTCTAAGTATATTATATAGTTCTTCTTTAAACTTCTTCTCCTTGTCTAAATATACCTTTATTAGATTCGTGACTTCTCATAGTAGAGGCTTACCGGTTAGCTAGGGTAGAGGAGCTAGAGGTAGCAGAGGTAGAGGAAGAGTACCTCTAGGTGGGAGAGCACCTCTAGGTAGAAGAGCACCTCTAGGTAGGATAGTAGCGTTCTAGGGGTTTTGTTCCAAATTAAAGTTGCCTTCTAAAGAATACAGGTTGGTTCTGGATTTCCGTAGTTAATGTATAATCTTAGCTTCCGTCCATACTGGTTCTTCTATACTAATAATAACGGCCTAGATATTACTAGTAATTGGGTTACCATTTTTAGTAATATATACCCTATTCCTATAGAGGAAGTCTTAAAAATCTTAAATAATATTAATATTGCTAAGTGCCTAGGTGTTAGCGGTCTATCCTATAAAATCCTCCCTAAAATATTCCTACAGCTATAGATTGGCGTAGTATTTACTTTAGTAGAATATAATATGGTGTAGGAGAAAGCCGTTAACTTGTTTTGCAGTATAAGTTATTATATTAATAGTAAATTCGTCCCAATCTTTATTAATAAGTTTCGCGTATAAAGCTACCCCTAGTGGTAAGGAGTCTTCCTAGTTGTTTAAGGTAGGCGTAGCTATGTTTTTAGAGGGAGGGAAGTGTTATTAGTATAGGGATTATCATTTAGTACGCGTTCGTTGTTTAGTACGCGTTCGTGACATATATTTGCGATTATGGGGCTTAGGACTAGTTCTGGCCTTAAATCACGAAGACTCGTAAAGCATATTGTTCTGCGTAATAGACGCAAGAATCTATAATTTAGGAAAGGCTTAGGACTAGTTGTAGCCTTTAAATCCTTAGATTTATGGAAGAGTTCTATTTAAGGTTTAGGACCAGTTCTAACCTTAAAAAACAGCTTTCTCTAGCATAAGTAGCACTGGTACAGTGGCTCGTCTCTTCTTGGTGGAATACCTAGCTGTTCTGTAGTATAACAGTGAAGTTAACCACTAATCAGTGTTGGTAATACAAGGTGATATTACGTAGTTACAGTTTGTAGCTAGTATAATGTTTGTTGTTGTATCTCTCCCTCCTGCTTAAGGAAGGGTAAGGAGCTTAAGGCTCCTCGCCACGCTAGTGCCGCGGCGACACGTGACGGCAACTTGCAACTTACCTGTATTCCCAACAGTTTAGCTTCCTTTATAACATAGTAACTTGGTTAGGGTTGCTATAAGATGCTTCCAGTATAGTAACTAGTTCCTCTACTATACTTAGTTGGAATAGGTATACAGTATCTATGGAATCTCCTTTTAGGCGGCTTATAGTGTAGTAAAGTTAACTATTAGGGATAGGGTAGTAATTAATATTGCCGCTTAGCTTGTTCTGAAGTTAGTTAAGGAAAGAGTATAGCTTACTTCTCTTACTAGAATAGGCGGGAGGATTAGGGAGGTATTTAGATAACTTTTTTTAGGGGCATTAACTGGCAAATTTGGGGTTAAGAAGTTAGTTTTAGATACGTTCTTCTTATCTGGTATTTATAGGTTAATACTAGTAGGGATAGGTAGGGGCGATAGTGTAGTAGACGGTAGGTTATAACAAATCTCTTTAACTTTCTTTCTTAGGGATTGGACTATCTTATAATATTAAGCTTCTTATTAGGCAAGAGCGTCCATAAAAGCCTCTTGGAGACTTCTTATTTGTTTAGTAAATAGGGTGTATAAGTTATTTATAGATAAGGGGGTTTCAAGGTTGTTCTATATATTGGTTAGAGCAGGATGGAGTATATAGTTTAACGTAATATAGTGTTACAGAGTGAGTATAAGTAATAATAATATATAGCAAAGTAGATATTATTAAGCTATGTACATAAACTATGTAATAAAGTTAAGACGTTGTATAAGGAAAGAAAGTAAGGAAATAGGAGGAAAAGGGTATATATTGTTAACTTAGTTGCTTGGTTAATACGTGCACGGGGCAGAATAGGCTTTGGGTTATAGTCCTAGCAGAACTTGGCAGAATTCAGTGGAATATAGTGGAGGACGGTAGTTTGCCGTAGATTGCTGTTATATAATGGTAAATTGCCTTAGATTGCTATTACGTGTCTTGATTAACTGAGTTGTTAATATAGAGGTTGAGATGGTAGAAATAGGTAGACGTGTGTGAGGTGTTATGGGGTGGTCCTATGACAGTTTTAGACCTAATTCTTATACCTAGCAGGTAAAGGCTAGGTTCCCACTAAGAACTACTATTTAGACGTATATAATAAGCTAACGGTCTAACTATAAGAGAAGATTATAGTAGCCTTAAATAACCTACTAACCTACTAAAGACTTATAGCCTAATGTTTATTACTAAATTTAGAACTAAAATAAATTCATACTTATTCTAATTAACTAAAGCATCCTTATAGTAACTAGAACCTATCTACTATACTAATAGGAGCTAGTATTAGAAGATAAACTATAACCGCCCTTATACTAAAAGCGGTTATAACTACCTACCTATAACCCTTACTTAACTTGCTATATATTATACCTTTAGCTAATGCTTATTATAACACCCTAATTAATCCTACTATAGTTACATACTTTAATTGTAGAAAGGATAGTTACTTTACTATATCCTACCTAAAGCTAAAGGATATAGGTAATATTAAGGAAATAAAAAAAGAAGAAATATCTAATAAGTTAGAAAAAGAAGAACCCTAAAAAAAGACTCCCCTCTAGGGTATCCTATTAATCTTAAGAAAATTAATCTAAATTAGCTAATAGGTAGAAAACACTTTATAGTTTTATATATAGTATCTTAAAATAAATATAGAGTTAATACTACTACCTTTATTAATACTGGAGTAAATAGCTTTACCTTTATAAATACTGCTTATATAAATAACACTACTAAGTTTTTAAATATAAATGCTACCTAACTAGAGAAGCCTATCTAAATAAAAGGCTATAACGGCTAAGCTAGTAAGCCAGTTATCTATATCTTAAAGCTATATATCTCTATTAATAGACAACGCTAGTATAGCATCCCCTTTTATATCCTAGACCTAGGTTTCTATAATATAATCCTTAGCCAAAAATAGATATCCTACTTTAATATTTAGCTATACATTTAATAAAGACAGTTTGTCTAGCCAGAGAATAGACTAAAGTTACCCTCCTTTATTAGAGAAATCTATACTAACTATAAAATATTAGCTGTAAAGGCTAATCCTATCTACTGGTAGGATATTAAAAACTGTAACCTAGCCTTTATGTAACAGTGCAGTGTGGGAGATTGACTGAGCAACTTAATTGTAAATCTATGGAAATCAAGTGAACTAAATACATAAAAGTAGACCCGGAACTCCGTAGTCTATGACTTAATATTTGACTATATCCGAGATATATAAGGGTAGCGTCGATTGTGTCTTGGAGCCTCTTAGGCGACGGTCTTGTGTTTTAGCGTAGTGCTGGTAAACTGTTACACTTTACCTAAAAAGATGCCCACTATAAGGCTAGTAGGAACTCTATACTAATAAGAATACTCTTCTAAAGGACTATAGTTAAGGAGGACTCTACTTATAGAAGTAGAATAAATAGTAATATAAACAACTTCTAAACTATGGAGATCTGGCTAATAGGGAGGAGGACATACTAATAAAATATAGAGGATAATCTTTGGAAGATGTAATAAGAGCTAAAAGAAGTAAATATAATATTAATACGCTAAAGGCCCCTAAGGCTATAGACACCCCTACTATTATATAACCCCCCTATAGTAGATATTGCGGTAATTAGTGCTATAGGTTTCTACTTTAATATGTATTAAAAGGATAATAAGGTCTTTATAACTAGCTTATATAAAATTAACTAGATTATTAATAATAAGGAAAAAGGGCTAGTAGAGGAAATTAATAAGGAGCTAGTTAAGCGCCTTCTCTTTATATACCTCTTAGATTATAGAGACGCGTTTTTAAAAGCAGCTTTAGATATACTACCCTCCTACTAAACCTATAATTATAAGATTTAACTAAAGGCTAATAACTCTCTAGGCTACTGCCCCCTTTACTCGTAACCTATAGAGAAACTAAAAGCAACTAAGCAGTACTTAATTAATAACCTCTATAAGGGGTTTATTAAACTAAGTTATGCCCCTTTTACTTCCTTTATTTTATTTATAAAAACACCTAATAAAGGCCTTTATTTCTATATTAACTATTAAAAACTAAACACTATTACTTAGAAAGATTACTACCCTCTTCCCCTAATTAATAAGACCCTTATATATCTAAGCTAAGCTAAAATCTCTACTAAGCTTAATATCTGCTAAGCTTTTCACTAAATTAGAATAAACCCTATATTAGAAGATCTAATAATATTCTATACCCGCTATATTTCTTATAAATATAAAGTCCTTCCTTTTAGACTAATAAATAGGCTAGCTACTTATTAATGGTATATAAATAATATTCTTTTTAATTACCTTAATAAATTCTATACGGTATACCTAGATGATATTTTTATATACTTAGATAACAAACTTAAGTATTAAGTTTATATTAAGAAGGTTGTGAGGGCGCGAAGAGGCTTTGGGGAAGATTTAAAGGAATAATATAAATTCTATCTAAATCTATGGGTATATAGCTCTTGCAGAGTACAAGACGTTGCGTAAAGAAGAGAAAGGAATATAGAAAACTTGTAACTAAATATTTGGGGTCTTAGCGGCAGACGCGTAGGTATAAGCCCATGCGGATTTTGACAGGTTTCGACCAAATTCCATTACGTTAGTAGAATTTAGTAGAATTTAATTAAGAGTAGAACTTAGTGGAATTCAATTAAGTTAGTAGAATTTGGCAGAATTTAATCAAAGCGTCGGAATTTATCTATCGAGTGTTTTACCGAGACATTCCTACTGTAACTGGGCTAGTCCCATTATAAAGGTCCTAAAGAAACTGCAAAATATAGGCTTATAAGTTAATATTAAAAAATATAAATTTAGAGCAAAATATATAAAGTATCTTAGGTTTATTATTAGTATAAAAGGGATTAAAGTTAACCTAAAGAAGGTTAAGGTAATCTATAACTAGAAACCCCCTTATACTATAAAAGGCATCCAGTCCTTTCTTAGCTTTTATAATTTCTACTATTAGTTTATCTATAACTATAGAGTTATAGCCAAGCCTTTTATATAACTAACTAAGAACAACACATCTTTTATCTTTAATAATAACTATATAAAAGCCTTTAAGGAGTTAAAGGATTAACTTATCTCCTGTTACGAGGCGCGGAACAGTGGCTGCTGAACGTATGTATTTGAGGAGTCTACAAGACGTTACGCGATCGATCGTAAGGATTGAGAGCGTAGGAAGGTGATGTACTACGCGTGGCTAACGTAAGCTGTACGCGAAGTGTACGCAAGGGCATGGGATTCCGCTAGGGAGTCTCCTATAGAGGCTCCTGCGGTAGCGTTCCGTGACACTACCTCCCCTCCTATAGAGGCGGAGCTCTGGCGACGCTGTGGTTACTATATATATATAGAAGGAACATTTTGGGTATAGAAAAGAAAAAGGAACAGCACTAAAGTAATATTGTAATAAGGTTTGGCGCTAAATCTCTTGGCAAGAATCTGACTAATTAGACAACTTTAACCGGCGGTTGAAGTTCCTGGACATCTCATCCACTACCTTCTATGACGGCTCCTATAGAGGATTAGGCATAAAGTCTCTGCTTGGGCCTGGTTTCTATAGGTTTGTGTAGTAGAAATTGCTAATTAGATCTTTTACATTTTTAAAGTCTTCCTATGGTTGCTATTCTGGCTGATCTATATTAAATCCTGTATAGGTAGCTCTATAGTAGAGTCGTTGTCCTCTGCCTTTGCCTATGTACTTTAAGTTAACAATCCGCTTAACGGTCTATTCCTTATAGTTATTATTCTTATCTTTGTTCTGGATTAGGACCAATAGGGGCTTAGGCTGTGTTTATCCTAGCAGGGGGTTAGGCTAATAAAGGTGTAGTAGCTAAGGGTGGAACACGGGCTATACTCCACGGGTAGATAATGTAGGTAGGAGCTCTAGTTTGTATGCAGTGCCCCTATTAATAACTTGCTTAATCTGGTAGGGGCCTAGGTTCTTATAGTTAAGCGACTTTATAGGTCTTTACGTGGAGATATTATATGCATCTAACTATACCTAATCGCCGATATGCATTTCAGGTGGCGGTGTTCTGTGGTAATTGGTAAAGTAGGCTTGCTTTGCTTGAGCCTAGGCCATTTCTCCCTTACAGTAGTTGAGTAAGTCTTTTATCTGATCTGCATGTTAATCGGCGAGTAATATCTTAAGGCGCTTTCTATATAGTAGGCGCTTATTAATAGGTTCTAATGGCTCTATACCAGATTGTAGGTGGTAGCCTTTGTTTGCGAAGAATAGAGTAAGTCCTGTAGTGGCTGAGACGTGGTTATTAGCTGCAAACTCGCCTAGTAGGAGGTGATTTACCTAGTTGTCTTAGCCGTAGGCAACGACCTGTCGTAAGTACGCCTTTATACTGGCGTTGGCGTTTTCTGGCTGTCTGGCAGTCTTGTGGTAGAAGGATGTAAACATTTTAATGGAAATACTAAGATGTTAACAGATCCGTCTCTATAGGTTAGAGTTAAATTGCGTGCCCTGGTTGGACGTAATGGAGTTAGGTATCCTATATAGTTAGTAAACTTTGCGGAGGAAAGTGTCTACGATGTTGTTGACAGCTATGCCTTTAGTTAGGACGTAGTGACGTTCCTTTATAAGTTGGTATATTATTATTAGGATGTTCTTGTAGGTACAACCATGCCGTTTATAGGTTAGTAGGTTAGTAATAAAGTCTATAGCTATATCTGCCCACCGCCATATAGGGATTGGTAGTGGGTGTAATAGTCCTTAGTACTTAGTGCGAAAGGCCTTGGCGCGCTTGTAGCTGTAGTAGGCGCTTATAAAGTGTTTAACTAAGTCTATTATTTTAGGCCAGAAGTAGTATTGGCTAAGGAGTTTGTAAGTTCCTTTTTTGCCTGGGTGACCGCTTAACCAAAGGTTGTGGGCCATTTAGATTAGTTGCTGTTGTAGGTCTTCTAAACTGGGGATGAATAGACAGCCTCTATAGTAGAGCCTGTTCTCCCTTACTTCTAAGGCTGCTATATTAATTTGGCCTAAGTTTTGGAGGCTAGTAGGTAGCCTGCGGACGCTGGCAGTTTTTGCGGTAATAAGTTGGTGTAATAATGGGTTAATAGAGATGTTATATGCAGCAGCGATAAGCTTATTGATTTTGGGGGGCGGCTCTAAGTTTGTAGCATAAAGCTAAGGTACGGATGGTTCTGTTATAGGTAGCATGCTAGGGGCCAGATTCTTTGCTTTTAGGATTATCTGCTGTTGGAACTGATTATAGGGGTTGTCTTTTAACTAAGGAAGATCTTGTAAGCGGCGTATTAGGCTATTAGGTTTTATGCCTTATACTCTGGGCCTGTATATAATCTTAAAGTTAAAACCAGAGAGGAATTTATTCCAGCGTGCTTGGTATTAGTTTAGCTGCTTTATAGTTATAAAGTACTTAAAGTTGCGATAATCTGTAAGGACTTTAGTGGGTTAATTAGGTTCCGCTAAGGAGAGTTCTGGTTAGAATTTCTTAAATGCTTATATAATCGTGAGGAGCTCCTTATTGTAGATCTTATAGTTATACTCTTATGGCGTAAGCTTAGATGAGTAAAACGTGACTGGATGGAGGAGACTGTTGTCGCCTATCTGGGAGAGGACGCCCGCATTGACGTGGTCGGAGGAGTCTGTCTTAAGGTAGAGTTGTCGTCCTTGTATAAAGTGAGCTAGAACTGGCGCTTTAGTAAAAGCGTTTTTGAGGTCTTGGAACGCTTTCTTGCAATTAGGTGTCCAGATAAAACGTAGATATATCTTTCTTCCTTTTATGGAGAGGCCTTTGGTTTGCATTATTGCTATAAGTGGTGCTATAATACCTAAGAAGTTATATATAAACTTCTGATAGAAGTTAGCGAAGCTAAGGAAGGCTTGTACATCCTTAATGCAGCCAGGGGCTTGCCATTTGGTGATTGTGCGTATTTTCTTAGGGTCTATACGAACCCCTTTAGTGCTAATAATTAGCCTAAGGTATTTTACTTCTTTAACTAAGAAGTCGCACTTTTTAATATTGGCGTAGAGCCCTACGTCTCCGAGGCGCTGTATTACCTTTTAGACGTGCTTAGTATGCTTAGAAGGGTCGTTACTGTAAATAAGTATGTTATCTAAGTACGCGAAGTAGAAGTTGTTAAGGTAATCTTGTAGGGTATTGTTAATATAGCTTTAGAAGCTGCCTGGGCCATTATATATGCTAAAGGGCATAACGTTGTATTTAAATTGGCTAAAGCGTAATGCGAATGCGGTTTTCTATTCGTTATTTTTCCGCACTTAGAGGCGGTTAAAAGCGGCGATAATATTAAGCTTAGTATAGATCTTGGCTTGGTTAAGCCGTTTAAGGGTCTTATGTATAAGCGGTATAGGGTATCGATTCTTAATTATAATGGCGTTAAGCCCTCTATAGTTAACGCAGAATTAAATACCTCCTCTTGGCTTCTTAGTGAGAAGGATAGGGGCGGCTGCGGGGGATATGCTAGGACGGATAAACCCTTTATCAAGATGCTTGTTAATATACTTCTTTACAGCTAGAAGCTTGTTTCTTAATATTAGGTAGGGTCTCTTATAGGGTGGCGTTTTGCCTTCCTCTAGGTTAATAGCATAGTTATTAGATTAATGTAGGGGGAGTGTATCTGCGCTTTTTTGTAAGAAGAAGTTAATAAAGTTATGGTATGCTTTAGGGAGGAGTTTACGGAGTTCCTTATTAGTAAGTTCTTTCTTAGGTTTTATAAACTTCTCAAAATCTAAGGGTAAGAGTTTATTAAGTTCCGCGGGTATTTCGTCCTCTAAGAGGTCCACTAAATCTATTCTATTACTGTAGAGGACGTAATCCTATTCTTTATTAAGTTTATATAGCCGTAAGTGGGAGGCTGCGGTAATGGTCTAGATCTTCCTTTGTGCTATATAATAGAAGGCTATAGCACTAATATAGTAATAGTTGGTTGTAGGTAGTGTAATTAGGGGTTCTTTGGGTTAATAGCCTGGAGAGTAGGTAGAGGCGGCTAGGCTATACCCTAGGCAGGTCTCTCTACAGTAGTTAGAGTTAAAAGTTACTTCTCTTTTCTTCTAGTTAATAATAGGGTTGTACTACTTAAGCTAGTTTATTTTAAGGATAATAGGGTAGTTAGTAAGTGGTGTAATATAGGCCCAAAGCTTTTCCTGGTGCCCGTTTATATCTAGGTGGAGTTATGCCATATAGGTAATCTTCTATACGGTATAACTACTATCTGCAAGTTATAGGGCGCGGGCTTTGGTAAGTAGTAAGGTAGGTAGGTTATAAGTGCGCATAAATTAGGTATTTATAAATTTATTAGTAGCTCCATAATTAATCATAGTATGGCTTTTATATTATTTTTTAGCAGTAGTTCCTACTATAGGTAAAACTATCTGCTTTTATCTATTTATCTTTACTAAGTTATATATTAAGCAGGCCAATATATAAATCCCTTTATTATCAGGGCGTCCTAACCCGCAACTTAGGGCTAGGACTTAGCATTTTCCACCTCCATCTCTAATCCTACTACTATTACTACGTCCTTATCTTATATAGTAATGGCGTGTAGTAATATATTTAGTGTTTAAGGTATAAAGTTAGGTGTTAGCCGGCAATTACCGAATCTGGCCATTAGGCAGTTTAGGCTTTTATAATAATAGCCCTCTTAATAGCATCTATAGCAGCGCCCTAGCTTCTAAAGTAGCTTGTGCTCTCTGTCTAGGAGTTTACATAGGAAGGTTGGTATAGAGAGGTTAATATTGGCTCTGGTAATGGTATTAGTAGTAGGTATTAGTGGCTTAGTGTATATGGGTATAGTAGGCCTAGGGGGCTTCTATATGGGGGCCTTTAGGTAAGGGTTAGCAGTAGAGATCTAATTTAGTTGTCGTTTAATCTTCTGTAGGGCTGCTACTATGTTATATACATTATTATAATTATAACTAGCGGCGGCATAACTAAGGCAATAGGTAACCTTTTTAAGAAGATCTTCCTAGTGTTTAGTGTTATCTTAGGAGAGGACTCTAGTGTATTTCTAGAACTTAATATAGAACTTATTAAATAACTTAGTGGGACTCATCTTTAGAGCGCATAGTTTGGCTTAACTGGTGGCCACTAGGTTGTGGTTGTAATATATTAGGTTAAGATTGTTAAGGACCTCCTAGTGGGACTGCCACTTCTAAGGGCCATTAGTCTCCTATTGGGCGAAGAGTCTGTTAAATAGGGTACCCTTTATACGCCTAATAATGTAACCAATCTTAGTATCTTCCCTAGGAAAGAGGTAGGCGCTCTAAGTTAGTTTTTCGCGGATTTATATCTTCTAGTAGCTGTATTCCTTGTGGTCTCCCTAGAAAACTAGGGGATTGGGGTATTATATATTAGACCCCGCAATTATAGCTTAAGTTCGGTCGCTGTTATAGGGGTTATCCCTATTAGGTGAAGCTGCTTAACGCTAACCTTTAGCCAAGCATTAGGTGGGTAAGGTTGCCAGAGGCGTAGAGACTTAGGTGATGTAGTGCGTAGTAGGGAGGTGCTTGGCATTGTTACGGATATACTCGTTAAGCTAAGACTATAGGTATTTAATTGTGCCCTCCTTCTTAGTAACCTTAGCAATAAGTATAATTTTAGCTTTCTTTAATTGTTGGACGTTGCGTTTAGATATATAAAGGTCATCTTTAGTCTCTTAGCGTGTGTTATTAGTAAGTGCTTTACTAGCTTATAAGTCTTAGATAATATTATGGTCTTAGGCAGCACGCAATTCGGCTTATATAAGCTTTAGGTAGTAGTTCTATAGAAGGCGATAGTATTTATTAGGTTCTCGTGCTACTATTTATACAAATATCTTAGCGTCTTGTATTTTGATCTTAATAGGTAGCTGCCCTTTTGGTTACTTTTCTGTGGCTATGTAATTAATAAAGGATAAGACGTTGCCGGTGTCTATCTTATTAAGGTTGTTGCTATAGCCACCTATACTAATAGGGGTATACCCGTCCTGCTAGGCTGGTTAACTCTTATAGTCTTTAAGGTGGTGCTGGGTGCTTAGGGGTACTTATAGTTATAACTCTTTTAAGCCGCTAGGCTTCCCCTTAGGGGTTAAGGCTAGGGTTAATAAATTAAATTCTCCTAGGATTAATTGGCATTATAGGTTGGGTTGGGGTATTAGGTTACTCTTTAGGCTTAACATAGTGGCTAGTAAGGAATATCATCTTACTATTATAATGCGAAGGTTGCTTATAGACACGCTGCTTTTGGCAGCGCCTGCAGTATTATAGAGACGTAGAATTGGTTGTAGGCTAGGCGTTAGTGGTAAAAAAAAAGGCGTAATGTAATGTCACGAGGCGCGGAATAGTGGCTGCTGAACGTGTGTATTTAAGGAGTCTACAAGACGTTGCGCGATCGATTGTAAGGATCGAGGGCGTAGGAAGGTGATATACTACGCATGGCTGACGTAAGCTGTACGCGAAGTGTACGCGAGGGCACGGGGTTCCACTAGGGAGTCTCCTATAGAGGCTCCTGCGGCAGCGTTCCGTGACATCTCCTTTCCAATTCTTTATTGCTATAACCTAGACCTTAAATTAATACTAGAAATAAATACCTCTGATAGGGTAGTAGTAGGGGTCCTTTTATAGCTATACCTAGACAGTAAATAGTACTCTATTACGTTCTTCTTAAAAATAATGGCTTTAGCTAAGTATAACTATAAAGTGTATAATGAGGAAATGTTAGCTATTATATAACTATTATCCTAGTAGTACGCAGAGCTTAAAAGCATAGACTTTTAGATTAAGGTCTATGCTAATTATAAAGTCCTTAAATATTTTATAATAATAAAATAACTTACTAGTTAATAGGCCTAGTGGGCTAAAATACTCTTCTAATTCTTCTTTATAATTATATACCGCCCTAGCAGGCAAAATACTAAAGCTAATACCCTAACCTAAAGAGAATAGGATATAGGGCTATAAGACAAGCTAAAGGCTTAGCACTAAATATATGCCCTCCTCCGTACCAAATAGCTTAACCTATATATCCTTAAGGAACTAAGCTCTAAATAGAATAAGGTAGCACCTATAGGAAAAAAGGCCCTAGATAAACTAATAGGATTAATTAATTATATTCTAACCACAAATTATATAGCTAAATCTCTAAAAGCCTTCCATAATTAAGCTATAGGAGGTAACCCTAATTTAGAAATAGAAGATGGACTGCTCTTATATTAAGAACGACTTATAGTTCTAAATATTAACAACTTACGTATAGAGCTAATCTGTAAAGCCCACTATTAAATCTCTATAGCGTACCCTAGTTAAGATAAGACCCACCAATTACTATTACCTTATTACTATTAGTAAGAACTCCTATCTAATATAGAACGATTTATTAGAAATTATTATGCTTATAAATATATAAATACCCCTAGAAACTAAACTCCTAGATAACTATAACTACTGCTAGTCCCTAAACACCCTTAGTAATATATTATAATAGACTTTAAATTATTCCTAAAGGATAAACACGGCTATAATATAGCCTTTATAGTAGTTAACTAACTAAATAAGTAAGCCATTTCCCTCCCTTGCTTTAAGACTATAACCATAAAGGATATAGCCTATATATATTATAACAACATCTACCGGATCTATAGCACTCCTAAGTTAATTATCTCTAACTATAAAACCTAATTTATACTAGACTTCTAGAATAAATTTTACTATATCCTTAGAATCTGGATTAAGCTCTTTACTGCATTCCACCCTTAAACTAATAGTTAAACTAAAATTATAAACTAGTACCTTAACTAGCAACTCTACCCCTTTATTAGCTACTACTAGGACAACTAGTTAGAACTACTATCTATAATAGACTACGCACAGCTTACGCTCCCTTATAATAGTATAGAAATATTACTATTTAAGTTACTCTATAGATATAAACCACAAATTTCCTTTAATTGGGATAAACCTAAAGGACCTATAACAGCCCGTAAATACCTTAGCTATAAAGACGCCTAGATATTTACTAAGATAATATATAGAGCCTAGGAGACCGCCTAAGCAATTATAAAAAGAGTATAAGAAAAAAAGGAGTCTAATGTAAATTAATATTATTGTAAGATAGACTTCTATATAGAAGATAAGGTATAGGTATTAATAAAGAACTAGAAGACCTAGAGGTTAAGCTATAAGCTAGACCACTAAATAGCTGGCCCCTATAAGATCCCTAAGAAGGTAGGGCACTCTTTTAAGGTTAAGCTACTAGAGTTAATAAAAATCTACCCTATTTTCTCTTTAAACTAACTATAAAAGGCCGCGGATAACCTATTGCCTAAATAGTATAATAACCCCTTACTACTAATTTAAATTACAGAGGACAAAAAATAGAAAGTTAAAGAGATCTTAGTAGTTAAGAAAGACTGTAGTACCTTAAAATACTATATAAGCTAGGTAAGTTATAATAAAGACCTAAAATGGTACCCCGCATCTAATTTTAAGTACTCTCCCTATAAGCTATAAGATTTCCACCTAGCCTACTTAGACCTCCCTAGACCACCATATGAATTAAATAGCTGGATTAAATGCTAGGAAGAGGGGTTAGATAACTATAATAATTTAGACAATAATAAAGAACTTATATAAAGCCTAAGGGCAGGCTTTTTTAGGAGGGGGAGGTGATATAATGGTGCTAGAGCGCGTTACCTGCCAAATTCTACTATATTCTGCTACCTATTATATTATTGCATACTATCTGGTACTATTTCTTACTGTTAGCTCGCCTACTATTAGCTTGTCTACTACTAGCGCCTTGGCGGCTCGCGCTACCTATTTATTTATATTAACCCTTATAAGCCCCTTTCCTTCTCCTTAGCTTAGTATCTTATATAGTAGCAATCTATAAGCTTCGGTTTAGAAGCATTTATATAAGCCCGTTACAATTATAGGACTTAGTAATCCTATATAAGTAGTTCCCGCTCCACCCCCTATAAAAGGACACTATCTTTAGCTATAAGGAGTACTAAAGGTTTACTACGTGGGTAGAAAGCTTACTCGCTAATATAGTTACACTAAATAAGCTAATAATATGGAAATACTAGCCCGCGTATAAAGCCGTAGCTAAGCTAAGATATAAGGCCGCGATCTCTAAAATAAAGGGGGTTTAATTATATATATAAATAATTCTAAAATGCCTTAGCGATATAGAAAGGTTATTAGTATTATTTATATTTATATAGATTTAGTAAGAGAAGATAGGTATTTAAATAGGGCTTATAGAGTTTGTACGTCTACCTTTAGGCAAGCCCGCGCTATTTATTATAATATCTACTATATCCGCGCCACCTATTTAGCCATTTATAATATCCATACTACCTACTTAGCCGTCTATAATATCTATACTATCCGCTTAGTTATTTATAATATCCGCACTATTTACTTAGCCGTGTATAATATCTATACCGCCCGCTTAGCTGTTTACTATATCTATATCGCCCTTACTAGCATAGGTATAAGCTAATACTTAACCATCTTTTCTATTTATCCTTAACTTATAGGCGCCGCTAAGGAAATATAAAATACTTTAAGGTGGTAATTTGGTCTTCTAGCTCTAGATTAAGTGGACTTTAAGGCTAGTAGGTAGGCCATTAATTAAAGCCCTTAATTGCTACTAGGGGGTATACTAGTGGGTTAACAGCGAGGCTGTACTCTATAGCTGTCGCTATAAAATAATTAAGGATATAAATTAGCATGTAAAAGACGGTATGGCAAGAGATAAGAGATAGGCTATTAATGTGACGGGCTTATATAAATGCTTCTAAACCAAAGCTTGTAAATTGCTACTATATAAGAATACTAAGCTAAGGAGGAGAAGAAAACTATTAAAGACTGGCAAGATATAAAGAGGTTGCTAAGGCGCTAGTAGTAAGCGAGCTAATAGCGATTTTCTATCCCAGAGATAAAAAATCCTAATTAGTTGGCTCTATAAGTAGTGCTAATAAAATATAGTAGAATCAGCAGGTAACGAGCTCCAGCACTATTATATTACCCCCTCCCCCCCCTTTTTAAAAAGCCTGTCCTAAGGCTTTGTCCAAGTTCCTTATTATTATCTAAATTATTATAGTTATTTAACCCTTCTTCCTAGTATTTAATCTAGCTGTCTAGTTTACGCAGTGGTCTAGGGAGGTCTAGGTAGGCTAGGTAGAAATCTTATAGCTTATAGAAAGAGTACTTAAAATTAGATGCGGGGTACTATTTTAGATCTTTGTTATAACTTACCTAGCTTATATAGTATTTTAAGGTACTACAGTCTTTCTTAACTACTAAAATCTCCTTAACTTTCTATTTCTTATCCTTTATAATCTAAATTAGTAGTAGGGGGTCGTTATACTATCTAGGTAGTAGGTTATCTACGGTCTTCTATAGTTAGTCTAAAGAGAAGATAGGGTAGATCTTTATTAACTCTAGTAGCTTAACCTTAAAAAAGTGCCCTACCTTTTTAAGGATTTTATAGGGGCCAGCTATTTAGTATTTTAGCTTATAGCTTGGCCTCTAGGTCTTCTAGTTCTTTATTAACACCTATACCTTATCTCCTACTTAGAAGTCTACCTTACAACAGTATTAATTTATATTAGCCTCTTTCTTCTCTTATACCTTTTTTATAATTGCTTAAGCAGTCTCCTAGGCTCTGTATATTCTCTTTATAAATATCTAGGCCTCTTTATAGCTAAGGCGTTTGCGGGCCATTATAGGTCCTATAAGTCTATCCCAATTAAAGGATATTTGTAGTTTGTATCTATAGAGTAACTTAAATAGTAACATTCCTATACTATTATAAGGGAATGTAAGCTATACGTAGTCTATTATAGGTAGTAGTTTTAACTAGTTATCTTAGTAGTAGTTAATAAAAGGGTAAAGTTACTAGTTAAGATACTAGTTTATAATTTTGGTTTAGCCATTGGTCTAAGGGTAAAATATAGTAAAGAGCTTAATCTAAATTCTAAGGATATAGTAGAATTTATCCTAAAAATCCAATATAAATTAGGTTCTATAGTTAGAGACAATTAACTTAAAAGCACTATAGATCTAATAGATATTGTTAACGTATATACGGGCTATATCCTTTATTGTCGGAATATATGGACAGAGGTTATGTGGTCATTCGTGTCTCTGATTAGTTATCCTTATAATAACTCATCAGCCCCCTACTTAGGCACCGCGATCCTTATGATCCTCTGCTTTCTCTACCTATTAAACACGAGATAAATCCAACGATTAATAGGCCAATTAAGTGCACTTGGGTGATACCGACATTGATCAATGGTTAACCTTACCGGTTGGCTATAGAGCAATAAGGTTCACTGCCGCCCTAGCAGCTTTAATCAAAAGCAGCACTCTAATACCTAGCAGCAAAACCACACCAGCAGCTCCGGCAGCACCTAACCCCAGCAGCTTAGAATATACGATAAATACGCAACGCACAAGATATTCTACAGCACGCAAATTAACCCCTAGTACGCGTTTTAGCATATAAATCAACATCCAACAGCCTTGTACAGTCTCTAGCGTTACAGTAACTTAACAGCCTTGCGCAGTACCCAATACCTAATAACCTAGCAGACCCCCAAACCACTCTTAGCAGAGTAGTTACGGATCCGCAAACCATCCCCTACCTACCAATAACCCTGACACCGTCTGCTACCTTCCTTGCAGATCCGCTATGTTAGAAATTACGTCAACAGCGCGCCTATAACGCCAGCGCGCTCCCTATCCTCTACCCTCTTGAATTTACTGGCATCTACAACAATTATAACTCCGCCAGAGGAATCAAGACCTGTCAACAGCGCGCCTATAACGCCAGCGCGCTCCCCCTCCTCTACCCTCTGCCCTCTGCCCTCTGCTAGCATCTACGGCAGCTACAAACTCTTAATATAGCACAACAACTTCCTAAAGGATGGAAAAGCGGGAACTGTTTAATCACTAGATGGCCTTGCTATATCAATATCTATAACAATAAAGCCTAATAGGAGTTTCCAACTACGACCGCTTATTAAAAACAGATTCAGGATATACAAGACATAGTTTAACAACAAGAGCAAACTTTTAAAGTAAAGTTACGCCAGCAGCAAGATATTTTGGACCTATATCAATGGCAGTATAAAAAAGTCCAGAAGGCGTATTAAGAGCAAAAGGAAGAGATTAAGGAGTTACAAAGCGTAGTTTAGCAATTACGGCAATAACAAGCTACACCCGCACAAGCTCCACCCGCGCAAGCTCCGCTAGCTTTACCCTCTTTGTTAGCCAAAGAGCCACGGCAGCCAAGTTTGTATAAACCCCCGCAACCTCAAACCTGCGAAAAGTGCTCTGCTGCATTCCCTTCGGGCTAAGCGCTCTTTAAACATTTGCTAGATTGTCAACCATTTTAATATACTAAGTGCGGATCTATATTCCCCTCGAATACTACTCTCCATAAGCACGTTCAGGGATGTCGTCGTCCAAAAGATATAAACGGGAATTTAGATACGGACCAAGCTTCGTAGGATAGAGGATCAATTTTAGTTGGATTAGTACTAGGATGGCTGTTTTACGTATAAAGAAAGAACTGCCAGTGTCGGAATATATGGACAGAGGTTATGTGGTCATTTGTGTCTCTAATTAGTCATCCTTATGATGACTTATTAGCCCCCTACTTAGGCACCGCGATCCTTACGATCCTCTGCTTTCTCTACCTATTGAATACGAGATAAATCCAACGATTAATAGGCCAATCAAGTGCACTTGGGTGATACCGACATTTATAGTTATAGTCTTAAAATAAAAGAGGGAAATAGCTTACTTATTTAATTAGTTAACTACTATAAAGGCTATATTATAGCTGTATTTATCCTTTAGAAATAATTTAAAGTCTATTATAATATATTACTAAGGGTGTTTAGGAACTAGCAGTAGTTATAACTATCTAGGAGTTTAGTTTCTAGGGGTATCTATACGTTTATAAGCATAGCAATTTCTAATAAATTATTCTATATTAGATAAGAGTCTTTACTAATAGTAATAAGGCGCTAGTAGTTAGTGGGTATTATCTTAACCAGGGTACGCTATAGAGACTTAATAATAAGCTTTATAAATTAGCTCTATTTATAGGTTATTAATATATAAAACTATAGGTTGTTTTTAATGTAAAATTGGTCCGTTTTCTATTTGTAAATTAGGGTTACCTTCTATAGCTTAGTTACAGAGAGCTTTTAGGGATTTGGCTATATAGTTTACAATTAAAATGCAATTAATTAATTCTATTAGTTTATCTAGAATCTCTTCTTTTAAGGACACTAGCTGATTCTATTTAGGGCTTGGTTCCTTAAGAATATATAGGTTAAGCTATTTAGGATAGAGAAGGGGATATATCCAGTGCTAAGTCTTTAGCTTATTTTATAGCTCCATATCCTATTTTCTCTAGGTTAGGGCATTAGCCTTAAATTTTTATCTACTAGGATAGTATATAATTATAAAAAAGAATTAGGAGAGTATTTTAGCCTACTAGGCCTATTGGCTAGTAAGCTACTTTATTATTATAAAATACTTAAGGGCTTTATAATTAGTATAAACCTTAATTTAAAAGTCTATACTACTAAGCTCTATACACCACTAAGATAATAATTATATAATAACCAGTATTTCCTTATTATATACCTTATAGTTATACTTAGCTAGGACTATTATCTTTAAGAAAAATATAATAGGGTACTACTTACTATCTAGGTATAGCTATAAAAGAACACCTACTACTACTCCGTTAAAGTCATCCATTTTTAATATTAATTTTAGGTTTAGATTACAGTAATAGAGAATTAGAAAAAAGATAAGTTAGTCTTTTAACTCTTTAAAGGCTTTTATATAATTATTATTAAAAATAAAAGGTATATTGTTCCTAGTTAGTTATATAAGAGGCTTAGCTATAACCATATAGTCGTAGATAAACTAATAGTAGAAATTATAAAAGCTAAGAAAAAACTAGATACCTTTTATAGTATAGAGGGGTTTCTAGTTATAGATTGCCTTAACCTTTTTAAGGTTAACTTTAATTCCTTTTATACTAATAATAAACTTAAGGTACTTTATATATTTTACTCCAAATATATATTTTTTAATATTAACTTATAGGCCTATATTCTATAGCCTATCTAAACCCTTCTTAATATAAACTTGGTGCTTAAGTTTATTATCTAAGTATACTATGCAGAATTTATTAAGATAATTAAAAAGAATATTATTTATATACCACTAGTATATAGCTAGCCTATTTATTAGTCTAAAAGGAAGGACTTTATATTTATAAGAACTATAGCGGGTATAGAATATTATTAGGTCTTCTAATACAGGGTCTATCCTAATTTAGTAGAAAGCTTAACGGATATTAAGCTTAGTAAAGATTTTAGCTTAGCTTAGATGTATAAGGGTCTTATTAATTAGGAAGAGAGGGTAATAATCTTTTTAAATAATAGCGTTTAATTTTTAATAGTTAATATAGAAATAAAGGCTTCTATTAGGCTTCTTTATAAATAAAATAGGGGAAGCAAAAGGGGCCTAACTTAGCTTAATAAACCCTTTATAAAAGTTATTAATTAAGTACTACTTTATTACTTTTAGTTTCTCTATAGTTTACTAGTAAAAGGGGCTATAGCCTAGAGAATTATTGGCCTCTAATTAAATCTTATAATTATAGGTTTAATAAGAAAGTAGTATATCTAAAGCTGCTTTTAAGAATATGTCTTTACAGCTTAAAAGGTAAGTAAAAAGAAGGCGCTTAACTAGCTCCTTATTAGTTTTCTCTGCTAGCCCTTCTTCTTTCTTATTAATAATCTAGTTAATTTTATATAAGCTAGTTATAAAGACCTTATTATCCTTTTAGTATATATTAAAGTAGAAATCTATAGTACTAATTACCACAATATCTACTATAGGGGGGTTAGGTAATAGTAGGAGTATCTATAGCCTTAGGGGACTCTAGTATATATTAGCGTTATCTTTACTTCCTTTAGCTTTTATTATATCTTCTAAAGATTATTCTTTATATCCTATTAGTATGTCCTCTTCTATATTAACCTAATCTCTATAATTTAAAAGTTGTCTATATTACTATCCGTTCTACTTCTATAAGTAAAGTCCTCCTTAACTATAGAACTTTAAGGGAGTATCTTTATTAGTATAGAGTTCTTACCAGCCTTATAGCGGACATCTTTATAAGTAAAGGCTAGGTCGCGGTCCCTAATATCCTACTAATAAATAGGGTCAGCCTTCGCGGCTAATATCTTATAGTTAGTCTAAATTTCTCTAATAAAGAAGGGTAATTTTAGTCCATTCTCCAGCTAAATAAACTATCTTTATTAAATATTTAGCTAAATATTAAAGTAGAATATCTATTTTTGGCTAAGGATTATATTATAAAACCCTAGATTTAGGATATAAAAGGGAATACTAAATTAGTGCCGTCTATTAATAATGATATATAGCTTTAAAATATAAGTTACCAGCTTACTAGCTTAGCTATTATAGCCTTTTACTTAAACAGGCTTCTCTAGTTAGGTAGTATTTATATTTAAGAACTTAGTAATATTATTTATATAAGCAGTATTTATAAAGGCAAAGCTACTTACTTTAGTATTAATAAGGGCAGTTATATTAACTCTATATCTATTTTAAAATACTATATATAAAACCATAAAGTGTTTTCCACCTATTAACTAACTTAAATTAATTTTCTTAAGATTAATAAGATACCTTAGGGGTTTTTTTTTAGGGTTCTTCTTTTCCTAATTTATTAAATATTTCTTCTTTCTCTATCTCCTTAATATTACCTATATCCTTTAGCTTTAGGTAGAATAAGGTAAAATAACTATCCTTTCCGTAATTAAAGTATATAACCACAGCAGGGTTAACTAGGGTGTTATAATAAGCATTAGCTAAGGGTATAATACGTAGCGAGTTAGGCGAGGCTTATAGGTAAGTAGTTATAACCGCTTTTAGTATAAGGGCAATTATAGTTTATCTTTTAGCGCCAGCTCCTATTAGTATAGTAGATAAATTCTAGTTACTATAGGGCCGCTTTAGTTAATTAGAATAAATATTAATTAATTTTAGTTCTAAATCTAGTAATAAACATTAGGCTGTAAGTCTTTAATAGGTTAGTAGGTTATCTAAAGCTACTATAATTTTTTTTATAGTTAGACCATTAGCTTATTATATAAGTCCAAATAGTAGTTCTTAGGGGGAACCTAGCCTTTGCCTATTAGGTATAAGAATTAAGTCTAAAACTTAGTAAAGGATTAGTTTAATTTTATTATTAGGTAGTTATAGTTATAATAGGCATCTCGTACTTTATTTAGATTAATATAAATAGTAGTTAGGTGCTGTATTATCTTATTAATAGATATAAACTAAATAGGTAACTTATCCTTAAACTTGGCCTAAAGGTATTACTAGGCGTCCCTAATAGTTTAACTAAAGAAGTAAAGTATTTTAGCTTTCTTAAAGGGGTAATAGTCGTAGTTAACACGGAGCTTTCCTTATACTTAGATTCTCCAATTCTTAAAAGTAGGGTCTATCCTATTAGACAGCAGTTAAGGGTTAAGAAGCTTAATAGATTTTAGTTATTTCTCTATTATATCTATACTACCTAGGGTATTATATTTAGTGGAGTAAATGGGCTAACTAGGGCTTCTAGTAGGAGAGGCTAAGCTATCTTATAGGGCTATAAGGCTCTTTAGGATTTCGTCTAGAGTCTTTTATATAGTCTTAGCTGTAAGGCAATCGGCTGTCTATTTAGCCACGAGAATAAATCTGCTCGCGCATATCTAAAATATTATTATTATTATCAATTTCTAATCCTAACTAGATTTCGTGTTCCTCTTAAATAGAGGCGGCTCTCTTAAATAAGCTTACTTTAGGTGCCATTATTAGCTACCTAGGGGTTTATCAGTATTATATAGTTCGTTTTTAATACTAAGGTATAGGTTAAGTATAGTCTGGCCTATAGGGGGGGGGGGGGTATTATTAGGGCCTTCTCAGGCTATATATAGTATTTAATGTCCAAGTATAATATATTAACGCGTCGTTGCGAACGAAGTTTCTTTTTAGGGTAGGATATTATAGAGGCCTTCCCAGGCTATATAGGGAGAGCTTAGTGTTACGGACCTTATATTAGCAGTAGTACGGCTACTTAGAGAATATATAGATGAGCTAGTAGTAGCAGCGTGGGAGGCGTTGGAACCAGTCGAACTATAGGACGAGGGGTAACCAAGTTATATAATAGATCACATTACCGTTTTGGTATGTAGGATCTATGGGATCTATAAGGAACGTTACATCCTAAATATACCTCGCGTACTTTACGTACTTAGTATTTCTTTGGCGCAGTGTTGTGTGTTTAAAGGACTACAGTCCCTACCTAAATAGTTCTTCTCTTTATAGTAAATCTTAGAATATAATCAGAGTTAATCTATTAGGCAACCACTCTACCAATTATTATTATATTGTTGACTTCTTATTTACCTATATACCTAGCCTAATAATAAGTCTATCGTAGTGTTTCCCACAAGGCTTTATTATATATTTACTACTAAGGTTATAGTATTAATAAGGTCGAACAATATGCCACCAAAAGCACCAGTTATAACGCTATTAACGGTAGCAACTACCTTAGGTATAAGTGGTAATACTAGTATAAGAGACACTAATTCGCAACTAGTTACAGTTAGGTAGTTATAAAAATAGTTAATTAGCTATAGGATAATAACAAAGTACCTAAAGATAGAATTAATGGCATTGGAGCAACTAAAGTTAAGTTACTATTAATTAAGCAATTCTTAGGGGAGAAGTTAAAGCTTAAAGGGTTCCTTATATAGATGCACTTTAAGGTTATATAAAAAGGAGCAAAACTAGCAATAGTTATAGATTAAGTGGTATATATAGGACTATTCCTATCTAGGAGAGCACTTAAATGGTTCAAAACTTACCTTATAGAGATATAGGTAAATGGTATATTAACTACTAACCAAAAAGTACGGTATATATTCTCCAGTTAGAATAGGTTTATAAAGCGGTTAATATAGATATTTAGAGACCCCAAGGCAATAACCATAGTAGAAAAAAAACTCCAAAACCTAGTACAGCGCACTTTGGCAATTAAGTATATAATATAGTTTTAAACGCTTACCATATAGGTTAAATGGAATAATAGGGCGCCTATAGCACAGTATAAGCAAGGACTTAAGGTAAAAGTTTAAGATATAATAATTCTTATAGAAGATGCGACTACTATATAAGAATTAATTAACTAAGCAATTAAGATTAATAATAGGATCTATTAAAATAGAGAATGGCGGACTAGGGCTAATAGACCTAAGCGGTACTAAAGAATTTAAAAAGCGGAATAAGAAGCTATAGAAACCTAAAGGTTAAGGATTAAGTAATTATAGGACTAAGGAGTAGAGGCTAAACTAGGGATCTTAGCAGTAGAAGACGTTTAGGCGGACTTTATAGTAAGAAGAATAGTTTAAAAAAGGAGATTATATAAATTATAGAAAATAAGGTTATTTTGCTAGAGACTATAGAGGTGGTTAGAGTAACTATAGAGTAAAGGGCACTAGATTGTTAGAGTACGATAATATAGATATAGGTATATTACGCGGGACTAGGGAGTGTTTAATTAAGTACTTTACGTTTTATTATAATAATGTATTCTAAATTTATAAGGGCGCTAAGTATAGTGTAAGCTATTGGCCGCAGGAGCCAGAGTTATAAAAACTTAAAAGAACTAAAGAGTTAGATAAGGAATGAGATTAACTCTATAAGCTAGATTAAGATATTATAGTAATATATAAATAAAGATTAGTAGAAATAACAATAGAGTTAGAGTACTTATTAATTAATAGCGGCGAGAAAGAAAAAGAGGCTAGCTAGGGGTACTTAAACCTTAAGTATATAACAAAAGTAGAGACTAAGACCGTTATAAAGTAAGGTTTAGTAACGGGCATTATAACACCGCTAAATACGGCATCTATCGCTTTGCGAGGTAAAAGGAGTAATATTCTAAGGGGATTAAACAAGTAAACAACTACTAGTGTTAGCTCACCACTTAGTAAAGGCAAAAGGCTATAGGCTTAAGATTTTTAGGAAGAGATAAAAGAGGACCTAGGATCTACTATAGATAAGAACTAATAGGGAAAGGCAGCAGCTTAGTTTAAAGCGTTTTATATAAGCTTAGGATAAAGATTCCTAAGTAGCCAAGATTTTAAAGAACGAATAAGGTCTATAGTAATCCTAGGTAAACGCAGTGTTTAGCCTAAAGATTAAAAAGTTAATATAACAATTAAGAAGTAAGAGGACTTTAAGGATCTAGCTATAAGATACAAAAAATAAGAAAGTATAGATAAGTTTAGGTAAAGGATTATTATATAGTAAGAATAGAAACTAGACTAGAAATTTAGTATACTAGGACGTATAAGGGGTAGAGCACTTATATAGAAAGTTATAAATAGGCTATAGATAAGAACGCTAAGAGTTAAGTAGTTAGATAAACGAGAATAAGAAGAGGATTTAGAAATTCTAACTAGGTTTGCAGAACAACACACAAAAGGTTTATAATAATGCAGTAATAAAAATATACTTCTTTATAAATAAAAATATACTTCTTTATAAATAGATTATACACATTTACGGAGCTAAATTATAAGTAGTATAGGTAGTAAAAGAACAATAAGTAGGAAAACTTTTATGTATAGCTAGATAAGAAAGCTATACCAGATTAAGCTATATTAGAAAAGTAGATAAATTATATTAAAGGAGTATTAATTATAATATTAAAAAATCTAAAGGAATAGGCCGTAGACTAGAGAGAGATAATATAGATATTGGTACTAGTAAACAATATAGTAGTACTTAGACTAATATAGGAGAGGTTTAAACTTAAGGATAAAGATAAGCTGTAAGTTAATTTAAGATACCTAGCATATTACACATTAGCGTAGATTGCATATATAGATAATATATATAATATATAGGACACTTAAGAATAAGTATTATAAGTATCTAATAAGAATATATTAGATAATAGATAAGAAGCGATTTAGGGATGCTAAGTATATATATAGATAGCACCTAGTAGAAGTTTAGGAGTTAGGTAACTTAATACTTTAACTAGAAAGATTTCTTACGGAAAAATGCCTGGATGGACAATGGTAGTAGAAGTGTACTAAAAATACGTATCTATAGCATATAGAGGGAAAAAAGCGAATTAAATATTAGCTAAAAGTGGACTAAATATAAATAGGATCTAGTAGCCAGTAGTTAGGAAAAGGAGAGGCCTATAGGACTAGAGAGAGCTAGTTGTAGAGCCTTAGACCCTTAATGGAATTTAAGAACAATACCTAAATTTATAAGTAAGATCTTAAGGCGTTTTCTATATAGCAGTTTCTCAACTTTTGGAGCTCTTGCTGCACCCGGCCTAAAAAGACCAAACCAACCAAAAGAACCCTGAAAAACACCCTAATAATCCCCTGAGATGCATGCATCACAGGGGAGGCACATGTGGAACGACGGTGGTACGCAGTCGCGCGCAACCGCCAGACCCATACCCAACAATGGCCCCCCACAACAACAACAAGGACGGGCGAATACCACACCAGAAAGCGGAAATACCCTAATTAAGAAGGCATCTGACAAAATATAAAGCCTTTTAGACGCGTCTAGTATCCGGAACTGTGGGGAAGCATCTATTAGCTATTACAAACTAATACAGCTAGCAGAATGGCTCCAGTCCAGCGAACCTTAGGCGCCCCTCCAGCAAACCCTTAATCAAATCCTCCAACGGCTAAATAAAATCAAAGATAAATAAAACCCCCCCCTACAGGCGAACCGCACCTAGGCCGCCATAGCTGCGCTCCCACAGCATAGGGAACCTACCCCCCTAAAGATAATAACTGGGCATATAATTACAATATAACCAAATATAGAAAAGATAGAGGAACTTAGGGGATAATCAGAAACAGAAGTTCTTATAGAGATTCGCAAGGAGGTCTATAACGCCGTCGCAGTCCAACACCTTAGGAGTGGAGACATTAGAGTCACCCTAAAGGACTAATAGGCAAAGGAACGGGCCATAAGGGTAGGGGACAGGCTAGGAGAGCGTATTAGCATAAAAGTGCTTCATAAAGATTACCCAGTTAAAGTCCTATTAGTTCCCATAAGCCTTAAGGTAGAAAGGGGACGCCAGGCGGATAATACAGCAACTATATAGAAGATAGTAAAACAAACAGAACGCCTTATACCAGGACTCGTAATTACCCGGATCTAATAGCTTTAACAGGAAAATATAAACCAAGCATATAATAAGAATAATAAGAGGATATAAGGGGCGCCAGAGACTCGCTAGGGAAACAATAGATAAACGCATAGCTCCCTTATCATCAGTGTACATACACCAGGAATGCAAAAACTCCTTATCCAAAAAGGAATAATTATAAATGGCCTTATATACAATATAAGGCTCTATAACCACAGACTACACCTAGAACAATATTATCGCTGCGCATAATAAGGACACACCCAATCCACATACGCAGCATAGGTGTGCTGCGGCCACTATACAGGCCCCTATAATACAAGACAATATACAAATCAAGACTAAACAAAATGCGTAAACTGTCACCAAAGCACACATAAGGCATAGGAGAGAGAAGGCTGTATTAAATATAGGAGACGGAAGGAAAGGGCTCAACAGCTGCGGGAACAACTGCACGCTAGGTTATATAAATGGAAACAACAGGTAATAAGCTAGGGGGATATAGGTGTCTTCCTAACGTTTCCTACCTTTAATACTAGGGGGCTAAGCTAGCTATTCTAAGCCTTAACGGGCTAAAAGCGACGCCGTGTAATATTACTAAACCAAACAGGGACACAAGGGATACATGGGACACAAGGAAGAGGACGCCTAGTAGGAAGACCCCCATAGACAGCTACGGTAAGTTTAAGGCCAGGACAATTAAGAATTAGATTTAATACGGCAAATATAACACACGCAGCTGGCTTATAAGGGGCATATAGCCAACTAGTAAGAATAGGGGAAGAACCGGAGGCAATAACAGACTTAGATTTAGAAAGGCTAGTAGGAACACAAGACATAGGAATGGAAAGCTCTATACAAAATAAGTAGTAGCCAGGGAGCAAACACAAGAGACAGAAGTTCTAAATATTTTAGAGAAAGTGGAAATAGAAGAAGTAAGGAGCAAAGGAGAGGCGAAGGACCCCCACTAGGGGTCCGCCACTTAACCATTATATAGTACAACTGCGGCAATACAAACCACCGTCTAGTAAGGCCCCTACTAGACAGTCTAGACCTAGAAAAACACCATATTCTTGCTATATAAGAGCCGTATTATAATACCTATACATAATTAATATACTGCCCCTAAGGATTCCAGCTCCTATATAAACCAAAAGCAGCCACACGCGTATACTTTATGATTAGCAAAAATATCAGCCTTACCTTATAGTCATAGCAGGCAGTTAACCTAGATATTACAGTTATAACCATCCAGACATACAGGGGACTAGTATAAATTATTAATGTCTATAACCCTAGGGTCAAAGGGGTAGCACAGACAGAGAATATTATATCTATAATAAGCTTACTAGAAACTGAACATACAGAGTCTATCCTACTAGGAGACATAAACCTCTACCACCCACAGTGGGGGGGCATCCATATTGCTGCCAATTAATAGGCAGAGTGCCTACTAAGAGCTATAGATAATAGGGGCCTTAAGCTAGCTACCCCCCTAGGTACAATTATATGGCAATGGGGCACCGCCAAAAGTATAATTAACCTTATAATTATGGACAAAAACCTATACTAGAGACTCAAAAGGTGCTCCCCTAAAGAAGAATAGGCACTTACCTTAGACCATATCCCTATCTAGATATAACTAGATCTGGACATTAAGGCGCAACCAAATAGTAAAAGATACGCAATAAGGAAGCTTAATATAGATAGCTTCCTTAATACAATTAAACAACAACTCCAAGACTTAGAAGAAATCCACCTAATACCAAACAAGCAAGGCTTATTAGCTACCCCTAAGGAAATTAATTAAAGACTAGAAAGGATCTAGGCAGCAATTAAAAGTAGGCTAAAAGAGCACTGCCCAGTTTCAAAACCAGGCCCCTATACGCAACACGCATAGTCCACACAGTGCGCGACCCTTGTAGCCGGCCAACAACAAGCAAGGAGGAAATATATAAGTAGCTACAATTCTAAGGACAAGAGACAATATAAAGACACAAAAAACCAGCTAAAGAATACCCTAAGAAAAGAAGCAAGGAATAACTAGAGATGGTTTATAAATGAATACACTATTAACCTAAGTCTCCCCTATAACAAGGGCCTTTAGACCATAGCAAAATAGGTAAAGAAAAAGGCGGGACGCCTAATAGAAGATCCACACCTACTACCCCTACAAAGAGTAGGCGAACTACAGGCTATAAGCAACAATAATAAGAAGGCAAAGATCCTTATAGAAAGATTTTTCCCTTAACCGGCTTTAGCAGACCTTAGTAATATTACTAGTAAAACACTAGTAACTCGCCTAAGGGTTAACAGCGACATAATAACTAAAGAAATGGCTAGAACTATTAGCCGCCTCTTAAACAATATAGTACTAGGACTAAATGGGATCCTAAATAAAGCCCTAAAGACCTATGGACCACTTATAGCACCTTGGCTTGCAGACATAGCCAGAGCATGCTTTGTAATAGGCTACTACCTATAACTTAGAAGATCCATAACAACGGTTATCTTATAAAAAGAAGGTAAAGCAGACTACTTAATCCCAGGAAGCTACCGCCCTATTGCCTTAAAAAACACCCTAAGTAAGATCTTAGAAAAGGTTATAGCGGACTATATAGCAGACACGGCAGAGGAACACGCCCTACTACTACAAAGCTAAATGGGGGTAAGAAAGAATCACTTAACGCTATTAGCACTTACACTACTCACTACTACCATTAAAACTGCATGGGCTATATAAAAGGACTTTATAGTATTAATGCTTAGCCTAGATATTAGCGGCGCCTATAATAATATACCCTATAAGCGTCTCCTATATATCCTTAGGGCAAAGGGCTTCCCAGAATAGATTATTTAATTTATTTAAGGATTTACAGGCTAGAAAGAAATATTATTAGTCTTTAGCGGATACCAGAGCCCCCCTATTACAGTTATAACAGGAATACTATAAGGATTACCTCTATCGCCTATACTCTTCCTCTTCTTTATAAGCAACCTGCTTAATACCTTTAAGGAAGGGGCGACCTAGGGGATAGGCTTTATTAATAACACAAACCTAATTATATATAGGCCAACAGCCGTAGAGAACTATAGGACACTAGAGAAAGCCTATAATACCTATATAGAATAGGCAAGACGACATAGAGTCTAATTCTTACCAGAGAAATACCAGCTAATTTATTTTATAAAAAAACGTAACCAATCTGCAGATCTTTAGCATATAATCCATATTTAAGGCTTTAGGGGTCAACCAGTTTAAGGCCTAAGGGTATTAGGAGTGTAGGTAAATAGCAAGCTCTAGTAGAGCGTATATACGGCGCAAGCGGCCCATAAGGGCCAAGTATAGTATATCGCCATGTCCAGGATCGTTAATTCTATATAGGGTCTATGCTTCCAGAGGTCACGCCTACTATATACAGCAGTTGTCCGGCTAACCATAATATATGGATCTAGCATTTGGGCCACTAGAGAAACCAAAAAAGGCCCCCCTAAATTACTCCTTAAACCACTCCAAAAGGTCTAAACAGCCTGCCTTAGGAGTATAACAGGCGGGTATAAGCAAACGGCCACAGCACTGCTCAAGAAGGAAGCCAATATTCCCCCCCTATAACTATATATTAAAGCCAATGCAATGCAAAGGGTGCAAAAGGAACGCAACTCTAACGTTATAAAGTATATTAAGACACGCCTAAACAAACTATAGAGGGACCCTAGGGTGCCCTATAGGAGAAGGAACCAATAACCCTAAAGTAGGGAAGATATATTAGGAAAACAGGTAGAGAAAGCAGAAGAAGAATAGTGCGGTGCTAGGGCCCAGGCCTATATAGAGGAGGAAGGGAGACGCGTAAGAGGCCAGTAAAGATAATAGCAAGGGAGAGAAAGGAGCCAAAGTAGAGTATAAAAGAGTACTGGAAAACCATCTACCGCAATATAATACTAGTTGGACCGACGCTGGAGAGACAAATAGGAGTTAAAGGTACAGAGGCAGGCTCAGGCAAGGGGAACCTAAGCCGTAGTATAGGCAATGCTATAGGAGGTAAATACCCAAGGGCTCCAAGAGGGCCTAACAAAGGCAGAAAATACAATAGTAACACTCTTAAGGACAGGAATAATAGGACTAAAAGATTGGCTTTACTAGGTAGGTGTCCTAGTGGGTAGCCTAAAGTGCGAATATGGCTGGCCAAGACAGACACCAAAACACGTAATACTGTTATGCCCCTTACGCACCGGCTAAGAAGCAATGCTCTCAGCAGCTGGCACAGAAAACTATAATACACTGCTCTTAACATAGAAAGGCCTTAAGGCGGCTACCCGGTGGCTTATTAGCCAAAATGTGCTAGACCAGTTCTGGGTTGCAAAGGAAATAGTAATAAAAGGCAAAGGGGCGAGTAACAGGCGCCCCCTAATAACTCTATAGGAGTAGAGTACAGTGTGTAATACTAGCGCGTCTATAGGTTTGTTACGGCAGCAGTGGTTCCCAAGGAGGTTAAAAAGTAAGGTAGTAGAGCACCACTGGTGACTCGCAGGCGACTCGCAAGCGAGCCCTAAAAGGCGGGAAGACGGATCACGGGGTTTTCTTAAATAGAGTTTTCTCCCCACATATATATAAGGAGTAGTCCGCGTGGGCCCAATAGGGATCCGAATCGGACGTTAAGCAATGAATAATAATAATAAATTTATAAGTAAAATAGTAAGATTAAAAGTTTAAGGCGCTAATAGATAGTGGAGTAATAAGAAACCATATATTACTAGCAGTAGTTAAAAAAAATAGGGTTACTATATGTCGGAATATTAGTCTTGTGACTACGTCACATAACTAACATTCCGACACTATATAAATAAAAAGAATATCTATACCTATTAAAAACAATTTTAGGAAATCCAATAGCCTATAAAGGAGGTATTATTAATTTTAAAATAGGACCTATTTAGCTAACCATTAAAGGGAGACAAGCTAAGATGTCTTTTAATATCCTACTATTAGGAAAGGATAAGGCAATACTAAGAATACTTTAGTTATAGGAATATAATCTAAAAATTAATTAAGTTATAGGTTAGGTTAATATTAAAAATACTTAATAATATAAAGCGCGATAAGTAACTAAGATAGTATAGTACTAGGTTAAAGCAATGTATAAAGAAACTAAGCGAAGCTTAAGTTATTGTAATGGTGCTAGGGCACGCCACTTACCATACTTAGTGGACCCTAACTCCTGCTAACTAATTAGGATTTTCCATCTCCGGGATAGAAAATCGCCATTGGCTCGCTTACTACTAGCGCCTTAGCAACCCCTTTATATCTTACTAGTCTCTAATAGACTTCTTCTTCTCCTTAGCTTAGTATTCTTATATAGTAGCAATCTATAAGCTTTAGTTTAGAAGCATTTATATAAGCCCGTTATATTATACTAAGCTCTCCCTATATTTCCTGGGAAGGCCTTAATAATATCTTACCCTAAAAGAAGACCTTTATCTGCAACAACGCGTTAATGCGTTATACTTAGACATACAAAAAAAAACTTATACTACCACGCCTGGGAAGGCCTTAATAATATCCTACTTTATAGGCTAGACTGTACTTAACCTACACCCCCTAAAAAGAACCCTAGAATTAAAACCAAACTATATAATTCTAACAAACCCTAGGAAGCCAATAATGGTACCTAAAGTAAGCTCCTTTAAAAGACCTGCCTCTACTTAAGAGGAATACAAGATCTAGTTAGGATTAGAAATTAAAGATAATAATAATAACGCTCTAGATATACATAAGTAGATTTATAACTTTGCGGCTAGATAAATAGCTAATTGCCTTACAGCTAAGGCCGTATAAAAGACTCTAGATAAGATAGCTTAGTCTCCCCTACTAGGAGCCCCAGTTAACCTATTTACTTTACTAAATATAATACCCTAAGTAGTACGGATATAATAAAGAAATAATTAAAATCTATTAAGCTTTTTAACCCTTAACCACTGTCTAATAGGATAGACCCTACTTTTAAAAATTAGAGGATTTAAGTATAAGGAAAGCTTCGTGTTAATTATAACCATTATCCCTCGAAGGAAGCTAAAATACTTTATCTCTTTAGTTAAACTATTGGGGACGCCTAATAATACCTCTAGGCCAAGTTTAAAGATAAGTTACCTATTTAGTTTATATCTATTAATAAGATAATACAGCACCTAGCTACTATTTATGTTAATCTAAATAAAGTATAGGATGCCCGTTATAACTATAACTGCCTAATAATAAAATTAAACTAAACCTTTACTAAGTTCTAGACTTAATTCTTATACCTAATAGGCAAAGGCTAGGTTCCCCTTAAGAACTACTGTTTAAACCTATATAATAAGCTAATGGTCCGGCTACAAGAAAAGATTATAGTAGCCTTAAATAACCTACTAACCTACTAAAGACTTATAGGCTAATATTTGTTGCTGGATTTAGAACTAAAATAAATTAATGCTTATTCTAATTAACTAAAGTGGCCCTATAGCGACTATAACCTATCTACTATACCAACGGGAGCTAGTGTTAGAAGATAAACTATAACCGCCCTTATACTAAAAGCGGTTATAACTACCTACCTATAAGCCTTACCTAATCCGCTATATATTACACCTTTAGTTAATGCTTATTATAATACCCCAATTAACCCTACTATAGTTACGTGCTTTAATTATAGAAAGGATAGTTACTTTACTATATCCTGCCTAGAGCTAAAGGATATAGGTAATATTAAGGAGATAGAGGAAGAAGAAATATCTAATAAATTAGAAAAAGAAGAACCCTAGGGAAAGACTTCCTCCTAGAGTATCCTATTAATCTTAAAGAGATTAATCTAAGTTAGCTAATAGGTAGAAAACACTTCATGGTTTTATATATAGTATCTTAAAATAGATATAGAGTTAATATAACTGCCCTTATTAATACTAAAGTAAATAGCTTTGCCTTTATAAACACTACTTATATAAATAACGTTGCTAAGTTCTTAAATATAAATGCTACCTAACTAGAGAAGCCTATTTAAGTAAAAGGCTATAATAGCTAAGCCAGTAAGCCAGTTACCCATATCTTAAAACTGTATATCTCTGTTAATAGACAACACCAGTACGGTATTCCCTTTTATATCCTGGACCTAGGGTCCCACAATATAATCTTTAGCCAAAAATAGATGTCCTACTTTAATATTTAGCTAAATATATAATAAATATAGTTTGTCTGGCTAGAGAATAGACCAAAACTACCCTCCTTTATTAGAGAAATTTAAACTAACTATAAGATATTAGCTGTAAAGGCTAACCCTATCTATTAATAGGATATTAGGGATTGCGACCTAGTCTTTACCTAGGAGGATGTTCGCTATAAAGCTAGTAGGAGCTCTATACTAATAAAGATACTCCCCTAAAGTACTATAGTTAAGAAGGACTCTACTTATAGAAGTAGAATGGACAGTAATATAGATAACTTCCAAATTTCGGAGACCCAGCCTATGTGGAAGAGGACGTACTAACAAAATATAAAGGATAGTCTTTAGAAGATGTAATAAGAGCTAAAGGCAGTAAGGACTATGCTAATATACTAGAAGCCCCTAAGGCTATAGACACCCCTACCATTATATAACACCCTTATAGTAGACATCGCGGTAATTAGCGCTATAGGTTTCTACTTTAATATATATTAGAAGGACAATAAGGTTTTTACTACTAGCTTATATAAAATTAACTGGATTATTACCAAGAGGGAAAAAGGGCTAATAGAGGAAACTAATAAGGAGCTAGTTAAGCGCCTCCTCCCTATATACCTCTTATACTATAAAGACGCATTCTTAAAAGCAGCTTTAAATATACTACCCCCCTATTAAACCTATAATTATAAGATCCAACTAGAGGCCAATAACTCCCTAGGCTATAGCCCCCTTTACTAGCAAACTATAGAGGAACTAAAAGCAACTAAGTAGTACTTAATTAATAACCTCTATAAGGGGTTTATTAAGCTAAGTTAGGCCCCTTTTACTTCCCCTATTCTATTTATAAAAAAACCTAATAAAAGCCTTTATTTCTACATTAACTATTAGAAATTAAATGCTATTACTTAGAAAGATTATTACCCTCTTCCCCTAATTAATAAGACCCTTATATATCTAAGCTAAGCTAAAATCTTTACTAAGCTTAATATCCGCTAAGCTTTCTACTAAATAAGGATGGACCCTATATTAGAAGATCTAATAATATTCCACACCCGCTACAGTTCTTATAAATATAAAGTCCTTCCCTTTAGACTAATAAATAGACCAGCTATATACCAATAGTATATAAATAATATTCTTTTTAACTACCTTAATAAATTCTGCATGGTATACCTAGACGACATTTTTATATACTTGGATAATAAACTTAAGCACTAAGTCTACGTTAAGAAGGTCCTAAAGAGGCTGCGGAATATAGGCCTATAAGTTAATATTAAGAAATGCAAATTTAGAGTAAAATAAATAAAATACCTTGGGTTTATTGTTAGTATAGAAGGAATTAAAGTTGATCCTAAGAAGGTTAAGGCAGTCCATAACTAGAAACCCCCTTATACTATAAAAGGCATCTAGTCCTTTCTAGGCTTCTATAACTATAGGGTTATAGCTAAACCTCTTATACAACTAACTAAGAATAACACGCCTTTTATTTTTAATAATAATTATATAAAAGCTTTTAAAGAGTTAAAGAGCCGACTTACCTCCTCCCTAATTCTCCGTTACTATAACCTAGACCTTAAATTAATGCTAGAAACAGATGCCTCTAATAAAGTAATAGTAGGGGTTCTCTTATAGCTATACCTAGATAGCAAGTAATACTCTATTATGTTTTTCTTAAAGACAATAGCCCTAGCTAAGTATAACTATAAGGTACATAATAAGGAAATGCTGGCTCTTCTATAATTATTATCCTAGTGGTGTGCAGAGCTTAGAAGCACAGACTCCTAGATTAAGTCTATACTAATTATAAAGCCCTTAAGTATTTTATAATAACAAAGCAGCTTACCAGTCAATAGGCCTAGTGGGCTAAAGTACTCTCTTAATTCTTCTTTATAATTATATACTGCCTTAGTAGATAAAATTCTAAAGCTAATGCCCTTACCTAGAGAGAATAGGACGTGGAACCATAGGATAAGCTAAAGGCTTAGCACTAGACATGTGCCCTTCTCTGTCCTAAATAGCTTAACCTATATATTCTTAAGGAACTAAACTCTAAATAGAATGAGCTGGCGCCTATAGAAGGAGAGATTCTAGATAAACTAATAGGACTAATTAATCGCATCCTAATTGCGAACCGCATAGCTAAGTCCCTAAAAGCCCTCCGTAACTAAACTATAGGAGGTAACCCTAATTTAGAAATGTAAGACGGACTGCTCTTATACTAAGAACGGCTTATAGTTCTAAACGTTAATAACCTATAAACAGAGCTAATATATAAAGCCTACTACTAAGTCTTTATAGCGCACCCTAGTTAAGATAAGACCTATTAACTACTAGTACCTTACTACTATTAGTAAGGACTCCTATCTAATATAGAATGATTTATTAGAAATTATTATGCTTATAAATAGGTAGATACCCTTAGGGATTAAACCCCTAGATAGTTATAACCACTGCTAGTTCCTAAACGCCCTTAGCAGTATATTATAATAGACTTTAAATTATTCCTAAAAGATAAATATAGCTATAATATGGCCTTTATAGTAGTTAACCAACTAAATAAATAAGCCATTTCCCTCCCTTACTTTAAGACTATAACTATAAAGGACATAGCCCATATATATATTAATAACATTTACCGGATCTATGGCGCCCCTAAGTTAATTATCTCTAACTATAGACCCTAGTTTATATTAGACTTCTAGGACAAATTCTGCTATATCCTTAGAATTAAGATTAAGCTCTCTATTATATTCCACCCTTAGACCAACGGCTAAACTAAGATTATAAACCAGTACCTTAACCAGTAATTTTACCCCTTTATTAACTACTACTAGGACAACTAGTTGGAACTACTACCTATAATAAACTATGCATAGCTTACACTCCCTTATAACAGTATAGGAATATTGCTATTTAAGCTACTTTATAGATATAAGCTATAAACATCCTTTAATTAGGATAGACCTATAGGACCTATAACGGCCTATAAACGCCTTAGCTATAAAGAGGCCCAGATATTCGCTAAAAGAATATATAGAGCCTAAAAAACTGCCTAAATAATTATAAAAAGGGTATAAGAGAAGAAAGAGGCCAATGTAAACCAATATTGCTATAAGGTAGACTTCTAAGTAGAAGATAGGGTATAGGTGTTAACAAAAAACTGGAAGACCCAGAGGCCGAGCCATAAGCTAGACTACTAAATGGCTAGCCCCTATAAAATCCTTAAGGAGGAAGGGTACTCTTCTAGGGCTAAGCTACCTAAGTTAATAAAGATCCACCCTATTTTCTCTTTAGACTAACTACAAAAGGCCACGGATAACCTATTGCCTAAACAGTATAATAACCCCCTACCGCTAATTTAGATTGCAAAGGATAAGGAATGGGAAGTTAAAGAGATTTTAGCAGTTTTGAAAGACCGTGGTACCCTAAAATACTATATAAGCTGGGTAGGTTATAACGAAGATCTAGAATGGTACCCCATATTTAATTTTAAGTACTCTCCCTATAAGCTATAGGACTTCCACCTAGCCTACCCTAACCTCCCTAAACTACCACACTAATTAAAAAGCTGGATTAAATGCTGGGAAGAAGGGGTAGATAACTATAACAATTTAGACGATAATAAGGAGCTTGGACAACGCCTAAGGGCAGGCTTTTTTAGAAGGGGGGGGGTGATGTAATAGTGCTAGGGCATGCCACCTGCTATACTCAGTAGACCTTAACTCCTACTAACTAATTAGGATTTTCCATCCCCGGGATAGAAAATTGCCACTGGCTTGCTTACTACTAGCGCCTTGGCGATCCCTTTATATCTTGCCAGTCTCTAATAGACTTCTTCTTCTCCTTAGCTTAGTATTCTTATATAGTAGCAATCTACAAGCTTTGGTTTAGAAGTATTTGTACGAGCCCATCACAGTTATATACCAAAAAGATACTATAAGTATAGTAAAAAGCTATAGAGCCTAGAAAGTAAAAGGCTATTAGAGTATATAGTATGGGACTATAAAATAGAACTGGAACTAGGAATAAGCCTAAAATTCTTTCTAATCTATAAGTTAATAGAAGACGAGTTAAAAGCATTTAAAAAGTTTGTCTAAGAAAACTTATAAAAGGGATATTGTTATAATAACGATATATTATATGCGAACGCTAGATAAACAAGCATTAGATTCGTGGAATTAATAGCTATATACGGCTGTTGGGAAGACTTAAGAGGATTGCTAGAGAACTTAACAGGAATGCAGCTGCGGCTAAATCTATATAAGGGCGTTAGGGCGGATAAACTATCTGCCGACGTTGTTGAACAAGAAAAGGAAACCAGTTATATATATAGCGTAGCGCTTATAACGGGAGTCCCGTTACAGATATATTAGACCATCATAGTTATTAGTGGGATATCTAGTACTGTTTGTACTAAAGAAAAATGGAAAACTTAGGCTATATATTAACTATAGATAGTTAAATAGCATTACGCAAAAGGATAGGTATCCTTTACTCTTAATTAGCAAAATCTAAAATAGAATTAGTAATGTGTAAATCTTTATAAAGATAGATCTAATATAGGCGTATTATTAGATTAGAATTAAGGAAGGCGATAAATAGAAGGTAGCCTTTAGGTTAAAGGAAGGACTATATACAAGTCGCTTTTTACTAGCCTTAATAGCGTGCCATTTACAAAGCTGAATATGGGTATATTCTCCTATTAATCCTACTACAATACTTATAACAATTATATTACTGTCCAAAAACTCCCTTATACACTCTATCTCCTTATTAATAATATTAATAATATTAATAAAGCCATCCTCATTCTCTTTTAAAGTTTTTATAAGCTCCTAAAGTACCTATAAAGTAATAATGGCGCTTAAACCCTTTAAGAAGTCCCTATACATAAGAATTAGTTAGGGGCAGTTATAGAAGGATAAGCTAGTACTAACAACAATTAAATATCCTAATTAATTAGTATATAAGTCGTTATCGGTATACTCGCTTTATCAACGTGCACGAATATCACTTATAGTGATACGTATACGGTATTGAAGTTGGTAGTTAATTGTTGTCTAGAAGTAAGGGGTTGCTCTAAGGTTAAATTAGCTAGCCTTACTTCGTAGTCTCATAACCACGTTACATAACTAATATTTCAATACTAGAGCAACTCTAAAAAGAAGGCTAATCTACACTCCAAAGTTAAGTCTACTTCTAGACTATTTATAGTATATACGTAATAGCTTCCACGCTCCTTTTACAGGTCCGTAATATAACAATATAAGTTATATAACTTCCTACCATCTTCTGCCAGTTATATAACTTTCTGCTATCCTCTACCAGTTATATAACTTTCTGCTATCTTCTGTCAGTTATATAACTTTCCGCTATCTTCTATCAGTTATATGACTTTCTGCCATCTTTTGCCAGTTATATAACCCATAAACCCCCTTCTATTACTCCTTACGTTCCACCTAACCTACAGCCTATATATCGACTTGGTTCGTGTTAATAAGTCACTATAAAGCGATATAAGGCTTCCCCTTAGTCATCACGTCCGTAGGGTTAGCTTTACCATTAATTTATTTAACCTCTGTAATCTGCCGACGTTCATAGGTTTATTATAGGCACATTACATTAATTATTAATCGCTTCTCTTGTGTGGTTCCAAGTTATATAAGACAGTTATATAGCAACTTAGAATTGGTGCAAAGTATAAGCGGGAGGTTAATCTGTAGGACCTTATCTACCATAGACTTAATAGCGACGGCGATATTAAAGCTATAAGCCATTGTGTAGAGTTTAGAAGCCAGAACACTTCTAGTAACTCTTTTACACTTAATTAAGCTCCAATAGACGATATTAGCCTTCTTAGTTGCGTCAGCTAGTATAATAACGTAGCTAATTTACGAAGATAGGTCCTTATTGTTAGCAAAGGAAGCGTCTATAAAGACTAGGAGCTATAGGGCTTTGGCCTCCAATTTAATAAACTTAAGACCTCTATGTAAGTTCTAAATCTGCCAACTTAGGCGCTTATTTAACTCCTTCGCGTCTACCTCCTTAGGATTAATTACTTAGGCAGTAAAGGATAAGTCAAATAAAGCCTCTAGCTAACAAACTGAGGCGATATAGGCTCCTCTAGCGCGTTAAGCGATATACTAGTCCTTTAGCGTAAGTAGGTTACGCGTAACTCCTCTAGAGCTAGTGCTATCTACTAGCGTAGTATTAACCACACTAAGGTTCTCACACTAGCGCTTTTACGTTAGCGTAATACTCCCATCTTGTGTTAATTAAATGAGCCCTTTATTAAACTTAATTAGTGTATTAGCGGTTAATTACTCTTATTCCTTAGCTATAAATTCGGCCTTATATAGTTCGTTTTGTTTAGCCTTTGTAAAGGTATTATCTACAAGGAATAGCGTATTATTAGTCTATAAGCCGACGATTCTAAAAGGCTCATCGCTATAAAGCAAGTAAGGGTTGTACGTGGACTAGTCCATTCGCAGCTAATTAACGTAGTATAAATAGTAGGTCTTAAACCAGTGGTTTCCAGCTTTAGGTACTCTATAAAGTGGTTTTATAACCTTTAGAATAGAGTCCTTATTAATTCCTAATTGTTTATTTAGCTTATATGGTGGTCATACGTAGAACTTACGGTTTAGGTTTATAGTAGACTAGACGTAGGCTTATAAGATGTCTTAGAGGTAAAGTTATATCTATAGTAGCATAGCAGCGATATAGAGAATTAGCCGCTGGCTAACTTGTTAAATTGTTAGTAATTAAGTAAGGACTAGCTCTTTCTCTAAATTATTATAGGCCTATATAACAAGTTATAATTTCTTAAAGGCTTTATTAGTTCCCTTATTCTTAATCTTATTAACAAACTATAGGTTAAAGAGTCTGACCCCCTTTAGCATATTGTATAGCTTAATAATCTTAAAGACGCCTTTTTTGAGTAAGCCTATAACCTCCTTTTATTATAAAGCGCTAAATTAGGTGTTGCCTTCGTTCTATAAGTAAATAGTAGTATCAGCTATATCTGCGGTATCATCGTCCTGCAGGTAGATAGCGATGTCAGCCATATCTGCAATATCACCTATAAAAGTGCCTATATCTATTATAGCGTCCATAGCGGCCGTGTCTGCGACGGCCGTAAGCAATAGGTATTTGCAAGGGCGACCTCTGCCTTGCTTTAGTAGTGGCTATAGTTTAGTTTTAGGTAACGATTAAGGTTCAGCTAGTAAAGGTACTGGTTTAGCTAATTTAACGGACTCTCGTGGTTTGACTAAGTCTTATAGGTCTAGTAGATAAGGTTTCACGACCGTAGAGCGGAAGGTTGTAGGTCCATTTAGTAGCTTTATAGTGCAGGTCTTACCGTTAACGGCAAGCAGCATATATGGCCTGTCCCAATAACTACTTTGGCTAGTATTGCCTTCTCTCCAGACTAAGACAGGCGAACTAGGTAGGAGGCCGTAAATAGCGTCAGTTTGTGGTCCGTTTCGCATATTAAGAGCGTTAGCAATCTGTCGTTTAGCTTATAGCTTCTAGATTTCCACCATTGCTTTCTTAATAGCCGCAGCTTACTGTGTAACTAAAGGTAATGGCGCGTCTAATTTAACTATTTAGGGGTAGGCTCCAAAGACTAGGAGTGTAGGAACTAGGCCCTTTGGGCCAGCCGTGTTATTAATAGCTTTAAAAGCTATTTATAGGGCCATCTCCTTGCTAATTTTAGGGATTTCAGTTATAATAATTTGGTAGGCTTGTTATAGCGGACTATAGTAGTGCCCTACTATTCCAATAAAGTTATGTGATTTAACTAGAACTAACTTTATAGTTACTCCTATAGTAGCAGCGTAGTGCTTAAACTCCTTACAAACAAAGTTCTTTTTAGTGTTTATAGTAATTAAGTCTAGTGGTCCTAAATAGCTATCAATCCAGTATATTTATAGAACGTCTTAAGTGTGCTTAGCGCTGATATCTCATAGCCATTTGCCAGCTTAAAATTAAGTTGCTTTATTAACTATATATAGTAAGGGGGAGCCGCTGATATATATAATGTCGACAATAATATTGTAATTAAAATTAATGTTGTCTTATAAAGTAAAGCGAAATCTACCTAGAGATCTACTAAACTTCTAGTAGTGGTAGCAGAGTCTAGTTAGCTCTTTAATAGCAGATCTATTAGTATTATAGCCATAGCCAGCCTTATTAAGAAGCTTTTGCAGTTTATTAACTAACGGGTAACTAAATTAACGGTATAGGCGTCGTAGTTCTACGTTAGTTAAGTAGCAAGGGTTTATATTAAAAGAGTTAACCAAATAAAACTGTAAAGAGAAGTTTTATAAGAGAAATAGGTGGCCAAATCATCTAACTACTAGCACCTTTTTGGTGTGAGTAATAATGACGTCCTTTAGGTTATCGTATTTAATATAGAGTCTATCCATATCTGCTAAGCAAAGTAGGAAAGGAGTATCTGCTTTAACGATATAGAATTATACCTTACCTATAGGGCTGTTAACGTCTATAGTTTTAATAGACGTAGAGGCTCCAATCCCAAATTGGATAGTTACTTAGCCCTTGGTTAATGTATTAAGACTTACAAACTTATCTACGGCCTATAGAGCTTGGAATTGGCTATAGCTAGCTATAGACTTACATAAAGCGCCCGTATCAATCATAATTCCTATAAAGACCGTTAAGGTGTATTATGACGCTGTAGTTATAGCCGTATTATAGGCAAATGGGTCGGTCTCCGTGTAAGGTTCTGTAGCAGACTCCGTAGTAAGTTCTAAAGCCGTAAGCAGGTGTGTATAAGCCTTATTAGCTAGCTCTACGCTTATAGAGGTTACTTCCTCCGTGGTAAATATTCCAAAGGTGGTAATATAGGCAGAATTATTATTATGTTCTCCGGCATTGCTCCTAGAGTTATTAGCATCGTATGTATAGGCTTTAAAGTCTAAATTATTATCTTTATCTCTTTCGCAAGCAGCGATATATTGCTTAAAGTGGTTGTTAAAGTTACCCTTATTACGGCCCTTAATATCAATAAAGCGTCTCTTATAGTCGTCTCTGAACCAATTACGCTCCTCCTCTATATGTTTCCATAAACGGCAGTCCTTCTTCTTATAGGCGTAGCACTTGGCCTTTAGTCTGCCATTGGTTCTATAAGAGCGATTGCTGCTATAGCAATTAGTGTTTCGGTCTTAACTTTGGTCATTCTAATAGTAGCGTTAATCTGTAAAAAAGGCTTAGTAAAACGGTCTTATTAAGGCCTATAAGGGGTGTTCTTTTTCCTATGTAATAATAGAGGATTGTAGCTTACTAATTAACTAGGAAAGGTCTTCTAAGGGGTTAGAGATAGCGATATGGCATACTAGTACTCCCTAGCAAGCAGTAACCAACTTATTTATAAAAATACAGTTTATACGGAAGTCTGGGTATAGTCCATAACGTTACTTTAGCAGTTTGTCTATAAGCAGTTAGAAGTTCTAATAGATTAACTTATTAGGGTTCTCATCCATAACTTCTTAAAGGGTTATACTGTTCCACTCTATAAGGTTCTTATAGTAGTATTCTGGCCCTTTAAAGAACTATTACATATGGTTATAGGCTTCAGTAAAAGGTCTTAACTTAAGGTTGCTATTGTAGTAGTAGTCCTAAGCAAGCCCTTTTAGCATACTGGGAAATGCTACTATATAGCCTTCTAGTGGTAAGCCAGACCTCTTACAGATGTTGTAGAAGATGGTTAACTTAAAGTTAAAGCTGTCACTAACTCTATTATACTTTTGGTTGTCTGTGTAGATCTTTATAATTATAGCTACCTCCTTACTGTATCTAGGTCCTTGCCTAGTTCCTTACTCTATACTAGGCACAGCCAGTTTAGGTAGTGTATGTGTGTTTAGCTACTGCGGTTATTACAGCTGCTACAGTTACTACGGCTGCTGCGGTTGCTGCTCTCTTAACCATTATAATTAGTTAATAAGAGTGTGGATTTGGTTATAATTAGAGAATTAAGGACCGGGAGGGGTAGTAGAGGTAGTAGGGGTAGCGGGGGCAGCGATTAGAGTAGCTAGTGGTGTAGCAGTTGGAATAGCTAGTAGGGTTGGCGGAGCAGCTGGTAGTAGGGCTGAAGATGCTTGTGTAGCTAGTAAGGGACTATAGAAAGGTTTTAATGCTGGTAAAACTATAGCAAGCTTATCTAGGGTTAAATTAAGTCGGTTTTATAGAGCTACAGTAATTATTGGCTTAATATTAATAAGGGCTAAACCAATCTCTTTATCTGTCTATTTATGAAACTCTTCTTTATTAGCGACGTCCGTTAGTACTTTACTAAGGGGGTATCTTTTATCTTACTTAATAATATATACTCCTCTCTTAACTAGGTAGTTACGGATTCCTATTCTAGTATTAGATTATACTCGTTTAAAGTACTCTAGCGTAAAGTTCTTAAAGTCTTCCTAAACCACTATCTACAATAAAAATTCTATAAGGTTGTGCCGTGTATATAGGTGCATTTTGGTCTCCACATACTCCGTTAGATTATCATTTATAGCCGTCTCTAAGTTAATTCTGTAGCCGTACTTAGTAATTCTCTCCTTCTAATTAATTTCCATATTGTCGTTTCTTTGTATATGTGTTCTCTATAGCTGTAGAAAGCCGTAGAAAAGGTATATTTATATATATTATAATTTGAGGTTAAGTGGAGGTTCTAGAGGTTTAAGTTTAAGGTTAAGGTTAAGGTTAAGGGTTATAGTTAAAGTTAGGGATATACGTTCTCTACAGCCGTTGGGCCTATAAAGTGTTCTTAGCAAGATTACTATTCTCTTAGTAATCTGTTATATTAGCTATAAAGCCAGTACAAATTCTCTTAAGCTTAAGGGAGGTTGTAATCTTCTCTAAGTAAAGATATAATTCTCTAGGCAATTTAATGCGTTAGCAGTTAAGCTAATACATAGTCTTAAGCTTTGAGGGTAATATAGCTTTCTCCTTTAACTAAAATAGGGCGATAGCTCTGCAATCATTAAACACTAGGTAAGTAGTGCTATTTCTTAAGCTTTGCTATTGCGTATTTCCTAATCTATACGTCTACTAATCAGTGTCGGTATACTTGCTTTATCAACGTGCACGAATATCACTTGTAGTGGTACGTATGCGGTGTTGAAGTTGGTAGTTAATTATTGTCTAGAAGTAAGGGGTTGCTCTACGGTCAAATTAGCTAGCCTTACTTCGTAGTCTTGTAACTACGTTACATGACTAACGTTCCGACAGTTGTATTTAATTAATTAATATATAAGCCGTATTTAATTAAAGCTAGCCTAATTAATAGCCGATTTAATTAAACTTCTGATTATTTGGCTAGGAGGTTATTTTAGTAATAGTAGGCAATTTAAAGGGGTTATAGAAACCTAAAATAGGTATATTACCTACCAAATTCCACTAAATTCTGCCAAATTCTGCCAAATTCTGCTATATTCTACTGTTATTAAGCCAATTAATTAGGATTTACCATTCTTAGGATGGAAAATCGCTATTGGCTTATTTATCACTAGGGCCTTAGCACCTGGCTGTATATATTTATTTATATTGGCCATAATAATCCCTTTTTCATCTCTTTAGCTTAGTACCTTTATATAATAGTAATTGTTTAAGCTTTAGCTTAGAGGCATTTCTTAAAAAATAATAAAGTTATTATATAATGAGATAACGGCGGGCAATTTAAAGGGTTTATAAAAATTAAATAAACTATTAACGTATTTCACGGGTGAGCTGGTCAAACGGGTGAGCTGATTACTTCAAAAACACACCAAAAAATGGAAAAATCACACTTTAATATCTTAACAACCACTTAACAATAATTTTTAATAATTTAAATTTGGACTTTTATATATACTCTCTAGCTCCTATTAAAGTTATATAATAAATAGTTGGGTGGTTTTTAAAATAGTAAAATTTGGGGGCCAAAATGAGGCAAATCACTATATCTTAAAAACTACTGAACCATTTACTATGCAACTTTAATAGAGGCTATAGAGCATATATAAAAGTCTAAATTTAAATTATTAAAATTTATTATTAAGTGGTTGTTAAGATATTAAAGTGTGATTTTTCCATTTTTTGGTGTGTTTTTGAAGTGATTAGCTCACCCATTTGACCAGCTCACCCGTGAAATACGTTAACTAAAACTATTAATTAAATTAAATATTTGACCTTAATTTAAATAATTTAATTAGTTAAATTAATAATTAATCTCGTACTTAATTAATTAGATTACCTAAGATATAAATGTGGCTGGCCAAGATAGATACTAAAACACATAATACTATTATGCCCCTTACGTACCAACTAAGAAGCAATGCTCTTAGTAGCTGGCACAGAGAACTATAATACACTACTCTCAATATAAAAAGGTCTCAAGGCGGTTACCAAGTGGCTTATTAGCTAAAATATGCTAGACCAGTTTCGGGTTGTAAAGGAAATAGTAATAGAAGGTAAAGGGGCGAGCAATAGGCGCCCCCTAATAACTCTATAGTAGTAGAGTAAAGTTTGTAATACTAGCGCATCTATAGGCTTATTACGGCAGCAGTGGTTCCTAAAGAGGTTAAAAAGTAAGGTAGTAGAGTACTATAGACAACTTATAGGCGCTAAGTAGGCAAGTCCTAAAAAGCGAGGAGATAGATTATAGGGGTTTCTTAAGTAGAGTTTTCTCCCTATATATAAATAAGGAGTAGTCTATGTGGGCTTAATAGGGATCCAAATCGGACGTTAAGCAATAAATAATTAAATAATTAATTAGATTAATAGTTAAACTGATTAAACCTCTAATTAAATCTATTAATTGTTGGCAGTACTAAATATAGGTCGGTTAGATATTTACTAGTAAATTAAAAAGACTTAGTTAATTTATTTATAATAAATATAAAAGCTATAAAAAAAGGTATAGCTAGTATTATTAATTCCAACTATAATAGTAAAGGGTAGTTAATAGGTGTTAGTACTAAATATAGCATTAGTTTTATAGATAAAGCCACTTATAAATCTCCTAATAAGTTATATCTGTTTATCTAATATAAAAAATATCTCTCTAATAATGTGTTCTGTATAAATACCATCCTTAATAATATACTCTTCTTAAATATATAGATAGAATCTATTCTATTTTAAAATATTTAGTATTAACTTAAACTCCTCCTAATTTGTAAGTAGTACTATAGCCTCCTTTTAGGTTAGATTATAGTACTCCTAATAACTAATATGGAGACCCTTTTTAGCTAAAATATTATCCGAATCAGCGTAGCTAATAATACCTTGATAGGTGCTAGCTAACTAATATACTTATTAGTAATTAGGTGTCGGAATGTTAGTTATATAACGTGGTCACAAGACCACGAAGCGAGGCTAGCTAACCTGACCTTGGAGTAACCCCTTACTTCTAAACAATCAAAATAACTACCAACTTCAACACCGCATACGTATCGCAATACAGTGATATTTATGCACGTTAATAAAGCAAGTATACTAACACTAATCAGTAGACGTATAGATTAGGAAATACGCAATAAGCTAGAGCTTAAGAACCGTACTGGAAACAGTACACGGATTGCCTAGCCTTGTCTATTTTAGTTAAAGGAGAAAGCTATATTACCCTTAAAGCTTAAGACCACGTATCAGCTTAACTGCTAACGCGTTAAATTGCCTAGAGAATTATATCTTTACTTAGAGAAGATTACAACCTTCCTTAAGCTTAAGAGAATTTGTACTGGCCTTACAGCCAATATAATAGATTACTAAGAGAATCGTAGTCTTGCTAAGAATACTTTACAGGCCCAACGGCTGCAAAGGACATATATACCCAAACACCCTTACCTTAACACCCTTACCTTAACAACCTCAACCTTAACCTTAACCTTAACCTTAACCTTAAACTATAATATATACAAGGACTAGTACACTGCTTTAAATAATAAGATGGATCTTAAATGGAAGGAGAGAATTGCCAGACATGGTTACAGGATTAATATAGCAACTGCCTTAGAGGAAGACCTGAAAGAATATATAGAAACGAAAATCTATAAGTATACATATAAGAACTTTATAGATTATATACTATGGTTGCTATTCCAAGAAGAATTTAAAGGCTTTACCATTAAGGACTTTAGAAAGATACGCTCTGTTACTAAAGCAAAGCTCTATACTTACCTACTCTAAAGAGGAGTATATGTCGCTATATATAGCAACAGATACCCACTTTATAAGGTTCTATATAATGTCCTTATAGAAGAGGAACCTTACAAATAAACAGATAAGGAAATTATAGGAGCTCTTAAGGAAGTCAGCCCTATAATTACAGTGGCACTATAAGAACAACTTAATTTAACACAAACAGCTCTAATATTAAATTAAGGTATAACCCTGTTAGTTATAACCTCTTTAGTTCCTATAAACCCCCCCTACAGCCTACTACCTTCCCACACAGTACCAACGCCTATAAACTATTAACTACCTCTACTACCTCCAACGCCTGTAATTTAGCCTATAGCTACGGCTATAATACCTAAAACGTAAATACCTACCCCTATAACACCCTAACTAGCTGTTGCATCTATACCCTAGTAAACTACACTAACCGCTACCTAATAGCAAGCTGTATCTACCTCTACCCAGAATTAACTACTTACCCTCCTTACTTAACTCCTACAGACGCAGAATTAGTAATTATTACCTACGGCAACTACCTTTACCCTCTTTTTAGTAACCGCTCCTACTCTACCTAATACTCCTCCTGCCTAGTATCTTTACCCTAGTACTGCCAATACCAACCCTACTATACACCTGCCTATGTACAGCAAAGAGGCAGCTACTATTACTAAGATCTACATGGATAACCAGAAGTACAATAGAGTAAGTAATAGCTTTAACTTTAAGTTAACTATCTTTTACAATATCTATAAGAGAGCTGGTCTACCTCCTAAAGGCTATATAACTGCATTCCTAACTATGCTAAAGGGACTTACTTAGAATCACTACTATAATAGCAGCCTTTTAACTAAATTATTTACTAAGGCATATAACTATATACGTTACTTCTTTAAAGGACTAGAGTACTATTAGAGAAACCTTACTAAATAGAACGCCACCAACTTTTAAGGAATTATTAATAAGAACCCTAATAAGTAAATCTATTAGAGTTTCCAACTACTCCTTAATAAGCTCTTAAAATATCGCTATAGATTACACCTAGAGTTTTATACAGACCTCTTCCTTATAAATAAGCTAGTTACCGCTTACTAAGGAGTACCAGTATACCGTATTACCATTTCTAACCCTTCTAAAGACCTCTCCCAGTTAATTAGTAAGTTATAATCTTCCATAGTTATATAGGAGAAGGAATACCCTTCCTAGGCCCTTATAAAACCATCTTAAGGAGCCTACTTTACGGATTGCACATACTACTATAATATCCATAATAACCGTAACTAAACCCGCTCCTATAGATAAAACACCGTTAGATCCCTAAAGGCTAAATGCTATATTTACTAAAAGGAGAGCTGCCGCTTATAGAAATATATAAAGGAGGAGCGGAACCGTTCTAGAAATGAGTATAAAAGACATTTTAACAATAATAAGGGCCGCAATAGTAACTTTAAAGAACGCTTTAGACAATACACTATCTACTATAAAGGAGACAATAACAATAAGTATAATAAGACTTTTAAAGCTCTTATGCTAGACATAAACGCTAATAAAAATACTAATAATAATAACAGTGAGGAAGAATTAGAAGACCCTAACGGCTGCTACCTTATATTATTTAGGACTCTTACTATAGACAAAGCAACCTCTATAAGCGTAGAACTAGCCAATAAGGCTTACGCTTATTTACTTACTACAACCTCTATAGAACCTACTACGGAAACTAACCCATTTAACTATAATATAACAACCACTGCTTCACGCTATACTTCCATAGTATTTATAGGAATTATAATTAATACTAGTGCATTAAAGAAGTCTATAGCTAGTTATAGATAATTCTAGGCACTATAGAACGCGGACTAATCTATAAGACTTAACACCTTAACCAAAGGATAAGTTAACGTGTAGTTTGGCATTAGAATTACTACCTCTATTAAAACTATAGATGTTGTCACCCCTATAGGCAAGATACAGTTTTATATTATCTATATAGATACCCCCTTCTTACTCTATTTAGCGGATATAGACAGACTCTAAATCTACTATAACAACCTTAGAAACGTTGTTATTACTCACTCTAAAAAAGTGCTAGTAGTACGATGGTTTGGCTACCCATTTCTCCTATAGAGCTTATTACTATAGTTATATTTATCTAAATCCTTTAATATAAACCCCTGCTACTTAACAGATATAGAGCTACGGCGCCTATATTGCTAATTTAAACATCCCTTAGTTAAGAAATTATAAAAGCTACTCTACTATACTAGCTATAAAACTAATAAAATAGCTATTAAGTAACTAACTAAGTTCTACTACTACTATTAGAAGTTTAGCAAATTACTAGGCAGATTCTGCTTTACCCTATAAAACAACATTAATTTTAACTATAATATTATTATTAACATTATATATATTAGCGGATTACCCCTCCTATATATTATTAATAAAGGAACGCGATTCCAAGCCGGTAGATAGCTATAAGACATTAGCGCCAAATACATATAGGATATTCTATAGATATACTAGATTAATATTTACCTAAGGCCACCAGACCTAATTATCCATAACGCTAAAAAGAACTTTGTTAGTAAGGAATTTAAGTAATAGCCACCATTATAGGAATTAGTATAAAGGGAGTACTAGTTAAAGCACATAACTCTATTAAAATAGTAGAGCGCTACTATAGTCCATTACGGCAAGCCTACTAGATTATTATAACTGAAATCCCTAATATTAATAAGGAGATAGGACTCTAAATAGCGTTTAAAGTAATTAACAATTTAGCTAGCCCTAAAGGACTAGTTTCTATACTTCTAGTCTTTAGAGCCTACCCCCAAATAGTTAAATCCAATATACTATCCCCTACTATTATATAACGCGCTACCGCAATTAAAAAGGCTATAGTAGAGATATAGAAGCTATAAGCTAAATAATAGATTGCTAATACGCTAAATATGTAAAACAGACCTAATACTAATACAATTTATAATCTCCCACTAAACTTGCCCATTTTAGTCTAGAGAGAAGGAAACACTAGCCAAAGCGGCTATTAGAACAGGCCATTTACCTTACTTACTATTAAGGGTAAAATATATACCGTTAAGCTATCTAGTAGACCTACAGCCTTCTAATCTATGGTTATAAAACCCTACCTTTAAGTAACTGAATCGCAGGAGCAAATTATTGGACTAGAATCGCCACCTAAACCTTTACTTAGGTTAGCCCTTTCTAAGACTGTTTTAAAGAGACCTACTAAAGCTTAGCAATAACCCCTAAAATAAGGCAGAGGACGCCCTTATAAATACCCTCTACTTATGGCTATAACTAATATCACTATCTACCTATAGGATAATAGTTAATTTAGTACCTAATTTAGCGCCTTCTAATAGAAGGAGCTTACTAGTCTACTTAAGAAGGGAGTTTTTAAGATTGTAAGACTTATAGATATACTATAAGGTGTATAACTCTTTAACTTATAATTTGTTAACAAGATTAAAAATAAGGGAACTAATAAAGCCTTTAAGAAATTCTAACTAGTTATGTAAGCTTATAATAACTTAAAAAAGGAACTAGTTCTTACCTAATTACTAACTATTTAACAAGTTAGCTAATAACTAATTCTCTATATTACCGCTATAAAGCTTCTATAGGCACGACTTTACCTCTAAGATATTTTATAGGCCTATATATAATCAACCACTACACTAAATTAAGAGTTCTATATACGACTTTTGCATAAGCTAATTAAGCAACTTAGGATTAATAAAGCCTCTATTTTAAAGGTTATAAAACCACTCTATAGAGTACCGGAAGCCGGTAACTACTAGTTTAAGATATATTACTTATATTACATCCAACAGTTATATATAGACTAGTCTATATACAACCCCTACCTCCTACAGAGTAACGAACCCTTTGGTATTATAAGCCTATAAACTAACAATACTCTATTCCTAGTAAATAAGACCTTTATAAACACAGAGTAAAACAAGCTGCATAAGGCCAAGTTTATAGCTAAGGAATGGGAACAACTTACTGTTAATACGCCCATTAAGTTTAACGGTGGAGTTATTTAGCTACTAACTAATAGGAGCATTATGCTTACTTAGGAATAACAATATATAAACCTTAGTATAATTAGCACCAAGCTTGCTATAAGTATAGGATTAAGAGGAGCTATAAGAACCTTAACTCTAAAGAACCAGTATATTGCTTAACATACTAGAGGTGCATATATTGCTTTAGTATGCCAGCTAGAAGCCTAATTTAATTTATCTTTTACCACCTAGGTAATTAACCCTAATAAGAAAGACGTAAAACAGTTAAATAAGTATCTAAACTAGTAAATTAAGAACACTAATAGAGGTCTTAAGTTTGTTAAGTTAGATATTAAAACCCTATAGCTACTAGTATTTACAGACGCGTTATTTACTAATAATAAGGACCTCTCTTTGTAGATTAGCTACGTCCTTATACTAGCTAATGCTATAAAGAAGGCCAATATTATCTATTGGAGCTTAGTTAAGTGTAAAAGAGTTACTTAGAGTGTACTAGCTTTTAAACTCTACGGCATAGCCTATGGCTTTAATATTAGCATTGCGATTAAGTCTATAGTAGATAAAATCCTATAAATTAACCTTCTACTTGTGCTTTGTACTAACTCTAAGTCCTTATATAACTGTCTAGTACAACTTAGAACCACCTAAGAAAAACGCCTAATAATTAATATAATGTGCCTCTAGCAAGCCTATAAACGGAGACAGATTATGGAGGTAAAATAGATTAATAGAGAGGCTAACCCTGCTAACGCTATAATAAAGGGAAAACCCTACGCGGCTCTTTAATAGCTTATTAATACAAACTAAATTAACCTATAAGTTATAGGATAGGTTAAATAAACAAACTTAGATTTAGCTTAGTGTTATATAACTAATTATAATAGTATAGACCCTAAATTCAACTAGCTAATTAGGATTTTCCATCCCTAGGATAGAAAAATCGCTATTAGCTCGCTTATTATTAGCGCCTTAGCGGCCCTTATAATATGTCGACCTACTACCCCTAATAATTCTTCTTCTTCTTCTCCTCCTTATTACGTATTAATTGGATCTCTAGCTATTGCGTATATACTACGAATAGTCTAGAAGTAGACTTGACTTTGGAGTATAAATTAGCCTTCTTTTTAGAGTTGCTTTAGTGTTGGAATATTAGTTATATAACGTGGTTACGAGATCACGAAGCGAGGCTAGCTAACCTGACCTTGGAGTAACCCCTTACTTCTAGACAATTAAAATAACTACCAACTTCAACACCGCATACGTATCGCAATATAGTGATATTCGTGCACGTTAATAAAGCGAGTATACCGATATTAGGTATATATATTTTTAACCTATCCAAAATAAAAGGATCTGCTAGGAGTAGGTAATTACACTACTTATAAGTTTATTTAATAGCCTATTAGTTACCTAACCACTTTTATTAAGAGATATAAAGACTAAATTTATAGTTAATTGCTTAGTAGTAGGTTTTAAGGTACTATTATTCCTTAACCAGTATCTTCCTCCAGTTTTTAGTATCCTTAGAGTAATATAAGCAATCAATTTACTAATATCCCTCGCAGCTATTTGTTAATTCTTTAATAAGAAGAATCCTTTAGGTAAAATCCCAATTGTAAAAACAAATAAACGCATTTTCTAGATCTAAAAAATAGCTTATTTTTAACTGGCTAAAGTAAGTATGTAGGCGGGATAGCAGCAATTATAGTAATAAGTCGCTGGCGTAAGGCTGGAGTTTAAGTAGTAAAATTATAATGGGCTTGTATAAATACTTCTAAACCAAAGCTTGTAGATTGCTACTATATAAGAATACTAAGCTAAGGAGAAGAAGAAGTCTGTTAGAGACTGGTAAGATATAAAGGGGTTGCTAAGGCGCTAGTAGTAAGCGAGCTAATAGTGATTTTCCATCCTGGGGATAGAAAATCCTAATTGGTTGGCAGGAGTTAGAGTCCACTAAGTATGGCAGGTGGCGTGCCCTAGCACTATTATATTACCCCCCCCCCTCCTAAAAAAAGCCTACCCTTAGGCGTTGTCTAAGCTTCTTATTGTTATCTAAATTGTTATAGTTATCCACCCCTTCTTCCTAGCATTTAATCCAGCTTTTTAATTAGCGTGGTGGTCTAGGGAGGTTAGGGTAGGCTAGGTAGAAGTCCTATAGCTTATAGGGAGAGTACTTAAAATTAGATGCAGAGTACTATTTTAAATCTTCGTTATAAGCTACCTAGCTTATATAGTATTTTAGGGTACTATAGTCTTTCTTAACTGCTAAGATCTCTTTAACTTTCTATTCCTTATCCTCTATAATCTAAATTGGTAGTGGGGGGTTGTGATACTGTCTAGGTAATAGGTTGTCTATAGCCTTCTGCAGTCGGTCTAGAGAGAAAATAGGGTGGATCTTTATTAACTTAAGTAGCTTAGCCCTAAAAGAGTGCCCCTTCTCCTTAAGGATTTTATAAGGGCTAGCTATTTAGTAGTCTGGCTTATGGCTTGGCCTCTAGGTCTTTTAGTTTTTTATTAACACCTATACCCTATCTCCTACTTAGAAGTCTACCTTATGGTAATATTAGTTTACGTCAGCCTCTTTTTTCTCTTGTGCCCTTTTTATAATTGCTTAGGTAGTCTCCTAGGCTCTATATATTCTCTTAGCGAATATCTGGGCCTCTTTATAGCTAAGGCATTTGCGGGCTGTTATAGATCCTATAGGTCTATCCTAATTAAAGGATATTCGTGGCTTATATCTATAGAGTAGCTTAAATGGCGACATTCCTATACTGTTATAAGGGAGCGTGAGCTATATGTAGTCTATTATAGGCAGTAGTTCTAACCAGTTGTCCTAGTAGTAGTTAATAAAGGGGCGAAGTCGCTAGTTAAAGTACTGGTTTATAATCTTGGTTTGGCCGTTGGTCTAAGGGTAAAATATAGTAAAGAGCTTAATTTTAATCCTAAGAATATGGTAGAATTTATCCTAGAAGTCTAATATAAACTAGGGTCTATAGTTAGAGATAATTAACTTAGGAGCGCTATGGATTTGGTAAATGTTGTTAATATATATGCGGGCCATATCCTTTATAGTTATAGTCTTAAAGCAAGGGAGAGAAATGGCTTGCTTATTTAGTTGGTTAACTACTATTGTAATGGGACTAGCCTAGTTACAGTAGGAATGTCTCAGTGAAACACTCGACAGATAAATTTTAACACTTTAATTGAATTCTACTGAAGTCCGTTAAAGACCGCGTGCGTATATGCATATGTATCGACCACTAGGACCCCTAACTGTTTAATTATAAGATTCTTCTGTTATTCCTTTCTCTTCTTTATACAATGTCTTGTTCTCTACAAGAACTATATACCCTTAGATTTAGATAGAATTTATATTGTTCCTTTAAATCTTCCCTAAAGCCTCTTCGCGCCCTTATACTACATTATATTAAAATAACTACTATTAAAATAACTACTATTAAAATATCAAATGAACCTAAATCCCTCTTAATAACTATAAGTGTTATATCCCTAGTTAGGGAACAGTTAACTATAATATAATAGTCCTTTATGGATACCTTAGTTTAGCAGCGGGCTGCACTAGAAGCCCAGTATTAGCAATTAATAGAAGCACTCCGCGAAGAACTCTATAACGTTAAGATACATATATTAGAGACCCTAACAGCAATACCTATAAATAAGATTAAAATAACGGTATCTAAACCTGGCCCGTTAAATGCAAACACTAAACTAGTAATAGTAGCTTAACCTATGCCCGTAACAAACCTAGTACCTATTATAAAATCTAAAAAGCTCCCTAATCCTCCAATGTTTAATGGAAATTAAAATAACCTATATCCCTTTATAACCAAGCTCTGTCTTAAGCTTTTAACAAACTATAACTAATACCCTACTAAAGCTAGTAAGGATGCTGCATAAACCATAGACCCATTCTTCTGTAATGGCACCTTTGTTAATTTTAAAACCTTTATCTCTCTACTAGAACAAATATATAATAACGCCAGCTATAAACACACAGCTGTTACTAAACTTAAAAACCTATAATAATAGAACTGAGACTTTACTAGCTTCTTTTTAGAATTTTTAGGCCTAGTTAGCAAACTAGATTAGAATAAAGCCGCTACAGTTACTGCCCTTTAATAAGCTATCTTAGATAAAATTAGAGCCTAGTTAGTAGGTAGGGAACTATTGAAAAACCTATCCAAATTTGCTATAATATGTTAACAAATTAACGAGGACCTTTAATATAACAAATAGACTTATTCTCTAAAGCTAATTATACCTTGCGTTTAAAACTTTATAAAACTAGTATATGCCCTAAAGTATAATACTTCTTTAAGACCTAAAAGCCCTATATATAACCCTATGGACCTTAATGCCACCTAATCCTATATACCCTTAGGAACCAACAAATAAAGAACTTAAGCTATAAATGGAGAATGCTTTAAATGCGGTAAAAAGGGACATATTTAAAGAAATTGCTGAACTTACCCTTTTAAAAAGGTCCGCCGCAGTTCCTCCCAATCCTTGAGCTGTACCCATTCTATAAATTGTACTTAGTTGCTATGAAGTATCTTGCCTTTAGTTAACTTGGAAAACGAATTATCCTAGGGCTAAGTTATGCCTTAGGATAAAAAGTGGAAGAGTATAAGTGTCTAGGCTCTTTTAGTGCTAATATACAATATAACTCCCTTAATATACTGTCGGTATACTCGCTTTATTAACGTGCACGAATATTACTATATTGCGATACGTATGCGGTGTTGAAGTTGGTAGTTATTGTTGTTTAGAAGTAAGGGGTTGCTCCAAGGTTAGGTTAGCTAGCCTCGCTTCGTGGTCTCGTGACCACGTCACATGACTAATATTCCGACACTAGAGCAACTCTAAAAAGAAGGCTAATCTATACTCTAAAGTCAAGTTTACTTCTAGACTATTTGTAGTGTATATATAATAGCTTCCACGCTCCTTTTACAGGTCCGTAATTATATAACCTATATTACAGCTTATATAAATGTCTCTAAACCAAAGCCTATAAAATACTATATTACGGAGATACTACGCTAAGGAAGAGAAGAAGAAGAAGAGTCGTTAGGGGTAGTAGGTTGATATATTACGAGGGCCGCTAAGGCGCTAGTGGTAAGCGAGCTAATAGCGATTTTTTATGCTGGGTATGGAAAATCCTAATTAGTTGGTTAAATTTAGGGTCCGCACCGTTATAATTAGTTACCTGACGCTAAGCTAAATCTAAGTTTATTTGTTCAACCCATCCTATAACTTATAGGTTAATTTAGTTTGTATTAATAAGCTATTAAAGAGCCGCGTAGGGTTTTCCCTTTGTTATAGCGTTAGTAGGGTTGGCCTCTCTATTAATCCATTTCACCTCCGTAATCTGTCTCTGTTTATAGGCTTGCTAGAGGCACATTATGTTAATTATTAGGCGTTTTTCTTGGGTAGTTCCGAGTTGTACTAGACAGTTATATAAGGACTTAGAGTTAGTGCAAAGCATAAGTAGAAGGTTAAGGGGTTGTTCGGTTGCACCTCCGTTACGAATATGGAGGCTCCATATTGTAACGGAACCGGAGCTCAAATATGAATATGAGGGTGTCGTTCGGTAAATCTGGCGACTTTTGAATATGGAGCACC
>Ga0307507_10000590_pt1 | contig 78297 bp, 19 predicted proteins | sample 7_EM_MG_FD_207223 | JGI IMG/M metagenome (GOLD analysis project Ga0307507, IMG submission 207223) | Populus trichocarpa ectomycorrhiza microbial communities from riparian zone in the Pacific Northwest, United States - 7_EM | ecosystem: Host-associated > Plants > Roots > Unclassified | place...
AATAGATTAACTCTAATTATATTCTAAGATTTACTATAAGGAGAGAACTATCTATGGTAGGGACTAAGGTCCTTTAAATATATAACTATACTCCTAAGAAATCCTCTCTTGTATATAAGGTATGTGTTGTCTGTATTAAACGTAACGTCCCTTCCGTTTAATATAGTTAATACGTTTAACACTATGTGACCTTGGTTACTATTCCTTGTTATATAGTTCTACTGGATCTATTTTGGACTGTGCCTGTATTAACTAACTAGCTTCCGCTGACTCCTCTCTAAGTAGTTGTAATATTGTACTTAAAGCGTCTGTAATATACGTTATATAAATAAATGAATTAGATATCCGTAATCTCTGCTTGGTGGATTTTGGTTATAATTTTAATAAGACGCGCTAAAGGTTCTCAGACGTGATTTTGCAATTTGGAAGACGGTATAGGTTATTCTGATGCTAGCTAAAAAATCGCGTCTGAGCTTGCTGAGGTAAATTCTAGTGGTTTCGTATAACGTATCTCACTAGTAAGCTGCACACCCCAGTGACCTGCGCACCCCAAAACCTACCAAAAATCAAGAGAATCGTACCATCGTATCTTAACAACGACTGGATAAAAAGCTGTAAAATTTTAATACGTTATATGCGGTGCCTAGGACTGGGAGCTATTAAATTTTTAAACGCTAAAAGCTAATAGTTTTAAAAGTAGCAGTGTTTCGGCCCCCAAATTCCAAAATATCCACCTTTTCCTTAATATCTTAAGAACTGTTAAAGATTTACTCTTAGAAAGTTAATCACCTCTATTCCCAAGTGCTATCTATCACGTACTAAAAGTTTGAAATTAATCATCCAGTCGTTGTAGAGATATGAAGGTACGGTTCTCTTGATTTTTGGTGGATTTGGGGGTTGCGCAGGTCACTGGGGTGCGCAGCTTACTGGTGAGATACGTTAGTTAAATGTAGTTAGTCAGCTTGCGGACCGATTGAAAATCCGCACCAACGGAATCACGTCTGAGCTTGCTGAGGTAAGTCTGAGCTTGCTGAGGTAACTTCCAGCGGCAGGCCAACGTTGGGGACGGCAAAGAGCCGATCATCCATTTTTTCAACGAGCAATCACATGCCTAGACCAAAACGACATCTAGAATTTCATTTATCTAGTACGGCGTTATCATTCGACGTAGTAGACTTAGTATCTACTTATTCATCGTAACATCAAAGATGAGTGAATTCTATGTCAAGGAGTGCCTTGGTCAATCCCAGAGGCCATTATCCTTTTGCAGCTCCTGCCTTGATAAGTAGAATATCGCCATCTTCTACCACATAGTCCTTTCCCTTGGTCAAAACCTTGCCCTTCGCCTTGACGCCGGCTTCGTCTCCTTCCTCCTTCAAAACGCCGTAGTTGTATACAATTGCCTGGATGAAAGTCTTTTCGAAATCTACAAAGATTTGGCGTTAGCACTTCATGGCTGCTGGCGAATCGGAGCCAAAACCTACCGCCATGAATCACACCTGCGGCTTGCGGCGCCTTGGTTCCGTTCCGTATCGTCCATTGTCTAACTTCGTCTGTGCCGGTTGTGAAGAAACTACCAAGATTAAGAGCCTTGCGCATAGTCACAATGACCTTGGGGAGTGCCGATTTCGTCCCTAGTTTCTTGCACTCCTCCTCGGCCTCGGCCTCAGTCTCGAATCTCGTTAGACGCTCTTCGAATGAGACGGAAATGGGGATAATAGGGTCGCCCTCAGCATGCTCCTTAATCCATTGGGCGATCTTGGGCAAATGCTTGTTCTTCTGCCGGATATAGTCCTTCTCGCTGAGATTGACGAGGTAAACGACAGGCTTGGCTGTAAGAAGAAATAGAGGGTTGATGACTTCAACCTGTATGGCTAGGTCAACATGCGGATCGGATTGTGCAGGAGGAAAATAAAAGTTTAGTGAACGTAATTCAGGGTTGGACTTCTTCTCATGGTAGCCTCTACGTGAGATGAATGAGGCTTTCGAAGAGCTGGGATTATAGAGCAATCGCTCTTTGTCATCATGTTGCAGTGAAATGGTGCCAAGTATAAGCGAAGGATCTGACTCACCTCCTTAGGACTCCAGTCGCCTTTCCTAACATCTTTGCCATCCTTCAGCAGAGCAAGAATCTTCTCAACAGTAGCTTGCTCCTCCTTGAGCTTCTTCATCTCTAAGCTCTGTCCGCCTCTCCTAGTTTGCTTGACAAGACTCTCATGAGCTTTCTCTACGAATTCAATGTCCTTGATTCGCAACTCTTCACTGATGATATCTAAGTCACGAACCGGGTCCACATCGCCCTCGACGTGAATGATTTCGGCGTCATCAAAACACCTTACGACTTGGAAGATGGCATCGACAGCGCGAATATGTGACAGGAAAGCATTGCCAAGACCAGCTCCAGTGGAGGCGCCTCTTGTGAGACCTGCAATGTCGTATACAGTCAAGTTGGCCGGAACAACAGATTTGGGCTTGTAGTGTTCTACTAGCCAGTCAAATCGTTCGTCGGGGACAATGACGCGAGCTTCTTCGGGGTCGATAGTGGCATAAGGGAAGTTCTAGCTGACGTGTGAACTAATTTTTCGGCAGGTTATCAGGGACTGAAAACTTACGGCAGGGTTGCCAAGATGGCATTTCGTGATTGCTTGGAACAGCGTAGACTTCCCTACGTTCGCAAGCCCAACCTGAGAATCACTGTCAGGGTAAGAACTTGAAGCAATCAATTATTGGGGATGGCTTCCTACATACGATGCCGCTCTTCAGGTTGTTGCCGGGCCTGCCAAGCAAAATCTTCTCCTCCTTTACAGCCTTCTTTGGGGGCATTTTCTTCTTACTGGCGTATGTTCTGACAAGGGTGAGTTGGAAATAAACAGGAGGGTGAGAGGCTGAACAAAGAGTAGGTGTGAATACGACTGCAGTACTTGCTGCTGATCGCCGAAATATGGGTATTAAAGAAGAGAAAGGTAGGCGGAAAGCACCTGGGGCGTTCGTGGTGGGGGATGAATCAGAGGAGACGACTGCACTGAGTCCTCCTCAATGGTGGGCCTGGGGTTTGGTTGGGCAGAGAGAAACCAGAGCAGAAATTCAAGCACCCCACGCATGCCGATGAGTTAATCCATTCCGAGTCCCGGCGCACCGTGCACGCTTTTGTTGTCGCAAGCTCACACGACCTAAGATATATGTAAACTACATTCGGATTCATTCCTCTGTATACTTCTTCTTGAGGTAGATATTCCTTTCTTCCTTTGATCATTCACTTGGTGGAGCTTATATCCTGTGATGACGGGCTAGACCCGTTTCTAAAGCTTTAAAAAGGCAACATCCTTTCCCCATGCGCAACGAATCTTCGACCATGTCCCCTTCAAACAGACCAAAACCATCTCGCAAAAGCTCTGGAGCCCATCGCTCTACACTATCTGCTCAGAAAACAGAGATTAAAATCAATGTTTATGACTTGTTACCCGTAAGCGCCTGCCAATGACGTCCTAGATGTATGATCTTTTAGTACTTATGGAATATCTGTTTTATAGCCCGGGAAAGTTTCATCTTTGCTCTGGACAATAGGAGGATCTCTACTTCACTCTGGAATTATTATTAGGAACAAGGAATACGCATATGGCGGCCATGACAAGCGCGGTGTCACTGGCGTATACTGGAATAGGTAAGCTCCAACCGCCATATGTTGGTTAGATATATCTCTAAACGATCATAGGCCTCGATTAGAACCGCCCGGAGGGACTTTCAGATTAGAGATTCTTCAAGGGTTCTCTTTTCGACCCGATGAAGAGCTTGAAGAGATCATCCGAGAAGTAGGACAACTAGATGAAGCGCTTTCACAGAATGGATGCTAACGCTTCAACTTTAGGCTTCTCAGAAGTTCCAAGGGACCTCCTACAATCTCCTCACCAATAACTGCAATCATTTTACATCTTATCTCTGCGAGAAGCTCACATCTCGCCCAGCTCCTAGCTGGCTCAATCGTGCCGCAAGCATAGGCGTAGCTCTGCCATGCGTAGTACCACGGGAATGGATAGCTCCACCGGATCATGATACTGCGGATGGAGAACTCGTTAATGAAGAGGACCTCGAAGATGAGAGATCGTCAATGTTACGAAGTAAACAGAGACGGAGAAACCGTCCATCGCAGGACGAGCAGGAGAATTGGGATAATGAAATGGATCGAATTAGTAGCGGTGGTAGTGGCGTCCCAAGAACAAAGCAGTCAGTCACGAGGAATGAAGGTCCCAGACTTGTTTCTGTGAAAGATACGAGTGGGAGGGAAATGCCTCCCGCTGAGAGAGCGCCACTGCCCAGACAAATTTCGTCGTAATGGATCCATGGTGCTCGAACACTCAATGGAAAGACTGAAGGAAATGATATGAAACTTGACGAATGTACATTTACAACAACCCGCCGGCGTCGTGCCTCGAAAGGTTCCTCGATAGCTATATATGACGGTTGCATGGCCATAGCCTTGATAATACAAAGTTGTACAAGTGTCTTCCGACAAAGCTCAGAGCACAAGCCCTATATGCCGAGTATCCGTATGTTTTATATATAACTGCTGAAACCGTCTTTTCAATAACCCCAAAACTCACAGGCCCTATCAATCTCAACCTAATCTCCTTGGTGCAGGACTTCTTGTTCCTCCGAATTTTAACCTCGTTGCATCCGTCAACTTCACAATCTTGTTTCTTATGTTCCTACCCTCACTTCCCATGATTACCTTACTGGCTGCCTCCCTTCCAGGCCCGAAACCTCTATACACAATCTCTAGCTTCTTAATCTGAGTCAAGAGGCCCTGATCCTGGATTCGGCTCATGACGTACGCTGCTAGCTGATACGCCGCATCATACGTGCCCCTTCCAGCTTTCCGAAATCCAATATTCCCACAGGATACAGATATTAGTGCATCGCGGTTAGGCTTTGTGAGGGTAATGTGCGTGTTGTGTTTGGTTGCGTAAATATGAAGATGATGTCGTTGTTGTTCGACAATAGGAGAGGAGACCAGAGAGGAGAGGTCGTCTGGCATATCGGGAATTAGGCTTGACCCCAAGCCGCTGGCGCTGGAGCTGGATTTTTGGAATTGAGAGGCTATTGATTCAAGGGGTCTGATTGGATCCATAAAATGTCGGTTATCCGCGCGGTTGGTGGTTGTGCTCGAGAAAGGTCGGGAGAGGAAGGGTTGCTGGGATAGTTTCAGACGACAGGATGCGCAAATAGAGGGTTTGAAGGCCTCAAGCAGGCGCATCACCGTACGTCTGCTCATCGTGAGGAGAAATAGTTAGACTAGATAGGTGAGACTCAATTATAGCCACAGCCAAAAGTTTGACGATTCTCAGATAGTGTTGATTTCTCCTCGGCATTCTGGGTTGGCGGTTTAGTCCGCCATAGTTGATCCTTAGCGCAACCCTTTTAATCGTTCCTTCTTCATGCACATTTTCAGACCAGCTTTTCGGGTATCAACAACATAGCTCACTGAACGGTTATTTTTAATAGTAATCTTAATATAAATATCGTACATGTTTCACCATAATTTGCCTTTAAAATACGTTTAAAGGTCCTCAACGAACCTCTAAAGGTGCGACTAAAAATTACTGCAGTACTCTGTAACAACCTGCGCCTTGTCCAAGCGTCGGGACGAACTTTTTCATTCCATCACCATACTCCGACCCACTATCTGGCTTTCACCGCTCCTCATTGCCATCACTCCCCTCCACCTCTGGATTGTATTATAATTTTACCTAGCATGAGAGCGCTGACCGGAAGCGTCCTCTCGACGCGGGCGAGATGCGGAACTACTAATCCATTTTCCTCAACGCCCACTGCGATACACGGACGAACTGCTGCGTATAGGCGGTTATCTACATCGCCTCTAGCTTCTCAACGGTCTCTCGCGCAGAGACAGCCCCTTCTCCCTCAACCTCTCCCGTCTTCTCCCTTTGTCCTTCTCCCAAGCGATCTCCAGCTGCATAATATTCTCTTCCAAACCTCCTCACTTTATACCCGCCACTTCCACTCCCGTTCGCAATTATACCAGCAAGCACAAAAGGGAGATGATGTGAAAAGCAAGACGGCTAAAGCTGAGTCGGTTAGAAAGGAAGGCGCATCATCCGAGGCCTCATCTGCAGGGGAAAAGTCAGCTGGAGAGGGCCAGAAGGGCGAGGCGCAAGGCAATAAGGCTGGCGAAGGGGAATCTTCTGAAAAGGAACAAGAAGGAGAGAAAGAAAAGGAGAAGTCAAAGGAAGAGCCTCCGCCTCCACCACCTCACGGCGACAAGACCCCCTGGCAAGTCTTTACAGAGACGCTGAAATCCGAATTCAAGGCGTCAAAGGAATGGAACGAATCTACCAAAGCTCTTGCATCCGGCGTCAATGATTTTACTCAAAATCCAACTGTGCAAAAAGCGAAGTCTGCGTACAGTCAGGCCACCGATGCGGCAACCTCGAAGACTGCCGAGGCATTGAAAACAACGGGGAAGGCAATCGGACATGGCGCCGCTTGGACATGGGATACTCCTGTGGTCAAGGGCGTCCGTAAAACTGTCAATGCTGCTGGCCGAGGGATTGAGAAGGTGACGCGACCTGTGCGGGAAACAGAGGCGTATAAGAGCGTGAAAGAAATTATAGACGACGGGAGCTCGTCAAGATATGGGGGGTGGGTGGAGAAGGAAGAGAGGAGGAAGAAGAGAGAGTTGAGAGAGTTGAATGAATTGCAGAGGGCGGGCGGGAAACACCCTACAGGGCCAATCGAGGAGGACCCGGAGTATGATTTCCCTGTTAAAGTGTGACTCTGATATATCCTTGGATTGGACTGACCTAGATTGATCTTACAGCGCTGGTACAAACATTACCCTTCACAAAGATGCCAAGTGGAAAGAATCTTGGCGGGACTTCCGCGACTCCTCCCGCCTCATGCAATCAATTTTCTCCCTCAAGTCTACCTACCAGGAATCCGAAAACCCTCTCATATCTACTGCTCGGAGCATTTCAGATCGCTTCACCGGGTTCTTCGCAGAGAACGAGACCGCTATGGTCATCAAGAAGCTCAGAGAAATGGATCCCAATTTCCAACTTGAATCATTTTTGACAGAGATGCGCGAATATATCCTGCCGGAAGCGCTGGACGCATATGTTAAAGGCGATGTTGAAACTCTAAAGCTTTGGTTATCTGCTGCACAGTACCAGGTTTACGCGGCATTGATGCAGCAGTATACTACCGCAGGACTGAAGTCAGATGGCCGCATTCTTGACATCCGGCATGTCGACATTCTATCTGCGCGCATGCTAGAACCAGGAGAGGTTCCGGTATTTATCCTAACATGTCGGACGCAAGAAGTGCATGTTTATAGGAACGCTAAGAGCAACGAATTGGCCGCTGGTATGGACGACAAAGTACAGCAGGTCACGTATGCAATTGGTGTCACAAGGATCCCAGAGGATGTAAACAACCCAGAAACGAGAGGATGGCGGCTGATCGAGTTACAAAAGAGTGCAAGGGATTACATCTAAGCTAAGAAGTAGCTCAACAATTTCTAGGCGGTTTTTTCTGTAACATCATTCCCCAGCAATTCTCAGACCTCACTCTTCGTCAGCTTCAGCTTCTCCAGTATCAAAATAGCTCGTCTCAAATCGAGTACCTGTTCCGGCATCTCCATGGCGCTTGGAAATTCCTGCAACCTCATTAACTCACATACTTGTCTTACTACTTTCCCACGTTGGATACGTTTTTTGTTACATTGACTGCGTGCCTAAAGGGCTAGTAGCCACGCTTCCAATTTCAAGGAGCATAGAACGCTAATGCGGCGTTTGATGGTCCAGCAACTTCCCCCCTCATGTATGTTATATATTTCTTGGTGTTTAGCGTAGTGGATATGCGATAGGTGCCGCTGGGAACGAGCACTGAGAGAAGATGAACGAAATGGAATGGAATGGAATTCAGAGCTGCTCGTCTTAAACGAGAAGCTCTTGAATTGATCTCGGGGTGGGTAGAACTAAGATATAAAGTCTGCCACTCCAGACAAGAGTGCAATGCTAGATGATTGGAAATCTAAGATCTTCCTCATCCACTAATATGAGTGCGGGGCGAATGCTTTGTCTTTACAACAATCTTATCTAAGTACTTGCTAGTATTCACAATCTACGTCTAAAAGTCGTTGAAATATTTAGAGCTAACACATACATCTTCACTTAGGCCATCAGAAACTTCTCAAGAAATCTTTAACTATGTTAGCTTAGGTAGAAAAAACATTAAATGCCTACACAAGACTTACAATATTCGAAGAGGATAACGTAGGTGATAGGGTTATGACGGCGATAGGGTTATGACGATCGGCTACTACCGCCTTCCTGATGTAGATGGAACATCAAAATACTGCCAAAATGCCATAGAAGTGGCAGTTGGGTCGTGCACGCTGTCGGGTCGTGCACGCCAGACCTGCGGAGGATAGGCCGGATAGCCCTCTCGGATAATAGACCTATCAGCTGATAGTATCTGGAGACTATCTGGATAGTCTCCGGATAGTCTTGGCAAAACCCCTAATATGCTTACACTTGTAATGCACCCCCCAATATTAAATAAATAACTTTTCTATTAGTATAGATTTATAGAGCTTGTAAAGCGCTTTAAAATGGTACCACTTTTATTTAAATAGAAGTCCGTGCCACCTCGTGCACAGTGCCACCTCTCGCACACCCTTTTCCTATACAAAATTGCAAATTTCTACCCTTTATAAAATAGCAACCCCTAGGGCTATTACTATCAAAATTTAAATATAGTATATTTGAAGTCCTAAATATATATCTATATATTTATTTCATTATAATTTAATATTAATAAGTAGTCATATAGCTTTAAAAAATAAAGATTTTAAAAAAAGTTAAAATTTCTTTTAAAATTTCTATAATAAAATAACTACTATAGCTATTACTATAAAAATTTAAATATACTATATTTAAGTGTCACGGAACCTAACCGCAGGGGCCTCTATAGGAGAGCCCTGTGCTCTTATATATACCTCGCGTATAGCTTATATCAGCTACGCGTGGGTATATTACCTCCTTACGCCCTAAACCCTTACGATCAATCGCGTAACGTCTTGTAGACTCCTTAAATATATATATTTAGCTACCATTAACCCCGTCCCATAACATTATGTTACGCCTTTTTTATTACTAACGCCTAGCCTATAACTAATTCTACATCTCTGTGATACTGCAGGCGCTGCTAGAAGTAGCGTGTTTATAAGTTACCTTACTTTATACTTCCAAAAAATTAATAATAGTAAGACAAAATTCCTTACTAGCCACTATATTAAACTTAAAGAATAATCTAATGCCTATACTAAACCCACAACGCCAATTAATCCTAGGAGGATTTAATTTATTAGCCCTAGCCTTAACCCCTAAGGGGAAGCCTAGTAGCTTAAAAGACTATAACAACCTTAATAAGGTGGATATTAATAATGTCTTATCCTTTATTAACTACACAACCATAGATAAATAAGCTAAAGGACTACTACCCATTAAGATTAAGATATAAGACGCCAAGATATTTGTAAAAATAGTAGCATAAGAACCTAATAAATACTACTACCTTCTACAGAACTACTACTTAAAGCTTATACAAGCTAAGATGCGTACTGTTACGGCACTGGCAAATTGCCGTTAGATTGCCGTAAACTGCCGTCACGTGATGGCAAGTTGCGGCAAGTTGCTATTATGTGACCAGAAGATTGTATATAACTTTAAGCGGTGCTTCCGTTCTTCTTATTTCCTTTCTTTAGCTTTAGATCCTTGTTTATAGACAATCTAATTATACAGGCTTGCGTATCCCTCTTACTGTGCTTATGCCTTAATTAACTAAGTCACTAATATTATCTAAAGCTTATTACTACTCTTTCTTTCTAAAAAGGAACTTAAATATATTTATAAGGCTATAAATAGGACAAGGACATAGAATAGGACCCTAAGGATATTACTAGAACTACAAGGACAGGACAGACCCCTAAAAACTAAAAGAATATAAATAGAACGCAAAACCTAAAAATAGGACACGCATAGACTAGAACCCCTAGGAAATAAACAAATACCAAAAATTACCTAATACCCCTACTACTATGCCAAGAAATACAGTAGCTGGCAAAGCCGCTATAGGACCTATAAATACCTCCAATAGTAAAACAGTCGCCGTCTTAACCCCCTAGGAAGAACTTATAGCAGCTAATGCCGAAATTAAATAACTTTAAGAGCTGCTTGAAACTAGAGATACCCCTATACCCTTTAAGGAGTTATTGGATACCTAAAGACTTGTTATAGTCCTTAAGGCCCTAGCCCAACGTATAGTATTAGTATTATTGCGGTCCGCAAAGGTTATAGACCCCCTATTGCTTACAGACGGAACTAACCCTATATTTAACAATTAGAAGCTTTAACTGTAAGACAAGCTTAAGGTTAATACAAACCACTTCCCTACTACTTAAGCTAAAATGGCCTATGTCTTTAGCTGTACTGGTAGGGACGCACAGACGCATCTACGTCCGTAATATGCCTAGGACTCTATAGACCCCTTCCTCTCTAAAGAAGAGATAATTAACTACCTATCTTCTATTTATAAGGACCCCTTTAAGATATAAAACGCCCGCCTTAATTATAAAGCCCTTAATATAAAAACGACAGAGACCTTTTTAGTCTTTTAGACCCGCTTTCTACACCTAGCTAGACAGGCTTAAATTCCCTAGGAAGATCTAATGCCAGACCTCTTTAATAAGCTTACTCTGGACCTACAGCGCGCCATACTACCAGTTTATACTACTATATAGACGCTAAAGAAACTTACGGACTAGTGCCTAGCTATTAACTAGGGCCTCCGCTAAATTAAGGCACGTGCTAAGCAGTATAAAACTAGAAGCTCAGCCAACTAGAACACAAGTACTATAAAAATAGGCTATAGCACCCCAGTAAGATCCATAACCCCTATAGCACTAACTATACCGCCTGCTGTTAACCTAGCGGCTAGCTAAATAGCTAGCCCTGCTATAGGTCTAGCATATACTTAACCTATATATAGCAACCCCTATAGATAGGCCCTTAGCAATTAAGGAGCTTGCTTTTTATATAGCTAAAAAGACCACTTTATAAAAGACTGCCCTATAGTAGTAAAGACAAATAAGGTCCTATTAATTTAGGAGAATAGCACAGAACTAGAAAAAGAGGAACCCTAAAGGAAGACTCCTCTCTAGGGTTAAAAGGAATTAATATATCACATATTGATCTGGGTTGGCTAGTTAGTAAAAAAAGCTGCACTATCCCTTATACTTTATTCCGTAATAGATATTAAGTTTTAACCTCTACTTTAGCTAACTCTAAAGCAAATGCCTTTACCTTAATAGATATACAGTATACTATAAAGCTAGCTAACTTTTTAAATGTACCCCTTAAGGAACTGCCCAAACTAATTCTTATTTATAGGTATAACGGATAAATAGGACCACCTATTATAACTATCTTGCAGATTTACCTCTGTATAGACGGATAAAGGCAATATAATATCCCCTTTCTTATTATAGACCTAGGAAGCTATAATATAATTTTAGGAAGAAAATGGCTAGCCTATTTAGGCTTACAGCTTAATATACGGAGTAGACAGCTTGTCTGGCCTAAGACCTTACCCCTAAGACCTTCTTTTATAAAGGAAATTAGCATTATAATAGAAAATCTTATACGGCTATAGATAGACACTATTTACTAGGCTAATGCTATACGTAGGGACTAGGCCTTTAAGAAAGATATACAGCTTAATCTATAATAGGCTTATATACTACGCCGCCCCTAGGCTACTAATATCGCACTACTAGTACTAGAAACCTAGGAAGTTAGTAATAAGCTAGCTAGCTTAGGCCCTATATAGCTATAAAGAACAGCAAGAAATATTAGACGCTGTACTAAATATATAGACTAAAAGGATAACTTATGGAAGATAGAATAGAAGCTAAGGAGGGTTATAGACCCTCTACCACAAAATATGGTTCGTGGAATGTCCGTAAAGAAACCTATAAACCTCCTACTAGTTAATATCTACTGCATTAGTGCCATAGGGTTCTACTAGAACTTAAAACAGCCTAATACCGTTGCCTTTATAACTAGCTTATACAAAATTAACCAGATAATTAAAGACAAGAAAGCCCTAGCCTATAACTAGCTTAGTAGGGAAAGTAAGCTTATAGATAAGGAGCTGGTAGAACAGAAACTACTCCACCAATACCAGAAATTTAAGAATATATTCTCTAAGGCAGTATCTAATATAATCCCGCCTTACTAACCGTATAACCACAAGATTAAAATTAAGCCCGATAAAGAAAACACCCTTAGCTATAGCCCCCTCCGCTAGCAATCTACTAATAAGCTATAGGCCACTAAATAGTACCTTATTAATAACCTTAATAAGGGCTTTATTAAGCCTAGCCAAGTCCCCTTTACCTTACCTATTCTCTTTACAAAAAAGCCAAACAGCGGACTCTATTTCTATATTAACTACTATAAACTAAACCATATAACCTACAAAGACCAATATCCGCTGCCCTTACTTAAAGAAACCCTAGCCCATATAAGTAAGGCTAAGATTTTTATAAAGCTTAATATCTATTAGGCCTTTTACTAAATTAGGATAGACCCCAGATCTAAGAATCTTACTACATTTTAAACCCACTATGGATTATACAAATGCAAAGTACTACCTTTTAGACTGACTAACGGACTAGCTACATACTAGCGGTATATAAATAACGTACTCTTTAACTACCTTAACAACTTCTATACAGCCTACCTAGATGATATTATAATCTACTCTAAGGATAAACTGGAACATAAGGAATATGTCTATAAGGTCCTATAATGGCTCCGTAAAGTAGGTCTCTAGGCTAATATTAGGAAGTTAGAATTTAGTATTAAGCGCACTAAGTATCTAGGGTTTATTATTAGTATAGACGGAATTAAGGCAGACCTAGAAAAAACAGCTATAATTAATTATTATTATTATTATTCATTGCTTAACGTCTGATTTGGATCCCTGTTGGGCCCACGCGGACTACTCCTTATATACATATGGGGAGAAAACTCTATTTGAGAAAACCCCGTAATCCATCTCCCCGCCTTTTTTTTTTTTGGGACTTGCTTGTGAGTCGCCTACGAGTTACCAGTGGTGCTCTACTACCTTACTTTTTGACCTCCTTGGGAACTACTGCTGCCGTAATAAGTCTACGGACGCGCTAGTATTATAAACTTTACTCTACTCCTGTAGAGTTATTAGGGGGCGCCTATTAGTCGCCCCTTTACCTTCTATTGCTATTTCCCTTGCAACCCGGAACTAGTCTAGTATATTTTGGCTAATAAGCCACCAGGTAGCCGCCTTAAGGCCTTTCTATGTTGAGAGCAGTGTATTATAGTTTTCTGTGCTAGCTGCTAAGAGTATTGCTTCTTGGCCGGTGCGTAAGGGGCATAACAGTATTATATGTTTTGGTGTCTGTCTTAGCCAGCTATATTCGCACCTTAGGCTACCTATTAAGACATCTACCTAGTAAAGCCAATCTTTTAGTCCTATTACTCCTGTCCTTAAAAGTGTTGCTATTATATTTTTTGCCTTTATTAGGCCCTCTTAGAGCCCTTGGGTATTTACCCCCTATAGTATTAACTATGCTATGGCTTAGGTTCCTCTTGCCTAAGTCTACCTCTATATATTTAACTCCTATGCGTCTCTCTAGCAACGGTCCAACCAGTATTGTGTTATAGTAGATGGTTTTCTAGTATTCTTTTATGCTCTACTTTGGTTTCTTTCTCTCCCTTATTATTGTCTTTGCTGGCCTCTTATGCGTCTCCTTTCCTCCTCTATATAGGTCTAGGCCCTAATACTATACTATTCTTCTTCTGCTTTCTCCACCTGTTTTCCTAATATATTTTCCCTACTTTAGGGCTGTTGGTTTCTTCTCCTATAGGGCACCCTAGGGTCCCTCTATAGTTTGTTTAGGTGTATCTTAATATACTTTGTAATATTAGAGTTGCGTTCCTTTTATACCCTTTATATTGCATTGGCTTTAATATATAGTTATAGGGGGGGAATATTGGCTTCCTTCTTAAGTAGTGCTGTGGCCGTTCGCTTATACCCGCCTGTTATGCTCTAGAGGCAGGCTATTTGGACCTTTTAGAGTAGTTTAAGGAGTAATTTAGGGGGGCCTTTTTTAGTTTCTCCTGTGGCCTAAATGCTAGATCTATACATTATGGTTAGCCAGATAACTACTATATATAGTAGGCGTGACCTCTAGAAGCATGGACCCTATGTAGAATTAACGATCCTAGATATGGCAATATACTATACTTGGCCCTTATGGGCTGCTTGCGCTGTATATGCGCTCTACTAGAGCTTGCTGTCTATCTATACTTCTAATACCCTTAGGCCTTAAACTGGTTAACCCCTAAAGCCTTAGATATGAATTATATGCTAAAGATCTGTAGATTGGTTATATTTTCTTATAAAATAGATTAGCTGGTATTTCTCTGGTAAGAATTAGACTCTATGTTATTTTGCCTATTCTATATAGGTATTATAGGCTTTCTCTAGTGTCCTACAGTTCTCTATGGCTGTTGGCCTATATATAATTAGGTTTGTATTATTAATGAAGCCTATCCCCTAGGTCGCCCCTTCCTTAAAGGTGTTAAGTAGGTTACTTATAAAGAAGAGGAAGAGTATAGGCGAAAGAGGTAATCTTTATAGTATTCCTATTATAACTGCAATAGGGGGGCTTTGGTATCTGCTAAAGACTAGTAATATTTCTTTTTAGCCTATAAATTCTTAAATAAATTGGATGATCTATTCTGGGAAGCCCTTTGCCCTAAGGATGTATAGGAGACGCTTATAGGGTATATTGTTGTAGGCGCCGCTAATATCTAGGCTAAGTATTAATACTATAAAGTCCTTTCGCATAGCCTATGCAGTTTTAATGGTAGTAGTAAGTAGTGTAAGTGCTAATAGCGTTAAGCGATTCTTTCTTGCCCCTATTTGGCTTTGTGGTAGTAGGGCGTGTTCCTCTACTGTGTCTACTATGTGGTCTGCTATAACCTTTTCTAAGATCTTGCTTAGGGTGTTTTCTAAGGTAATAGAGCGGTAGCTTCCTAGAATTAAGTAGTCTGCTTTACCTTCTTTTTATAGGACGACTGTTATTATAGATCTTTTAAGTTACAGGTAGTAGCCTATTTTAAAGTATACTCTGGCTATGTCTGTAAGCTAAGGTGCTATAAGCGGTCTATAAGTCTTTAGGGCTTTATTTAGGATCCTATTTAGTTCTAGTGCTATATTATTTAAAAGGCGGCTAATAGTTCTAGCCATTTCTTTAGTTGTTATGTCGCTATTAACCCTTAGGTAAGTTACTGGTGTTTTACCAGTAATATCGCTAAGGTCTACTAGAGCCGGTTAGGGGAAAAAATTTTCTATAAGGATTTTTACCTTTTTATTATTGTTACTTATAGCCTGTAGTTTACCTGCTCTTTATAGGGGTAGTAGGTATAGATCTTCTACTAGGCGTCCCACCTTTTTCTTTACCTATTTTGCTATAGTCTATAGGCCCTTATTATAGGGGAGACTTAGGTTAGTAGTGTGTTTATTTATAAACTGTCTCTAGTTATTCCTTGCTTCTTTTCTTAGGGTATTCTTTAGCTGGTTTCTTATGTTTTTATATTATCTCTTATCTTTAGAATTGTGGCTGCTTATGTATTTCCTCCTTGCTCGTTGTTGGCCGGCTATAAGGGCCGTGTACTGTGCAGACCATATATATTACGCGTAGGGGCCCAGTTTTAAGACTGGGTAGTGCTCTTTTAGCCTACTTTTAATTACTGCCTGGATTCTTTCTAGTCTTTAATTAATTTTCTTAGGGGTAGCTAATAAGCCTTGCTTGTTTGGTATTAGGTGGATTTCTTTTAGGTCTTAAAGTTATTATTTAATTATATTAAGAAAGCTATTTACGTTAAGCTTCCTTATTACATATCTTTTACTATTTAGTTACGCCTTGATGTCTAGATCTAGTTATATCTAGATAGGAATATAGCCTAAGGTAAGTGCCCATTCTTCTTTAGGGGAGCACCTTTTAAGTCTCTAGTATAGGTTTTCGTCTATAATTATAAGGTTAATTATACTTTTGGCGGTGCCCTATTGCTATATAATTGCACCTAGGGGGGTAGCTAGCTTAAGGCCCCCGTTGTCTATAGCTCTTAGTAGGTACTCTGCCTGTTAATTAGCAGTAACATAGATACCCCCCTACTATAGGTAGTGGAGGTTTATATCTCCTAGTAGGATAGACTCTATATATTCAGTTTCTAGTAAGCTTATTATAAATATAATATTCTCTGTTTGTACTACCCCTTCGACCCTAGGGTTATAGATATTAATAATTTATACTAGTCCCCTATATATCTAGATGGTTATAACTATAATATTTAGGTTAACTACCTGCTATAACTATAAGGTAAGGCTAATATTTTTACTAATTATAAAGTATATGCGTGTGGCTGCTTTTGGTTTATATAGGAGCTGGAATCCTTAGGGGCAGTATATTAATTATGTGTAGGTATTGTAATACGGCTCTTATATAGCAAGAATATAGCATTTCTCTGGGTCTAGACTGTCTAGTAGGGGCCTTACTAGATAGTGGTTTGTATTACCGCAGTTATACTATATAATGGTTAAGTGGCGGACCCCTAGCGGGGGTTCTTCGCCTTTTCTTTACTCCTTACTTCTTCCATTTCTACTTTTTTTAAGATGTTTAGAACTTTCTTCTCCTATATTTACTCCCTGGCCACTATTTATTTTATATAAAGCTTTCTATCCCTGTATTTTGTATTTCTACTAGCCTTTCTAAATCTGAGTCTGTTATTGCCTCTAGTTCTTTTCCCGTTCTTACTAGTTAGCTATATGCCCCTTATAAGCTAGCTGCGTATGTTATGTTTACCGCGTTAAATCTAATTCTTAATTGTCCTGGCCTTAAACTTGCCGTAGCTATCTATGGAGGTCTTCCTACTAGGCGTCCTCTCCCTTGTGTCCCTTGTGTCCCTATTTAGTCTAGTGATATCGCGCAGCGTTACTTTTAGCCCGCTAAGGCTTGGGATGGCTGGCTTAGCCCCCTAGTATTAAAGGTAGAAAACGCTAGGAAGACACCTGTGTCCCCCTAGCTTATTACCTATTATTTCCATTTATATAACCTAGTATGTAGTTGTTCCTATAGCTATTAAGCCCTTTCCTTCCATCTCCTGTATTTAATGTAGTCTTCTCTCTCCCATACCTTGTATATACTTTGGTAACAGTTCGCGCATTTTATTTGGTCTTAATTTATATATTGTCTTATATTGTGGGGGCCTATATAGTGGCCGCAGCACACCTATGCTATGTATGTGGATTAGGTGTGTCCCTATTATATATAGCGATAATATTGTTCTAGGTATAGTCTATGGTTATAAAGCCTTGTGTTGTATATAAGGCCATTTATAATTATTCCTTTTTGGATAAGGAGTTTTTGCATTCCTAGTGTATATACGCTAATAATAAGGGAGCTATATATTCGTCTGTTGTCTCCCTAGCGAGTCTCTAGCGCCCTTTATATCCTCTTATTGTTCTTATTATATGCTTGGTTTATGTTTTCTTATTAAAGCTATTGGATCTAGGTAATTGTGAGTCCTAGTATAAGGCGTTCTATTTGTTTTACTATCTCCTGTATAGTTGCTGTATTATCTGCCTAGCGTCCCCTTTCTACCCTAAGGCTTATGGGAACCGCTAGGACTTTAACTGGGTGGTCTTTATAAAGTACTTTTATGCTAATACGTTCTCCTAGCCTGTTACCTACCCTTATGGCCTGTTCCTTTGCCTATTGGTTCTTTAGGGTGACTCTAATATCTCTGCTCCTAAGGTGTTGGACTATAATAGCGTTATGGACCTCCTTACGCACCTCTATAAGAACTTCTGTTTTTAATTATCCCCTAAGTTCCTCTGCCTTTTCTGTATTTAGTTATATTATAATTATATGCCCAGTTGTTATCTTTAGGGGGGTAGGTTCCCTATGCTATAGGTATATAGCTACGGCGGCCTAGGTGCGGTTTACCTATAGGGGGGGGTTTTGTTTATCTTCGATTTTGTTTAGCCGTTGGAGGATTTAATTAAGGGTTTGCTAGAGGGGCGCCTAAGGTTTACTAGACTAGCGGAGCCATTCTACTAGCTATATTAGTTTGTAATGGCTAATAGTTGCTCCCCTACAGTTCCGGATACTAGACGCGTCTAATAGGCTTTGTATTTTGTTAAATGCCTTCTTAATAGGGGTGTTTCCGCTTTCTGGTGTAGTATTCGCCCGTCTTTAATATTGATATGGAGAGCTATTGTTTGGTGTAGGTCTAGTAGTCGCGCGTGACTGCGTACCACCGTCGTACCGCCTATGCCTTCCCTGTGATGCATGCATCTTAGGGGATTGTCAGGGTGTTTTTTAGGGTTCTTTTGGTTGGTTTGGTCTTTTGGGCTGAGTGCAGCAAGAGCTCCGCGGTGCTATAATTAATTAGTGGGAACTCCTAAGGACCATAAAGGGGGTATAATTATTCCTAGGTTTCTATAACTTCTACCAACGCTTTATTAAAGACTATAGCAAGACTACTTAGCCTCTAAACTGCCTTACTAAAAAGAATCAACCTTTCTATTTTAATGCTATATATAAAAAGGCCTTTAATAAACTTAAAAAGCGGCTGGTCTCTACTCTACTACTGGCCCATTTCCACCTAGAATAGCCCTTAATATTAGAAACGGATACTTTAAATAGTGTAATAGCTGCCATCTATTCCTAGAAACAGCTAGATAGAGAATAGCACCCCATTATATACTATTTAAAGACTATAATAGACGCTAAGCTAAACTACTATATCTATAACAAAGAGATGCTGGCTATTATTTCTAGCCTTTAGCATTAGCGTGCATAGCTAGAAAGGACCCCTAAACCTATTTAGGTAGTTTCAGACCATAAGGCCTTAGAATACTTTATAATAACTAAAGCCCTTATAGCCCGGCAGGTACGCTAGGTAGATACCCTATCTTAGTTCTACTTCTAAATTATATATAGGCCAGGCGCTACCAACTATGCGGACGCTCTTACAAGGCGTAAACAGGATATAGATAACCAGACAGCCGCGAAGATCTTATTACAGACTTAGATACTACTACAACTAAAGCACCTTAACCCCTAGATACGGGCAGAGCTAAATATAGACCCTTTAGACGCCAAGACATGCCCTATTAACTCCACGGAACTTAACCTTATTAATAAACTACTGCAGGCAAATTGTACGGCCCCTTCTCTATAGTAATACCGTAAAAAGACAAAAGACACTCTAAGCCCATGGTCCCTTAAAAACAGACTACTAAAGCATAAGGAACGGCTAGTAGTAGCTAAGGAACAGAACTTATAAACTTAGCTAATTGCTAAAGCGCATACTTAGATCTCCATAGCCCACTCTAGAAAAAATAAGACCCATAAGATTATCAGCAACCGTTATTACTAGCCTGGAATGGCTATAAATATTAATCGCTATATACGGAACTATAACGACTGCCATAGGTCTACAATTCTATAAGATAAGACCCTAGGACTATTAAAACCACTCCTAATACTAGAGCGCCCCTAGCAGTATATCTCTATAGATTTCCACAAGCTACCTATAGACCGTAACGGATACAATATAGCTATAGTTATAGTTAACCGCTTTGGCAAGCGCCCGTTCTTAATCCCTTATTATAAGAATATTAATATAAAAGAGGTAGCCCAACTATATATCTACTATATCTACCAAATTTACAGACCACTAGATACTATTATGTCCAACTATAGCCTACAGTTTATATCAGCTTTCTAGAACAAGTTTACCTAGATTTTAGGCATTAAGCTAAAGCTTTCTATAGCATACTACCCCTAGACAGATAGCCAGACAGAGATTATAAACTAGTATTTAGACTAGAGACTCCAACCCTTTATTAACTACTTTTAGGACAATTAGGCCAAACTGCTACCTCTAATAGACTATACCCAGGCCACCCTACCCTATAACTCTATAGGATTTGCACCTATCTAGCTAAAAATAGGGTATTTACCCCATATAAGCTTTAACTGGGAAAGAATAGAGGGGCCATAGATTATACGCGAAAAACTATCTTATAAGGAAGCCTAGCATTACGCTAAACGCTTAAAAGAAGCCTAAAAAGTAGCCTGCACAAACCTAGAAAAGGCCCAGAAATTAATAGAACAGTAGGTAAATAAGCATAGGCGTGAGCCTAACTTTACTATAGGCAATAAGGTCTAGGTTATAATAAAGAACTAGAAAATAGAGCGGCCTAGCTATAAGCTAGACTATTAGATAGCAGGACTATATAAAGTTCTTAAAAAAAGGCAGCTTATATAAAGTAAAGCTCCCAGATTTAATTAAGGTCCACCCTAAATTCTTACTAAATAAGCTACAGAAAGCTATAAATAACCTATTACCTAGACAAAAGAATAAACCGCCCCTACTAATTTAAGTTAATGGCAATAATAAATAGGAAATTAAAGAAATATTAGCCTATAAACTTATATAAGGAACACTAAAGTACCATATAAGTTAGAAAGGATATAATCCAGACCCTACCTAGTACCCTATATAGAATTTTATAGGTAGCCCCTATAAGTTATAAGAGTTCTATAGCTGTTATCCTAACAAACCTAGACCGCCAAAGTACTTAGATAAGTAGATAGAGTGCTAGTATAGCGAAGACAACAAATTACCAGTAGAGTATAAAGATAAGAATGCCCTGTAGGGGTAGTATAAATATACAAAGCCTAAGGGCAGGTTTTTTTGGAGGGGGGGGGTAATATTATAGCACTAACAAATTGCCATTAGATTGCCGTAAACTGCCATTATATAATAGCAAGTTGTGGTAAGTTACTATTATATAACCAGAAGATTGTATATAACTTTAAGCGGTGCTTCTATTCCTCTTATTTCCTTTCTTTAGCTTTAGATCCTTATTTATAGACAATCCAATTATATAGGCTTGCGCGTCCCTCTTGCTGTGCTCGTGCCTCGATTGACTAAGTCGCTAACATATGCCACCTAAGATCGCGATATTATTTAAGACCTATAAGCTCGCGAGGCGCTCGCTAATAATATATGTTAAGAGATTAAAGATAACCTCTATGTGTCTAAATACAACGTCCAACAACTAAAGAAGGCTAAGATTATACTTATTACTATAGTTACCAAAAGAGAGGGTATAATTAAATACCTACAATTTTAGCTTAATAAGTACATTTATAACAATACTGGATACCTCTTTACTATATACAACGCTACCTAAGTCTCTATGCCCCCAGCAACCTTACCTACTTAACACTTAATAGAGGGTTAGCGCTAAGTAGCTTTACCTAATAGGAACCCCTACCACAGCGGTAATAATAAAAGCCATAATAATTAAACCTAGACTGCTACTATAGGGTCTAATATACGCTACCCTAATCCCCTAATCTTTTAGGGTAACCGCAAGGCATATAGCTACTAGAAAATATAAATCCGTAAGAAACTAACCTAGAGCGCCTACCTTTTCCCTACAGAAGATACTAAGATTAGCTACATTATTAGATAAATAAAGGGCATCCCGTTTAATAGACTCTTTACTTAATAGGAGACTAGCAGTCCCTAAAAGTAGTAGTCCTACTAGAAAGTCCTTAATAACCTTAACTAAATATACCGCGACTATAACCTAGTGGCCACTAGTTAAGCTAAACTATGTACCCTAAAGATAAGCTCCACTAAATTATTTAACAAGTTCTATGTTAAATTCTAGGAATATACCGGAGTTCTTACCTAAGACAATGCTAAAGACCAGAAAGATCTTCTTAAAAAAGTTACTTATCGCCTTAGTTACGCAGCCGCCAGCTATAATTACAATAATATTTATAATATAGTAGCAGCCCTACAGAAAATTAAACAACGGCTAAACTAGATTACTACTATAAACCCCTACCTAAAGACCTCCCTATAGAAGCCCTCCGGACCTACTAAACTACCAACACCTACTACCCTAAGTAACACTACTGGTCCTAATATCAACATTTTTACACTAACACTCCCATAAAAGCTACTAAATAGAGAGCGCAAGCTACTCTAAAAGCTACAGCGTTGCTATAGATGCCATTAAGAAGGCTACTATAGCTATAGCCCAAACTGCCCAATAGCTAGGTTTAACAGCCGCTATTTAATACCTAACCCTATACCTTAAACACCAAATACAGCGCTATATATCACTACTATATAAGACAAAGATGTAGTAACAGCGGTAGAGTTAAATACGGAAATAGAAAACACCAAGTCCTAACCCTAAGTTACAGGTTAGGACGCCCTAATAATAAGGGGATTTATATATCGGCCTGCTTAATAGATAACTTAATAAAGATAAATAGACGGAAATAGATAGTTTTACCTATAATAGGAATTATTGCTAAAAAATAATATAAAAGCCGTTCTATAATTAATTACAAAGCTATTAATAAATTTATAAATACCTAATTCGTGTATACTTATAACCTATCTACCTTGCCCCTTACTAAAGCCCGCGCCCTATAACTTGCTAACAGTAGTTACACCACACAGAAGATTACCTATATAGTACAACTCCACCTAGATATAAATGGGCACCAGGAAGAACTCTAGGCCTATATTATACTACTTGCCAACTACCCTATTATCCTTAGAATATACTAGCTTAAATAATACAACCCTGCTATTAACTGGAAAAAGAAAGAAGTAACCTTTAACTCTAAATACTATAGAGAGACTTGCCTAGGGTATAGCCTAGCCGCCTCTACCTACTCCCTAAGATATTAACCTAAGGAACCCCTTATTACCCTACCTATAACTAACTGCTACTATATAAGTGCCGCGGCCTTCTACCGCATAGTATATAGGAAAGGCTAGACCGTTACCGCAGCCTCTTAATTATAACTATATAAGCTTAATAAAGAACAAAACTACGTCCTCTATAATAATAGAATAGATATAGCCGACCTTCTAAAAAACAATGCCCCTATAGAACTCTACGGACTTTTACCTTTAGACTTTAAGAAGTTTATAAAGCTTAAAAAAGGATTTACTAATAAGGAACTCCATAATCTCCTCCCTAAAAGGTACTACAACTTTATTAACATGTGCTTATAAAAGAGCGCAAATATACTCCCCCTACATTAACCTAATAACCACGCTATTAATATTAAATAAGAAAAAACGCTACCCTATAAGAGACCCTACCTAATATTAAAAGACAAACTTCTAGTTATTAAAAAGTATATTAATAAGCACCTTAATAAAGGGTTTATTCGCCCCAGTATATCCCTAGTAGCCGCCCCTATCCTCCTTACTAAGAAGCTAAGAGGAGGTATCTAATTCTATGTTAACTATAGAGGACTTAACGCTATTATAATCAAAAACTAATACCCCATACTGCTTATATATAAGACTCTTAAATAGCTTAGCTAAGCCAAAATCTATACTAAGCTCGATATTATCGCCGCCTTTAACCCCCTCTAAATACAAGAAGGTGATAAATGGAAAACCATATTTATATTGCGCTTTAGCCAATTTAAATATACCATTATGCCCTTTAGCGTATATAACGGCCCAGGCAGCTTCTAAAGCTACATTAATAACGCCTTATGGAACTATCTTAATAACTTCTACTCTACGTACCTTAACAATATACTTATTTATAGTAACGATCCTTCTAAGCATACTAAGCATATTTAGAAGGTCCTATAGCGCCTTAGAGACGCAGGACTTTATATTAATTTAAAGAAGTGCGAATTCTTAGTTATAGAAGTAAAATACCTTAGACTAATTGTTACTATTAAGGGTGTCTATATTATAACGAAGCCTTGTGGGAAATACCACGGTAGACTCGCTAATGGGCTAGGTATGTAGGTAAATAGGAAGTTAACAATGTAATAAGTACAAATAATAACTAGTGGAGTGGTTGCCTAATAGATTAACTCTAATTATATTCTAAAATTTACTATAAAGAAAGGAACTATTTAGGTAGGGGCTATAGTCCTTTAAATACACATCTATACTCCTAGGAAACTCTCTTTATATATAAAGTATGTGTTGTACGTATTATACGTACGTTCCGTTCATACACCGCGTACACTACATATAATATTATATAACTTGCTTACCATTTCTCATTACATAGTTCTACGGGTTCTATCCTAGACTATGCTTTTATTAATTAACTAGCTTCCTCTAACTCTTCTCTAAGTAGTTATAGTATTATACTTAAAGCGTCTGTAATACTATCTCCCTCCTCTTTATCTTTGTCCTTAAAGATTCCTAATATCTCTAAGTTGTCTACTAGAGGTGTAATATCCGTCTAATTAATTTAGTTAATATCGTTGCTTATTATATCTAAGGCTCCTTCTTCTTCGCAAGCACAACGCCACGCTTAGACTATTGCTGCGATACTATCTCTTAGTAAGATAATGCTATCTCTATATTCTTGTTATTAAACTTTAGTCTTTTATAACTCCACCCCTATTAAAGATATTTAAATAAAAATCTAAATATGGCTGCTCATATATAGAAATATAATCTAACCAGAACTTTTGGAGCTCTTGCTGCACCTGGCCCAAAAAGACTAAACCAACTAAAAGAACCCTGAAAAACACCCTAATAATCCCCTAAGATGCATGCATTACAGGGAAGGCACAGGTGGAACGACGGTAGTACGCAGTTACGCGCGACCGCCAGACCCATACCTAATAATGGCCCCCCACAACAACAACAAGGATGGGTGAATACCACACCAGAAAGCGGAAATACCCTAATTAAGAAGGCATCTAATAAAATATAAAGCTTATTGGACGCGTCTAGTATCCGGAACTATAGGGGAGTATCTATTAGCTATTATAAACTAATGCAGCTAGCAGAATGGCTCCAGTCTAGCGAACCTTAGGCGCCCCTTTAGTAAACCCTTAATCAAATCCTCCAATAGCTAAACAAAATCAAAGATAAACAAAACCCCCCCCCTATAGGCGAACCGCACCTAGGCCGCCATAGCTGTATTCCCACAGTACAGAGAACCTACCCCCCTAAAAACAATAACTAGGCATATAATTACAATATAACTAAATATAGAAAAGGCAGAGGAACTTAAGGGATAATTAGAAACAGAAGTTCTTATAGAGATTCGTAAGGAAGTCCACAACGCCATTACAGTCCAACACCTTAGGAGTGGAGATATTAGAGTCACCCTAAAGGACTAATAGGTAAAGGAATGGGCTATAAGGGCAGGGAACAGGCTAGGAGAGCGTATTAGCATAAAAGTGCTTTATAAAGATTATCTAGTTAAAGTCCTATTAGTTCCTATAAGCCTTAGGGTAAAAAGGGGACACTAGGTGGATAATATAGCAACTATATAGGAGATAGTAAAATAAATGGAATGCTTTATACCAGGACTTGTAATTACCTAGATCTAATAGCTTTAATAGGAAAATACAAACTAAGTATATAATAAGAATAATAAGAGGATATAAGGGGCGCTAGAGACTTGCTAGGGAGACAATAGATAAACACATAGCTCCCTTATTATTAGTGTATATACACTAGGAATGCAAAAACTCCTTATCTAAAAAGGAATAATTATAAATGGCCTTATATACAACATAAGGCTCTATAACTATAGACTACGCCTAGAATAATATTATCGCTGCGTATAATAGGGACACACCCAATCTATATATGCAGTATAGGTATGCTGCGGCTACTATACAGGCCCCTATAATACAAGATAATATATAAATTAAGACCAAATAAAATGCGCGAACTGTTACTAAAGCACATATAAGGCGTAAGAGAGAGAAGACTATATTAAATACAGAAGATAGAAGGAAAGGGCTTAATAGCTATAGGAACAACTACACGCTAGGTTATACAAATAGAAACAATAGGCAATAAGCTAGGGGGACGTAGGTGTCTTCCTAGCGTTTCCTACCTTTAATATTAGGGGGCTAAGCCAGCTATCCCAAGCCTTAACGGGCCAAAAGCAATACCGCGTAATATTACTAGACTAAATAGGGATATAAGGGATATATAGGACACAAGGGAGAGGACGCCCAGTAGGAAGACCCCTATAGACGGCTATAGTAAGTTTAAAGCCAGGACAATTAAGAATTAGATTTAACACGGTAAATATAACACACATAGCTAGCTTATAAGGGGTATATAGCCAACTGGCGAGAATGGGGGAAGAACCAGAGGCAATAATAGACTTAGATTTAGAAAGGCTAGTAGGAATATAAGATATAGGAATAGAAAGCTCTATATAAAATAAGTAGTAGCTAGGGAGCAAATATAGGAGACAGAAGTTCTAAATATTTTAGAGAAAGTGGAAATAGAAGAAGTAAGGAGCGAAGGAGAGGCGAAGGACCCCCACTAGGGGTCCGCTACTTAACTATTATATAGTATAACTACGGTAATACAAACTACCGTCTAGTAAGGCCCCTACTAGACAGTCTAGACCTAGAGAAATACTATATTCTTACTATATAAGAGCCGTATTATAATACCTACATATAATTAATATACTGCCCCTAAGGATTCTAGCTCCTATATAAACCAAAAGCAGCCATACGTATATGCTTTATAATCAGCAAAAATATTAGCCTTACCTTATAGTTATGGCAGGTAGTTAACCTAGATATTATAGTTATAACTATCTAGATATATAGGGGACCAGTATAAATTATTAATGTCTATAATCCTAGGGTTAAAGGGGTAGCATAGATAGAGAATATTATATCTATAATAAGCTTACTAGAAACTAAATATATGGAGTCCATCCTACTAGGAGATATAAACCTCCACTACCTATAGTGGGGGGGCATCCATGTTGCTGCTAATTAATAGGTAGAGTGCCTACTAAGAGCTATAAACAATGGGGGCCTTAAGCTAGCTACCCCCCTAGGTGCAATTATATGGCAATAGGGCACTACTAAAAGTATAATTAACCTTATAATTATGGACAAAAACCTATACCAGAGACTTAAAAGGTGCTCCCCTAAAGAAGAATAGGTATTTACCTTAGACCATATCCTTATCCAGATACAACTAGATCTGGATATTAAGGCGCAACTAAATAGTAAAAGATATGTAATAAGGAAGCTTAATATAGATAGCTTCCTTAATACAATTAAACAATAACTCTAAGACCTAGAAGAAATCCACCCAATACCAAACAAGTAAGGCTTATTAGCTACCCCTAAGGAAATTAATTAAAGACTAAAAAGGATCTAGGCAGTAATTAAAAGTGGGCTAAAAGAGCACTGCCCGGTTTTAAAACCAGGCCCCTATGCACAACACATATGGTCTGCATAGTGCGCGGCCCTTATAGCCGGCCAATAATAAGCAAGGAGGAAATATATAAGCAGCCACAATTTTAAGGATAAGAGATAATATAAAGACATAAGAAACCAGCTAAAGAATACCCTAAGAAAAAAAGCAAGGAATAACTAGAGATGGTTTATAAATAAACATACTACTAACCTAAGTCTCCCCTATAATAAGGGCCTTTAGACTATAGCAAAATGGGTAAAAAAAAAGGCGGAACGCCTAGTAGAAGATCCACACCTACTACCCCTATAAAGAGTAGGCAAACCATAGGCTATAAGCAATAATAATAAAAAGGTAAAGATCCTTATAGAAAGATTTTTCCCTTAACTGGCTCTAGCAGACCTTAATGATATTACTGGTAAAACACTGGTGACTTACCTAAGGGTTAACAGCGATATAACAACTAAAGAAATGGCCAGAACTATTAGCCGCCTTTTAAATAATATAGCACTAGGACCAGATAGGATCCTAAACGAAGCCCTAAAGACCTGTGGACCACTTATAGTACCTTAGCTTATAGACGTAGCCAAAGCATACTTTATAATAGGCTACTACCCGCGACTTAGAAGATCTATAATGATGGTTATCTTATAAAAAGAAGGTAAAGTAGACTACTTAATCCTAGGAAGCTACTGCCCTATTGCCTTAGAAAACACCCTAAGCAAGATCTTAGAAAAGGTTATAGTGGACTATATAGTAGACACAGTAGAGGAATACACCCTACTACCACAAAGCCAAATGGGGGCAAGAAAGAATTGCTTAACGCTATTAGCACTTATACTACTTACTGCTACCATTAAAACTGCATAGGCTATATAAAAGGACTTTATAGTATTAATGCTTAGCCTAGATATTAGCGGCGCCTATAACAATGTACCCTATAAGCGTCTCCTATACATCCTTAGGGCAAAGGGCTTCCCAGAATAGATTATTTAGTTTATTTAAGAATTTATAGGCTAGAAAGAAACGTTATTGATCTTTAGTGGATACCAGAGCCCCCCTATTGTAGTTATAATAGGAATACTATAAGGATTACCTCTTTCGCCTATACTCTTCCTCTTCTTTATAAGCAACCTGCTTAACACCTTTAAGGAAGGGGCAACCTAGGGGATAGGCTTTATTAATAACATAAACCTAATTATATATAGGCCAACAGCCGCAGAGAACTGTAGGACACTAGAGAAAGCCTATAACACCTATATAGAATAGGCAAGATAATATGGAGTCTAATTCTTACTAGAGAAATACCAGCTAATCTATTTTATAAGAAAACGTAACCAATCTGCAGATCTTTAGTATATAATCCATATCTAAGGCTTTAGGGGTTAACTGGTTTAAGGCCTAAGGGTATTAGGGGTATGGGTAGACAGCAAGCTCTAGTAGAGCGTATATATAGCGCAAGCGGCCCATAAGGGCTAAGTATAGTATATCGCCATGTCCAGGATTGTTAATTCTATATAGGGTCTATGCTTTTAGAGGTCACGCCTACTATACACAGCAGTTGTCTGGCTAACCATGACGTATAGATTTAGTATTTGGGCCACTAGAGAAACTAAGAAAGGCCCCCCTAAATTACTCCTTAAACCACTCTAAAAGGTCTAAATAGCCTGCCTTAGGAGTATAATAGGCGGGTATAAGCGAACGGCTATAGCACTACTTAAAAAGGAAGCCAATATTCCCCCCCTATAACTATATATTAAAGCCAATGTAATGCAAAGGGTGTAAAAGGAACGCAACTTTAATGTTATAAAGTATATTAAGACACGCCTAAACAAACTATGGAGGGACCTTAGGGTGCCCTATAGGAGAAGGAACCAACAACCCTAAAGTAGGGAAGATATATTAGGAAAACAGGTAGAGAAAGCAGAAGAAGAATAGTATAGCGCTAGGGCCTAGGCCTATATAGAGGAGGAAGGGAGATATATAAAAGGCTAGTAAAGATAATAGTAAGGGAGAGAAAGGAGCCAAAGTAGAGTATAAAAGAGTACTGGAAAACTATCTACCGTAATATAATACTGGTTGGACTGACACTAGAGAGATAAATGGGAGTTAAAGGTATAGAGGCAGACTTAGGTAAGGGGAACCTAAGCCGTAGCATGGGTAATGCTATAGGGGGTAAATACCTAAGGGCTCTAAGAGGGCCTAATAAAGGCAGAAAATATAATAGCAACACTTTTAAGGACAGGAATAATAGGACTAAAAGATTAGCTTTACTGGGTGGGTATTTTAGTGGGTAGCCTAAGGTGCGAATATGGCTGGCTAAGACAGACACCAAAATATGTAATACTATTATGCCCCTTACGCACTAGCTAAAAAGCAATGCTTTTAGTAGCTGGTATAGAAAACTATAATACACTACTCTTAATATAGAAAGGCCTTAAGGCGGCTACCTGGTGGCTTATTGGCTAAAATATGCTAGACCAGTTCTAGGTTATAAAGGAAATAGCAATAAAAAGCAAAGAGGCGAGTAATAGGTGCCCCCTAATAACTCTACAGGAGTAGAGTATAGTGTGTAATACTAGCGCGTCTATAGGTTTGTTACGGCAGCAGTAGTTCCTAAGAAGGTCAAAAAGTAAGGTAGTAGAGCACCACTGGTGACTTATAGGCGACTTGTAAGCGAGCCCCAAAAGGCGGGGAGACGGATTACGGGGTTTTCTTAAATAGAGTTTTCTCCCTATATGTATATAAGGAGTAGTCCGCGTGGGCCTAACAGGGATCCAAATCGGACGTTAAGCAATGAATAATAATAATATATTCTTGTTATTCGAAAAAGGGGTTAGTTTATATTATATTAGCGAGACCCTTATCTTAGCAACCCTCTTCTTGTTTAGAGTGTACTAAAGCAAATATTTAATTATCTTGTGATGTTCGCTCTATCTCTAATACTAAATATGCGCGTTCTATTACTCTTAATAGCCTTTAAGTACCCTTATTGATTACTGCTAGGGTCCTAGGTTTAATCTACCGCTATAAAACTTAATAGTAAGCTAACTTAAGCTCTAGCGGGCCTAGAACGTTCTTGCGACGCAGAATAGAGGGCCCTTAAAGCCCGCATTGCTGCGTCTACTTATCTGCTTTGTCTTAAAAAGGTTTATAAAAAGGTTTGTTCTAAGGAGTGGAAGCTTATAAAACAAGGCCTTTAGAAACTTAGTAATAAAAGAACGGATTCTCTTCTAATAGAGAGGGAAATAACTCCAAATACGTTAGTAGGTGCTCCTCTTAAGTCCCCCTTAGGCGGCTCGTTCTTTGGCGATCCTTTTTTATTAATGCTGCCTGACTTTCTTTTCTTTAATACTCCTATACCTTTCTTATAGCGTTTTTTAAGTTGTTTAGTAGCTCCTAGGTAGTCTTGTCATAGCCTATCTACTTAACTTTATACTGTATTTTGTTATTAATGTCCTTATAACTAATAATCTTTAAAACTTCCCATTTGTCTTCTTTTTGTCCTCTATATATACCTGCCTTATAGACTGGTGGCTTAATATTCCCATATGCTGGTTCTAGCATTGCGACGTACTATATAGGGTAGATCTTCATTCTTTCTGGTAAGTTAAGTCTATATATAACTTCTAAAATCTTTACTTTAATTATAAATGGTCCTAGTCTAACATAGTCTAACTTTTTACTTAGCTGTTAACTTTTAAAAATTTTATATAGTAACCACACTTTATCTCCCTTTTTAAGATCTGGTCCCTAGGATCTCTTAGCATTATAGTACTTTTTTATTCTTTCCTATACTAGTTTAGCTGTTTCTCTAAGATATATATAAAGATTTATTAAGTTCTCCATTCTTTACTTAGCTGTGCTACTTATTTTCTTTACTTATTGTAGTGATAACGATGTTCTTAGCTTATATCCGTAGTTTGCCTTAAAAGGTAATATGCCTATCCCTTCCTATAGTATTATATTATATACAAACTGCGTAACTAGTAATAACAATACCTAATTATTCTATGCGTAATTAATATAATGTCTTAAATACTATTCTAACGTTTAGTTTAGTCTCTCTGTTTAACTATCTGTTTATAGGTAATATACTATTAATATCGCTGCTTAAACCCCTTATTCGGCTAAGAATACCTCCTAGAATGCTGCTATAAATCTCAGATCTCTATCTAATATAATCTTTATTAGTGCTCTATGTCTCGCGAATACTTCTTTAATACAGATTCTAGCTATATCCTCCGCTGATATTTCTTCTGTATACGCTATAAAGTAGCCCTACTTGGTTAACTTGTCCACTATTACTAAGATTGTATTATAATCTTGTCCGGTAATAGGATCTTTTAACTTTAGTAACTTTATAATAAAGTCCTATAATATAACCTCCTATGGTCTCTCTAGTGTTTTAATAGGTTGTAGCCCTTTATACGGCTTATATCTTATTAGTTTATTTCTTTAGCAATCTAGATACTCCTTTATAACTTATCTCGCTAGTCCCTAGATTTCTTAGATAATATACTCTTCCTAAAGTCTTAATACTAAGCCTATAGCTCCGTTGTGTCCTTGTATTATTCCTTTATAAAAGTCTTCTATAAACTCCTTTATAACTGCTCTTAGCATATACATAGCCTCTTAATGCTCGTATTGCTCTAAGCCTGGATCCTTACCTTGTGCTTCTTAAATCCTTTGCGACTATATACTCTCTGGTGTCTTATAGGTCTGACTTTCTTCTCTAATTACTGTAACTTTGAGATAATTATACCTAATTAATTCATCTTTGTCTTTGCATAGTATTGCTCCTGACGGTTTTTCTTCGTTTTATAACTCTACCCTCCTACTAAGTGCATCTGCCCTTGTGTTTTTAGTTCCCTTAGTATACTAAATTTTAAAGTAATACTCTATAAGCATTTCCACCTATCTAACTTATCTTTAATTTAGCTCTTTTGTTATTAGAAACCCCACTAGGTTCTTATAATCCGTTTTAACTATAAACGGTTTCTATATACCTTATAAAAATGCTCTCTATTTCTTAAGTACTGCAACTATACCTAACAACTCCTTATTGTAGATGTTATAGTTTAGTTCCGCTAGTATTATTTTTTAACTATAGTATGCTACTAGATGCCATCCGTCTGGATGCTTCTATAGTAGACATGCTCCTAATATAAAGTCTAATATATCTGTTTCCATAACTGTGTCTAACTTTAGTTGGTAAATTTTAAGGATTAGATCTTGGGTAAATAACTCTTTAAGTTCTTAAAACAGTTTCCTTTATTTACTGCCCTATATCCATGGTTCCTCTTTCTTTGTAAGTTTTATAAATGGCTTAATGTTCTTTAACTACTGTACTATAAACCTCCTATAGTAGTTGCAAAACCCTAGGAACAATCTTAACTGCGTAACGTCCCCTAGTTTCTACCAACTCACTATAGCTTCTATTTTTTTTAGGTCTATACTAATCTTACTTTATTTGATAATAAAACTAATAAAATCGGTCTTCCTAGTAAAGAAATCGCATTTCTTAATTGCTACTGGCATCTTTTCTTTTTATAGTCTTTTTAAGACCTACTTAATATGTCCTCTATGTTCTTTCTTACTTATTAAGTAGATAATAATGTCGTTAAGGTATACTATAATAAACTTATTAAGGTGTTCTTTTAACACACTATTATTTTTTTCCTAAAACGTTACTGGTATATTTATAAGCCCAAACTGCATTACTAATGGTTTGTATAGTCCTTCCTTTGACCTAAAGGCTGCCTTCTATTTATCGCCTTCCTTAATTCTAATTTAATGATACGCCTATTATAGATCTATCTTTATAAAGATCTGCGCGTTACTTATCCTGTCTTAGATTTCGCTAATTAAGGGTAAAGAATACCTATCCTTTCTTGTAATATTGTTTAACTGTCTATAGTTAATATACATCCTAAGTTTTCCGTTTTTCTTTAGGATAAACAACACTAGATATCCCGCTAATAACTATAACGGTCTAATATATCCCTTTCGTAAGTTTTCCTGGATAAACTCTTTAAGCGCTACTAACTCGGTCTTAGTAAGCTTATAGATTAAAAAGAACCTTAGGCTTGTTTTTAGTTCTAACTCTATCTTATAGTTCTATGCTGTATATTCTAACAGCTTTTTACTTTCTGGGCTCTATAGCCTTTTGCCATTGTTTGTACCAACTTAATGGTACAAGTGAGTCATATCCCGGGGCACGAAATACGTATAGTATCGTATGCTCTTTGGGATGGTGGTAACTATCTCTTATATTAAAGCAGACTACGTGGTCTATATACTGATGCGCCTCCCCCCTAATTAGTCAGTGCTTTAGGGGTGCACCAGACGCGTAAGCGGGTGGTTAGTGCACCAAACGCGTAAACACGCACTTGGTGTACCGAACGCGTAAGCACGCGGTTGGTACAACAGGTGCTATAATTATACACTAGCGGTACTTGAAAAATAGAGCCGCTTATATATAGCCTCCGTAATTGCTTTAATAGAACCGTAAAACGCAAAGGAAATATATAGGAAAATCCCTCCCGAGGTGCCTTCTGGGCTGCCTCCCAAACGGTGCTCCAAGTCGGCCGTAAGTCCTGCTTACGGTCCGTAAAATGAACCGTACGGCCTTCCAACAGGCCGTAAATAAACTATGCGGCCTTCCAACAGGCCGTAAATAAACCATAAGTGCTCTATTAGTCTCGTTCCACCCATTCTATAACTTTTAGATTGAGCTTATTTGTGTTAATTAGGGTTTTTAGAGCTTGACACAGCTTTGCCTTAGTTATAGCGTCCGCTAGGTTGTCTCCGCTGCTGATCTATTTAACCTCCGTAATCTCACGTCATTTATAGACCTAACGCAAGCACATTAGGTCGACCATAAGCCTCTTCTCTTATATCGTACCTAGTTTGACTATGCAGTCGTAAAGGGACTTTAAATCGGTGTATAGAACCAGGGGTAATTGCTCTAATTATAGGATCTTCTAGATTATTAACTTAATTGCGGCTCCTATATCAAAGCCATGAGCTAGTGCGTATAGCTTAGAAGCCAGTATACTGCGGGTTACTTATTTGCATTTAATTAAAGACTAATATAGTATATTTGCGTCCTAATTACGGTCCATAAGTACAATTATAAAGCCAATTTACGATGATAGGTCCCTATTATTGGCAAAGGAGGCGTCCGTAAATACTATTACGCTAATAGAATTTAGGTCTAGAGGTATAAAAGTAAGTCCTCTTATTGCATTATTAATCTGCTATTAAATGCGCTTATTAAGCTGCTTAACATTTTCTTCTTGCGGATCTACTGCCTGGGCCATAAAGGATAAGTCGTAGGCAGATTCGGGTTGGCAGACTATGGCAATATAGGCGCCTCTTGTACGCTATGCAGCGTATTGGTCCTTCGTATTTACGGTCTTACGGGTCTCTCCGCGGGAACTAGTAAGGTCTATAGGCTTTGCTATAACAAGCTTTAGGTTTTAAGCTTAGCGTTCCTGGGTTAGCTAGATTAAGTTGCCCTTTTATATAATTAAGCCTCCGTTAAACTTAATTGGAGTTTGCTTAGTTAACTACTCTCACGGCTTTGCCAGGAACTTAGCTTCTTACAGTTTAGTCTCTTTAGTATCCGCAAATATCCGGTCTGCTAAAAAGAGGGTATTGTCTATTTGGAGTCCAACAATACCAAGGCCGTTTAATAGGGTGTATAGGAGGCAAGGGTTATAGGTTGACTGCTCTATCTTAAGTTTACGGATATAGTGTTAGTAGTACGTCTTAAACCAATAGTTTCCTGCTTCTAGCACTCCGTAGAGTGGTTTTACAACCCGTAAAATTATTTCTAGTTGCAAATTAAGCTCCAGCGGTAGTCGTATAAAGATGTCCCTACTTAGGTAGGTATTGGATTGTATATAGGCTTGTGAGATATCCCGTAGGTAAAGAGCTACAGGTTTACTTTGCTGTAGACCAGGCATAAGTGCAAGTATAATCCGTTAGCTAACTTATTAGATTGTAGGCAATTGCATAAGGACTAAGTCCTTTCCCTAGTCGTTATAAGCTTATATAACGAGCCTTAACTTTTTAAAGGCTTTATTAGTACCAGGGTGCTTAATTTTGTCAATAAAGCGCGAGTTAAATATACGGACGCCTTGCGGAACGTCTCTCTCCGTTACAACCGCAAAGACGCCCTTTTTAAGTAGTTCGTTAATCTCTTTGCGTCGTAAGTCTATAAAAGGGGTTTCCTGTACTAGAACTAATATATCCGCAGGCGGAGATTGCCTTGCAGATATACCTACAGAGGTTAGGTAATTCTCCGTTATAGGGTTCTTATAGGGGCGTCCTTAACCACACTTTACAGCAGGTTTAGTAGGTTTAGTGGGTTTCTAGGGGACTTCTAAAGTAGGTAGGGGTGCTTCCAGTTTATCTAGTTCAGCGGGTGCTTCTAGTTCGTCTAGTTTAACAGCACAGGTATTTTCGGACCAAAAGTAGGGTTTTACGGACGTGCTTCTAAAGTTAGTCGGTCTGCTAGGAAGTTATACGCAGTACGTTTCGTCTTCTACAGCCAGTAGACGATAAGGTCTAGTCCAGTTGCCGCTTTTACGCCATATGAGGACTTTAGAATTAAGCGGAAGGTTATAAACTAAGGTCGTATTAGGTCCGTTGCGGTGATATAGGGCGCTATTAATAGCTTATTTGGCCCGTAATTTAACTATTTCGGCTATTGCCTTCCGTATTGCAGCTGCTTAATCCGTAATGGATGGGGTAGGAGGGTCCAGTTTGCTTATCCTTGGGTAGGCTCTATAGACTAAAAGGGTAGGTACTAGTCTGTTAGGGCTAGCGGTGTTGTTAACGGCTTTTATAGCCATCTGTAAAGCTAGTTCTTTTTAGATATTCTTATACTCGTCTATAATAATCTGGTAAGCTCTCCGTAGAGCTAGGTAAGCTCGCTTAATAAGCCCAATGGACCAGTACGCCTTAACTAGAACGGCTTTTGTTGAAATAGCCATGGCCATAGCATACTGTTGGAATTCCTTACTGATAAAGTTCCTGCCGGCGTTATAGGTAATATACTTAGGAGGTCTAAGGTATGTATTAATCCAGCAGGTCCGTAAAATGTCCCAAGTATGTTTTACGGATATATTTTATAACCAACGGGCGGCTTAATAGCGGGTTGCCTCGTCAATTATATATAATACTGGGCTGCCGTTAATATACATAATATCTATGTACACTGAGTGGTTAAAATTAAGATCTTTATAAAGAGTGAACTTAAATCGGCCTGGGGAACGTCCGTATTTCTAGCAGAAGAAGTAGTATTTAGTTAGGTGGTTAATTGCCTTCCTATTAACGTCGTTATATCTAGAGCGTTCAAGGACTCTATACAGCTTTTCGGCTGATGGGTGGCCGAAACGGCGGTATAGGCGGTGGATTTCTGTACTAGCGAGGTAGCACGGGTTATAGTTAAAAGATTCCTAAATATAGGTCCGTAAAGTCTCTCCCTATATAAGGAACGGGTGTCCAAATTGTTGTGTAATTAGTAGGGTAACATGCTTATTTCCTAGGGCAGTTGCGGGGCCGATCAAGGTGTCCGTAATATTGTTGTAGTAAACCTATAACCTATCTATATCCGCAAGGCAAAGTAAGAAAGGGGTGTCTGCTTTTACTATATGGAAGTTAACTAGGCCAATTGGGGTCTTAACTGCAACTAATCTAATTAATACAGTTAAGCCAATGCTGAATTGGACGTTTACGGCCCTAGTTTACATAGTATTAATATCCATATTATCATTTGCGGTGGTCCTATATACAAGGTATTGTCTGTAACCTATAGTAGACTTCTTGGAGGCACCTATATCAATTATAACGCCATAGAATTCTTTAGGGGTATAGCGTTCTGTAGTAATATATGCAAATGGGTCCTGTTCGCGGTCCGTAACGTCCGTAACGGGTCCAACAGGTGTGCTTACGGGCTGGTTTTTGGGTGCAATTAAGTGTACAAAGGAGCGGTCGGCTAATACGGTCGTAATATTAAAGGCTTAGCTGTCCGTAAAAGGTCCGAAAGTGGTTAGGAACGTCTCTAAGGTCTCCTATTCCTAAGCGTCTAAGTTAAAGTCAATTATAAGGGCTTCTATTAACTTATTAGGAGGCTCCTCTTCTTCCTCTCCTTTATATTCCAAAATAAACTAGTTAATCCGGCTATCAAATCTCTTCTTAGACTTATTATGTTCTTCCTAGGTATACCTTATAGACTAATATCCTTCCTTACCGCACACAAAGCACTTCTGGCTAGTTTGTCTGTGGGGGTATGTTTTCGTACGGGGGTTGCTATGGGGGTTACGGGTAGAACTTAGTCGGTACAGGTGCTGCTGGCGGTAGCGGCGGTCCATAAAGTAGACGTCTAAGTCTGTTTGCGGATATTAAATATCCGTAATAAAGGCTTAAGTGCTGCCTGGTGGGTTTAAGACTTTATACGTTATAATAGAGGAGCGTAGATTATTAATGAGGCCAGCTAAGGTATCTGCAGGCTTATAATAGGCGTACTTGCAGGGCTCTACTTCCTGGCAGGCCGTAATAAGTTTATTATGCAGGAAGTCGTCTGTTTGAAGCTTAGCGTCAAGGCCGTGCTGTAGGTGCTGGAGGTCTTTAATAAGAATTTGCAGGCACTCTATAGTCGATTTTTTAGTGTTCTTGTCGATTACGGTCTATAGCTTAGTCGCATTCCATTAGGTAAGGATATCACGCTTATATTCCGGTCCTTTAAAGTAGTTACGGGTAGCTTCGCATAGCTTATTAAAGGGAACACCAAGAGGGTTGCTCTTAAGGTTGGTATAGTAGTGGTCGAGTGCTAGGCCGCGCAGCATAGTAGAGTAGGCTTGGCTAAACTCTTATTTAGGAATGTCAGCCTTCTGGCAAAGGTCCGTAAAGATGGTCAGTTTGAAGTCAAAATTGTCGTTTTCACCGCTGTACTTAGATTCGTTGGTATAGAGCTTGGTTAGGTTAGCTAGTTCCTTGCCGTAGGTCTTTGCTTGGGTGGGTTGCGGATCTGTAACTTAAGCAATAGAAGAGGTTTGGTCCGTATTTTGGTTTACGGGGGTATTACGGTCCGTAATTTGGGTTATAGGGGTATTACGGTCCGTAACTTAAGTACTAGGTGTACTTTGGCCCGTAAGATCAATTCCAAAATCGCTTGGGTTTATAGGACGAATTTAGTTAAGTAGGTTAGGTATAAGGCCAGCGATACTATTAAGTTTAGGAGAAGTAAAGAGTTTATTAATAGCTTTGACCTAGTCTAGGATCTCCTCTTTAGTCTATTCTATTTGGTCCTCCTTCTGTATTATGTTATATAAGGACCGTATAATAGTAACTTGTTTATCCTTTTTAACCCATACACCTTGGTGACGTAAAAGGGTTCGTAGGTTATGGATAGCAGTAGGGTTATAAGCCTTAAGAATAGCTTCCGTAAAGTCCGCAAAGTCTTCCTTGTATTGCCCCTATAGGTCGTTGTTTAGGAGCTTATAGTGTCCGTATTTAAGGATTTTGAAATTAATATAGTTATTAACGCCGTCTGTAGACGTAAGGTCGACTCCCTAACTCCACTTCTTTTAACCTTCACTAATTTGCTTAGTTATATCTGCCATATTATATAGCGTAGTATGTCTATATAAGCTGTAGTAGGTGGTGGTAGCTTATAGCGGGTGGAGGAGGTCTTGTAACAGTCTGTAAAATTAATTAACGGGTCCGTAGTGGTTTATAGGAGGGTAGGGGGTTCTGTAAAGGTCTATATTCGCGTCTATAAACTTCTGGTAAACCGTACTAAGACTTAAATAAGTATATAGAGTTGGTAATAGGTCTGTAATCCCTAACTTCTAACCTTCTAGCAGGTCGTACTAGGAGTCTAAACGGGTGGTCACTGTCGTATATTGCTTAGTAGGAGGTGTTAAGTAATTGCTAATCTATACGCGCTCACTAATTAGTATTTGTACCAACTTAATAGTACAAGTGAGTTATATCCCGGGGCACGAAATACGTATAGGCTCTTTGGGATGGTGGTAACTGTCTCTTGTATTAAAGCAGACTATATGGTCTATATACTAATACGCCTCCCCCCTAATTAGTTAGTGCTTTAGGGGTACACCAGACGCGTAAGCGGGTGGTTAGTACACTAAACGCGTAAACACGCACTTAGTGTACCGAACGTGTAAGCACGCGGTTAGTACAACAGGTGCTATAATTATACAGCTATACTTATAGTATCTTTTTAGTATATAACTTAAGCCTTACTTAGTCTCTTTATATATCGCTCTAACCTAGTACTATACCATCTTGGTTTATTATCGTATCTTATATTATTGCGTATTTTTAATATTGACCTAACCTATAACCCAATTAATTTTTGGATTATACTCTTATAACTAAGACATTTCTAATATTGCCTCATCCTTTCCTAATAGTAGGATATTGAAAGACATCTCAACTAGTTTTCCTTTAATGGTTAATTAAATTAGTCCTGTTTTGAGATTAATAATACCTCCTCTATAGGCTATCTGTTAGCAACTTAGTTAATCGAGGCATGAGCACGGGAAGAAGGACGCGCAAGCCTATATAATTGGATTGTCTATAAACAAGGATCCAAAGCTAGAGAAAGGAAGGAGAAGAATAGCAGCGCCGCTCGATATTTATATGGTCCTTAAGTCACGTAACTCGCGTCTACTATAATCCACGTCTACCAAGATCCACCGTTTTCCACTAGCGCCGTAACATTACCCCTCCCTCTGAAAAAGCCTGCCCTTAGGCTTTATATGTCCGTATTATGTCCGTGGGGTATTCTTGTCTTTATGCTTAATAGGCAGCCTATCGTCTTCGCTATACCAGCACTCTATCCACTTGTTAAGGTACTTTGGGGGTCCGGGTTCGTTAGGGTATTGGTTATAGAATTCTTTAAGCTTCTGGGGGCAGCCTATAAAGTTCTAGGTGGGGTACTAGGTTGGGTCTAGATTATAGCCTTTCTATTAAACACAGTATTGTAGCGTTCCTCGTACTAGTTTATAGGCTAGTATTTCATTAACTTCCCATTCGTCGTCGCCATTAACTTAAATTGGCAGGGGAGGCTCATTCTTTTGTCTAGGTAGTAGGTCATTTACAGCCTTCCGTAGCTTATCCGGCGAAAAGATAGGGTAAACCTTAATCGAGTCTAGGAGCTTAACCTTATATAAGTTGCCTTCTTTATTAAGGATCTTATATGGTCCTACCATCTTATAGTTTAGCTTGCGGCTAGGCCGTTCTATCTTTTAGTTCTTTGTTATAACCCAGACCCTATTGTCTATGGTAAAGTTAGGCTTGCGCCTATGCTTATTTGCCTGCTGTTTTATTAATTTCTGGGCCTTTTCTAGGTTCTTATAGGCTACTGTCTAGGCTTCTTTTAGGCGTTTAGCGTATTGCTAGGCTTCCTTATAAGATAGTTTTTCGCGTACGGTCTGTGGGCCTTCCGGTCTATTCCAGTTAAAGCTAGTATAGGGTAAATATCCTATTTCTAGCTGGATAGGTGCAAACCCTGTGGAGTTATAGGGTAAGGTTGCCTGGGCGTAGTCTATTAGGGGTAGTAGTTCGCCCCAGTTATCCTAAAAGTAGTTAACAAAGGGCCGGAGTCTCTAGTCCAGGTATTGATTTACAATCTCCGTCTAACTGTCTATCTGGGGGTGGTATGCTGTAGAAAGCTTTAGCTTAATACTAAGGATTTAAGTAAACTTATTCTAGAAGGCCGATATAAACTGCGGCCTATAGTTGGATATAATAGTATCTGGTAGTCCGTAAATTCGGTAGACATAATAGATATATAGTTGGACTACCTCCTTAGTATCGATATCCTTGTAATAGGGGATTAAGAACGGGCACTTGCCAAAATAGTTGACTAGGATTATTACTATATTATATCTGTCACGGTTTGTAGGCAGCTTGTAAAAGTCCATAGAGATATGCTGCTAGGGGCGTTCTAGTATTGGGAGTGGCTTTAATAGTCCTGGGGTCTTATCTTGCGGAATTGTAGACCTACGGCAGTCGTTACAGTTCCATACATAGCGGTCAATGTCCGTAACCATTCCGGGCCAGTAATATCGGTTACCAATAATTTTGCGGGTCTTATTCTTTCTAGGGTAGGCCGTAGAGACCTAGGTATGTACTTTGGTAATAAGCCAAGTCCGTAAGTTCTGTTTCTTTGCTACTACTAGCCGTTTCTAATGCTTAAGTAATCTGTTTTCAAGGGACTAGGGGCTGGTAACGTTCTTTACCTTCTTACGGTACTTCTATAGAGAAGAGGCTGTACGGTTTGTCTATAGCAATTTGTTAATAAGGTTAAATCCTAAGGGGTTAATAGGATATATCTCAGCGCCTAAGGAGTCTATACTTAGTTCTGCCTGTATCTAGGGGTCGAGGTGCTCTGGTTATAGTAGTGTCTGGGTCTGTAATAAGATCTTTACAGCCGTTTGGTTACCTAGGTCCTATTTACGCCTTATAAGAGCATCCGCACGGTTCGTAGCGCCTAGTCTGTATATAATTAAGAAGTTAAACTAAGATAGAATATCCGCCTAGCGTGCCTGTTGGGCTGTAAAAGCCTTAGTTGTTATGAAGTATTCTAGGGCCTTATAATCTGAAACTACCTTAATGGGCTTAGGGGTCCCCTCTAGCTGCGCACGCCAGTGCTAAAAGCTAGAGATAATGGCCAGCATTTCTTTGTTATGGATATGGTAGTTTAGCTCGGCATCTATTATAGTCTTCGAATAGTATGCAATGGGGTGCTATTCTCCGTCTAGTTGCTTTTGGGAAAAAATACCGGCTATTACGCCGTCTAAGGCATCCGTTTCTAGCATTAAGGGCCGTTCTAGGTCAAAGTGGGCGAGTAGAGGAGCCGATACTAGCCGTTTTTTAAGCTTATTAAAGGCCTGTATATATATGGCGTTAAAGTGAAAGGGCTGGTCTTTCCTAGTAAGGCGGTTAAGAGGCTAGGCGATCCTACTATAGTTCTTAATAAAACGTTAGTAGAAGTTATAGAAACCTAAAAATAATTATACCCCCTTTACGGTCTGTAGGGGTGTCCACTAGTTAATTGCGGCCGTTTTCTCTAGGTCGGCCTTGATTCCGTCTATACTGACAATAAACCCTAGGTACTTTGTACGCTTAACACTAAATTCTAACTTCTTGATATTAGCCTAGAGACCAGCCTTGTGGAGCTGTTATAGGACTTTATAGACGTACTCCTCGTGTTCTAGCTCGTTCTTAGAGTAAATTATAATATTATCTAGGTAGGCCGTATAGAAGTCGTTAAGGTAGTTAAAGAGTATATTATTTATGTACCGCTGGTATATAGCTAGTCCGTTGGTTAGTCTAAAAGGAAGTACCTTATATTTATATGTTCCGTAATGGGTCTAAAATATAGTAAGATCTACGGATCTAGGGTCTATTCTAATTCGGTAAAAGGCCTAGCGGATATTAAGCTTTGTAAAAACCTTAGCTCTACTTATTTAGGCTAGTGTTTTATTAAGTAGGGGTAGTGGATAGCGGTCCTTATGGGTTATATTATTTAGCTTATAGTAGTTGATACAAAAACGAAGTCCTCCATTTGGCTTTTTAACAAAGAGAATTGGTAAGGCAAAAGGGACTTAACTACTAGGCTTAATAAAGCCCTTATCTAGGTTCTTAATAAGATATTACTTTATAGCCTATAATTTGGCAGTAGATTGCTAACGAAGGGGGCTATAGCTAAGGGTGTTTTCCTTATCTAGCTCAATCTTGATCTTGTGGTTGTATAGTTAATAAGGTAAAAGCATATTGGATACTACCTTTAAGAATACGTCCTTGAATTTCCAGTGTTAATAGGGTAGTTTCTGTTCTACTAGCTCCTTATCTATAAGCTCGCCTTTTTATCTGCTAAGCTTGCTTTCCTTTTCCTTAATTATTCGATTAATTTCATATAAGCTAGTGGTAAAGGCAATGGTATCAGGTTAAACCAAGTTCTGATAAAATCCTACGGCGCCAATACAGCAGATATCAACTAGGGGAAGGTCCGTAGGTTTCTTTACAGACTTTTATCGGGCCGTATTTTGCGGTATAGGGTTTATAGTCTTCCTTAGCTTACGTTCTATTTTCCGTAAGTTGTCCTTCCAGTCTATTAGTTTAGTATAGCGTCTAGTATTCCTGGCCTTCCTTTATAGCTGCGTAGGGCCTAAGTTCTCTATGGGGGACTTGGCTAGGTTACTACTGATTTCCTAGGTCTCTAGTATAGGTAGCATAACATAGGTAGTCTGGGGGCGGTGTAGTATACAAATCTGTTGCGGATTAAGCTATACGTCCTTCTTAAAGGCCTAGTCTCTACGCATAGCATTGGCTTGGTAGATGGTATTAATCTAGGGCCGTATAAGGTTCTCCATTATAATACTAATTTCTTTTATAAAGAAAGGGGTTGGGGGTAGGGATACGGGCCAAAGAAGCTGTCTATTTTGTACGTCAAGCTGTAAGCCTAAATAGGCTAGCCATTTTCTTTCTAAGATTATATTATGGCTTCCCAGGTCCGTAATAAGAAAGGGGATGTTATACTACCTTTGTCTATCAACACAGAGGTGGATCTGTAAGATAGTTATAATAGGTGGCCCTATTCTTCCATTATACCCGCGAATAGGAACTGGTTTAGGCAGTTCCTTAAGGGGCGCATTTAAAAATTCAGCCAGCTTTACGGCGTACTAAGTATCTATTAAGGCAAAGGTATTCGCTCCAGAGTCAGCTAAAGTAGAGGTTAAAACTTAATATCCATTGCGAAATAAAGTATAAGGGATAGTGCAGCTTCTTCCACCAACTAGCTGACCCAGATTAATATATAACATGTTAATCCCTTTTAACCCTAGAGAGGAGTCTTCCTCTAGGGTTCCTCTTTTTCCAACTCTATGCTATCCTCCTATATTAACAGAACCTCGTCCGTTTTTACCTTTATCGGGCAGTCCTTAGCGAAGTGGTCCTTCTGGCCGTATAAGAAGCAAGCCCCTTAATTACTAAGGGCCTGTCTATAGGGGTTGCTATACGTAGGCCAAGCATATGCCGGACCCGCGGCAGGGCTAGCTGCGCGGCTAGCTGCTAAATTGACGGCGGGCTATACGGCTAGTGCCGTAGAAGTTGCTAATTATGCTAGGGCACTACGGGCCGTTCTTGTAGCGCTTATAGTCTGGTTTAAAGAGTTTCTAGCTTTGTACTACTTAGCTTATGCCTTAATTTGACAGAGGCCTTGATTAATAGCTAGGCAGTAGTCCGTAAGTACCTTTAGTGTCTATATAGTAGTAAAAACTGGTAGTACGGCGCGCTGTAGGTCTAGGGTAAGCTTATTAAAGAGGTCTAGTATTAGGTCTTTATAGGGAATTTAGGCTTAGCCAGCTAGGTACAGAAAGCGGGTCTAAAAGGCTAAAAAGGTCTCTGTTGTTTTCATATTAAGGGCTTTGTAATTAAGGCGGGCGTTTTGTATCTTAAAGGGGTCCTTATAAATAGAAGACAGGTAGTCAATTATCTCTTCTCTAGAGAGGAAGGGGTCTGCTAAGTCCTAGGCATATCGCGGACGTAGATGCGTCTGTGTGTCCCCGCCGGTACAGCCGAAGACGTAGGCCATTTTAGCTCGAGTAGTAGGGAAGTGGTCCGCATTAACTTCGAGCTTGTCTTGCAGTTAAAGCTTCTAATTGTTAAACATAGGGTCAGTTCTGTCTATAAGTAATAGGGGGTCCGCGACCTTCGCGGACCGCGACGATGCTGATGCTGTACGTTGGGCTAGGGCCTTAAGGACCGTAGCAAGTCTATAGGTGTCTGATGACTCCTTACTAGGTATAGGGGTGTCTCTGGTTTCAAGCAGCTCTCAAAGCCATTCGATTTCGGTATTGGCTGCTGTAAGTTCTTCCTAGGGGGTTGAGACGGCGACTATTTCACCATTGGAGGTATTTGCGGGTCCTACAGCAGCTTTGCCAGCTGCTGTATTTCTTGGCATAGCGGTAGGGGTATTGGGTAATTTCTGGTGTTTATTTATTTTCTAGGGGTTCTGGTCTATGCGTGTCCTATTCTCAGGTTTCGCGTTCTGTTCGTGTTCTTTTAGTTCTGTCCTGTCCTTAGGGTCCTGTTCTGTTCTATTAGTGTCCTTTAGGTCCTTTTCTATGTCCTTATCCTATTTGTAGTTTGTAGATATTTTTAAGTTCCTTCTTAGGAAAGAAGAGTAGTGACGAGCTTTAGATAATATTAGCAACTTAGTCAATTAAGGCACGAGCACGGGAAGAAGGACGCGCAAGCCTATATAATTGGATTGTCTATAAACGAGGATCCAAAGCTAGAGAAAGGAAGAAGAAGAATAGCAGCGCCGCTTGATATTTATGCGGTCCTCGAGTTACATAACTCACGTCTACCATAATCCACGTCTGCCAAGATCCACCGTTTTCCACCAGCGCCGTAACACTATCAGATCTCCTAAAATTGTTATTAATAGGTATAGGTGTTCTTTCTGCCTATGCGGTAACCCTATCCTTTTAACTATTACTGGTAATATGTAGTTCCTAGTTACTCTACTATCCACTAACGCCTTAAACTTTTAATATTGCTATTTAACTCGTAAATTTAGGTATCGACCTATAATTCCTTTAAGGGTCTAAGGCTTTACTACTAGCTCCCTCTAGTCCTATAGGCCTCCGCTTTTCCTAACTATTAACTATCTAATCTTAACTATACTTGATCCCTTTATGGCTAATATTTAGTTTGCTTCTTTTCTTTAATATACTATAGATATATATTTTCTAGGCACTTCTACCACTATTATCTATCTAGGTATTTTTCCATAAGGAACCTTCCTAGTTAAAGTATTAAGTTGCCTAACTCCTAAACTTCCACTAGGTGCCAACTATGTATATACTTAGCGTCTTTATACCATTTTTCGTCTATTATCTAATACATTTTTATTGGATACTTACGATACTTGTCCTTAGGCGTTCTATATATGTTATATATATTATCTACACACGCTATCCACGCCAATGTATAATGCGCTAGGTGCTTTAGGTTAACTCTTAGCTTGTCTTTATCCCTAAGTTTAAACCTCTCCCGCGTTAATCTAAATGTTACTATATTGTTTGCTAGTACTAATATCTATATTATCTCTCTCTAGTCTATAGTTTGTTCTTTTAGGTTCTTTAACATTATAACTAATACCCCTTTTATATAGCTTATCTGCTTCTTAGATATTGCTTGGTCTAGTATAACTTTCTTATTTAGCGATATACAGAAATCTTCCTATTTATTGTTTCTGCGCTACTGGTACCACTTTTGGTAAAGCTCTGTAAGTATATACAATCTATCCGTAAGGAAGTATCTCTTTATTGCTATATTGTTGCAACCTTTAATGTGTCTTTCTGTGAATTTGGTTAGAATCCCTAGGTCCTCCTCTTATTCCAGTATATCTAACCACTTAGCTCTTAGTATTCCTACCCTTAGCCAGTTTATAACTTTCTATACAGGTGCTCTATCCCTTATATGTCCTAGCATAGCTGATTTTTAGTCTAGCTTCTGTTCTTGCTACATAATAATTCGTTGCTTAAACTTATCTATACTTTCTTTTTATTTTTGTCTTCTAAAAGGATCTTCGAAGTCGTCTTGCTTCTTAATCGCTGTGTTAACTTTTTAACCTTTAGGCTAAACACTATATTTACCTAGAACTGTTATAGACCTTATTTATTCTTTAAAATCTTAGTTCCCTAGGAATTGTCATCCCGAGCTTATTTGTTTATTTTTAAACTAAGCTGCTGCCCTTTCCTATTAGTTCTTATCCGTTATAGGTTCTTAGGTATATCTTATCTTACTTTAAAAATCTTAAGTATTTCTTATCTCTTCTTAAGAATCTTAAGCCTTTGGCCTTTTGCCTTTATTAAGTGGTAAGCTAGCACTAGCAGTTGTCTACTTACTTAATTGTCTTTAGATATTACTCCTTCCGTTTTATAAAGCAATGGATGCCGTATCCAACGGTGTTATAATACTCGTTACTAAACCGCGTTCTATAGTGGTCTTAGTCTCTACTTCTATTGCGTTATTAAGGTTTAAGTGCCCCTAGCTAGCCTCTTTTTCTTCCTTATTACTATTAATTAATAAGTACTCCGACTCCATTATTATAGTTACTAATCATTATCTATATGTTACTGTAATATCTTAATCTAGCTTATAGAGTTAATTGCTTTCTTTATTTAACTCTCTAGTTCCTTTAAGTCCTCTTAACTCTAGCTCTTATGGCTAATAGCTTACGCCGTACTTAGCGTCCTTATAAATTCAGTATACGTTATTGTAACAAAACGCAAAGTGTTTAACTATATACTCTAATATACTATATAACCTTCTTGTTACTGGTCCTGGTTCTCCTTACTTAGTTCCTTTTACTATATAGTTGCTCTAACCACCTCTATAGTCCCTAGTATAGTGACCTTATTTTCCGCAATTTATATAAGCTCCTAATTTAAACTAATCTTTTTATTATAGAGTCCGCCTAGACGTCTTCTATTAATAAAATCCCTAGTTTAGCCTCTACTCCTTAGTCCTATAATTATTTAATTCTTAACCTCTGGGTTTCTATAGTTTCTTACTCTATCTCTTGGATTCTTTAGTGCTGCTTAAGTCTATTAGCTCTGGCCTACCATTCTATAGTTTTTATCTCTATGTCTATTAATGCTGTCAGATAATTCAGATAGAGGGGTTCATTAATTAAATGGGTTGATTAATTAATGATCTTGACTTAATCGTTGATTAATCTGACTTCTTGGGGCCCTAGGACTGCGAGCTATAAAGAGATTTTACAGTGCACGTGACCCGTGCACGTGACCCACGCCTTTTAAGAATATAGATTATCTAACATACCCCCTTAGCTTCGAGCTCTTTGAGGTCAAAGCTAACCACCTTCTCGTGTCTGTTAATGCGTCAATTAAACCATAATCTTATCTAAATCCTTCCTTCTCGCTCTAATACTGTCCCTTAGGTCCTCCAGTTGCTTCTCCTTATCTAGCTGCTCCTTAATATCCACTATCCCGATCATATTAACGAAGCTTTAAAACCTCTGCTTAGGTAGGGCCTTTGTAAGTCCATCGGCGATCATCTCCTTCATTGCTGTCTATTAAAATCGTACTTGTCTCATTACGTATTCCTAACGTAGCCAGTATTAATAGATGTTAATATATTAGAGCTTCGTGATTAGCTTTACCGTGTCTTCCATAATTAGTTAAAGCGTCTATATATTATCGCATTTAATAATTAAGGGCTTATTTAGGCGTAACGTCATTACTTTAAACAGCCTACTAATAAAAATAGCTTCCTTTGCTGTCTGTAATAGGGCTAACAACTTAGCTTCTGTGCTTAACGTTATAACCATATCCTGCTTATTTGCTCTCCAGGCAATCGGCCCCCTAAATAGCTTTATAATATATCCTTGCGAACTCTTTCTATTAATAGAGTTATCTATAAATAATATGTTGCTAGCACAGATAAATAATTGCGCACTATCTCTTCCGTTATCTTATCCTTTGTCGCGTATTCCTTTATTTCTCCCTCTACTATTTATTCCTTCCTTATCTCCTCCATAGCAGATTACTCTGCTTCTCGTGCTATATAGGTACTGGATAACTCTATCTACCGCTTAATAATGCTCTTAGCTTAGGTTCTAATTAAACCTTACCAGCTATAATACTATAAAGGCAATATCCGGACGCGTTATAGTGGCTATATAGAGTACTAAACCCAATTTTCTCTAATATAGCATTATAGAGGCTGGTAGGGATATAGGACGGACTAATAGGTCTATATTGGGGGACGGACGCGTTAGACGGATTATATAGTAATTAGTAGGAAGGAGTTCTAATTCTACCATAGGAGTATCTAGAAGACGCCCTTTAAGATCTATCTTATACTAGTTAGCTATCTTCTTAATATAGGCTTCCTAGGATAGCTACAGGAGCCTCTAGCTACGATTATATAGCATATAGATTCCTAGGAACCATTTTAGCTCGCCAAGGGTACTTATCTAGTATTTCTTACTTAGCTCCTTAATTGCTTCTTAAGCTTTCTTCTTATCTGTCTTACGGTAGCGGAAGACAATATCGTCAACGTAGAAGAAGATAACTATTCTACCTTTTAGCATAACACACGGCTCCTAAGGTACCTCTTTAAAACCCAATTTATTTAATAAGCTTATAAGATTCTTCTGCTATAACAGTGGTAATCGTTATAGTCTATATAGGGCTTTTCTTAAGCGTAGTACTTTGTCTGTCTTTTCTTTATTAAACCCTAGCAGTAGCTTTATATAGACAACCTTGTTAAGATTGCAATGGATAAACGCGTTAACTGTATCTATCTATATCGTCTCTAGGTTAAATTTTGCGGTAATCGCCATAAGGGTTCGGAAGGTTGTACTAGCTAATATAGTAGCTCTTGTAGGTAGGTCTCCTGGGGCCTATTGGTTTCCGTATACTACTAAGTATGCCTTATATTTCTAGAGGAATCCGTGCTTATCCGTCTTATAGACGAACACCCACATTAAGCTAAGGACCTGCTGTCCCTTTACATACTTCTTATCTATTTCTTAAAACGACCTTATTTAATAATAAGATTGGAGATAGGCTTATTAAGCCTCTTAGAACTAATCTTAAAGAGGATATATATTAAGGTCCTAAATCAACTAAGGTAGCGGAGGTAGGTTCTTCCTATGTAATCTAACATCTCATATTCTGCCTGATTTCAGCTTGCTATCGTTAAGTTAACTATTAAGGTTAAACCTCCTTCCTGCTAAGAAGGCGCCGTAATAGGCTAACGTAATCCTTTTAGTAACAAAGTCTTTAAACCTATCATCACAGGCTTCCTTAAATAAGTCTTTAACAGAGTTGTTAAGCATCCCCTAAATGTAAAACCCGTCTCCTACTTGTCTAACAATGTCCTAATCATTACCTTATACATCTAACTTTGTATAATACTCGACGTAAAAGGCATATAGAGATTCTTTATCTTCTTCTGTTAGAGGTAGCATATAATACGCATCTTTAAGAGCTCTTACAAGCTTAAAATCTGCTAACTTATTAAAGGTTTAAACTAGCTTATCAACGTCGTCATCTTCCTCTTAAATTAACGGTTTAAATACTTCTTTATTGTCTTCCAGAAGGACCTTATTCTTAGTTAGGGTATTAGGGAGTTAAATCTTCTTAATTAGCGTGTCTAACTCAGCGTATAGGTCCTTTAAGATGTCCATTTACTTGCCGTTAAAGAACATCTTCTTATTAAAGATAACGTCCCTAGTAGAGATAACGATACCTTTATATAGGATCCAGATCCTATAGATATTAGTAGAGTTATAGCCAACAAGGTAGCTAATATAAGCTCGCGGATCTAGCTTGCTTAGCCTTTTCTTCTTTAGCTAGGCGTCTAACGTTATCGCGTACGCCCTACAGCCGTAGGCTTTTAGGTATACTAGTTGCGGCTTTTTTAACCCATTAGCTAGGAAGGTATAGAACCTCTTATATAGCGATTTCCAACCGTTGCTTTTTAGTAGCATTTAATCTTAAAGGTAGACTGCGCAGTTAACTATCTCGTTCTATAGGTTATATGGTAGATTAGCAGCAATTCTCATTACTTATGCTCTCTTAATAATTACACCCCCTAAGCGTTTGGCGGTACTATTCTAAGCTTAGGTATAAGGCGCCGAAGGCTTAAATATAATCCCTTAAGTCCATAGCCATTTAAGGGTTCTCCTTCTCCCTAGCTTGTTGTCTAATCTAATAGTGTTAACCTTAAGGTTATACCTCAAACAAATCCATTAGATAAAATCTTTAAGCACTTATAGTATCTCCTTCTCTTTACTATGCGTCGTTATAAAATATAGGAAGGTTCTTCCTAAGAAGGTATTATAGATAAATATAACTTGTACAAATCTAGTATACGCTTCTTTAAGGTTAGTCTAGTTAATATAGAGGTTAAGATAAGGTTTATTAATATTCTATTTTAAGAACCTTCTTAAGACCTAACGCTTAATTTTAGCAAGACTACAATATTAATATTCCGTTATCTTTAGGCCTTAAAGCTTAACTCCTAAGGTATTAAGACCTAAATAATAAAGGCTTATAGGTCCTAGATAACCTAGATGCAGGTGCTATAAATACGCATTACCTTTTAAGTCTAGACGAGCGTCTCTTAATAATGCTCTACGCTTCCGTTAGCGGCGTAGCAGTTGGCTTATATTAAACGCTAATAGACTTCCTAGTTGGACGTATTCAATAGTCTATTATCTATAATGTTTTTCCATTTAATATAGGATCGTATCATCCTTCCAAACTAGAAGATTATTATCTCCTTTGTTATTTTAATAAAACCCTTATTTTTAAAGCAGACAGAATAACACTAGATTTGTATTAAAGTCCGTACAAAAGGCAACGTCCTTAAGACGTAGGGTTCCCTTACTCTTGTCTGGTTTTATAACTTAGACAGTAACATCACCATAGCCTAGTATAGGCACTTCTAAGCTGCCGGCGGTAACATATTCGTATCTTAGAGCTTTCCTAAAATTATAAAAATAAGAGAGGTTATTAAAGATATAGAGAGTGGTTCCTAAGTTAAGAATAGTTAATAGCTTTAGTAGATGGGTTTAACCAGTGTAATATAATTCTAGGAATATTATATTAGCTTCTCCCTTAATCTTAACTTTCTGGCTCTTGTCCTATTGTTATTAGGCCTTATCTTCTTATTCTTTAAGTCTGATCTTCGCAACTTAGTTAGTGAGATTCTTATTCTTTTCTACCTTCTTTAGCACCCTTTTAATACGAGCATCTCCAATTATAACTCCTGCAGGTCTCTTGTTTTTAAATAAACACCAATAATCCCGTAGAGAGTGTCCTTATATTCCACACACTAAGCACTTAGGCATTAGCTTCTTATAGGACGTCTCCTTATCCACCAGTGTCCTAGCTCTCTTCAAGCGTCTATTACATACTAAGGTCCTTCCTCTCCGTAAACCTTTAGTAGTATTAGAGTGATCCTTAATAGCTTGCCCTGCGAAGTCTGCATTAAAGGTACTTCCTCTTATAGTAGCATTAGCTTTCTTTAAGGGTATTCTAAGTCCTTCTTATAGCTCCTTTACTACTCTATAGTATTTAGAAGATCTTAACTTCTAAGGGTTATTTAACTTGGTAGTATACTTCACACAGTAGGCGTCGCTGAAAGGTTAAATAACGTCTGCTAAATCTTAAAGCCAGATTCCATTAGATATTTAAGGGATCTTATACTTCTCTCCTAGGGACATTACGTGTTTCCATTAGTCTAGCCATTAGTTTAATTTTAATAAGTATTTAAACCCCTTAAGGGCTTCCGTGTACTAGTATTATACCTTCTTCCCAACAAATAATAAGGTAGGTTCTATGTTCTCCTTTAGCCAAGATAGCCATTCTTTAACTGTTAAGGAAGGGTTAAGCAGTAGCTTCTTCTAAATTAATACTATAAACGTGATCTAGGTGCGGATCTATTAAAGATAATCTTCCTATCTTAGGAAATACTTTATATCCTAGTCGTAGTATCGTCTGCTATTCTTATACACATTCTGTTAATTCGTTGAGAGCTAAGCATATAAGGTTACATTCTCATTAAAATCTATAACTTCTGGATAGGCTAGTTCTTATAGTAGACCTCGTTAAGGTGCTGCACTATCTGGGTTAATATATACCCAAATTCGCTAATCCATAAGGGCTCGGAGTTGCCATAGCCATTGCTCCCAGTCTTCTAACTTATTAAGGATAATCATCGTTAATAAACTCGATGTCGGTAGAGTCATTTAACTAATAGGTAAAGGAGGAATTAAGATGGTATTTTGTTATTAGGATTGTCCTTATTATTAGGATCGTCCTTATCATCAGGATCGTCCTTTAACGATTAAGGTAGAATCTTATGGAATCTTATAGAATCTCGTGGAATCTCGTCAAAGACTCGTCTTGTGACAATTGAGGTAGGATTTCTATCAGAGTCTGCGTCTTAACGATAAGGTAGAATTTCTTCAAATAATTAAGTAATAGCTGAATAGCTTCTTAAGTCGGCGGACCAGGCTCATAACTGTCAGATAATTCAGATAGAGGGGTTCATTAATTAAATGGGTTGATTGATTAATAATCTTAACTTAATCGTTAATTAATCTAACTTCTTAGGGCCCTAGGGCTGCGAGCTACAAAGAGATTTTACAGTGCACGTGACCCGTGCACGTGACCCACGCCTTTTAAGAATATAGATTATCTAACAAATGCGTGTTCTACGCCTTATATAACTATAGAACTCTATCTTATCCCTTCTTAGCTTGTTCCCTCTAATAGATCCTATTATTAATCTTTATAGACTAATTTATTAACTCTCTTAAAGTTTCCGCATCTTCCATTAGGATAATTGCGTCTTAGACTTTAGCCTTAAGTCCCTGTTTATACTATACTATAAGCGCCTTATCATTCTACTTAACCTACATTGCGAGTGTCTAAAACTATGTTATATACTTAATTGCTAAAGTGCGTTATACTATATTTTAAAGCTTCCTTTCTGCTATAGTCGTTGCTTTTAGGTCTCTAAATATCTGTGTAAGTCTTTCCATAAACCCGTTCTAGTTAGTAAATATAAACCATACTTCTTAGTTAGTAGTTGTTATTCCGTTTATCTAAATTTTGGTAAGGTAAGGTTTAAACCACTTAAGTGCTCTTCCTGTCAAGAACAGTCCTGCGTACGCCACTTAATTTATAGGTATTATCAGCTTTACCCCTTTCTGCATAACCTTAAAGTGCATTTACGTAAGGAACCCCTTAAGTTTTAACTTCTCCTCTAAGAATCGTTTAATTAAGGGTAGCTTAATCTTAGCTGCTCCAATCCCATTAATTTAGTCCTTAAGTATTCGATTATTATCTGTTAATTAATTAACTATTTCCTGTAACTGACCTACCGTAACTAGCTGCGAATCCATGTCTACTATACTCGTATCCCCTCCTAATCCTAAGGTCGTAGCTACTATAGATAGTATTGTAACTAGTGCCTTTGGCGGCGTCATAACTAGTGCTTTTAGTGGCATATTATTTAACTTTATTAATACCGTAACCTTAGTAGTAAATGTGTAATAAAGCCTTATGGGAAATACTACGGTAGACTTATTAATAGGCTGGGTATATAGGTAAATAGGAAGTTAATAATATAATAAGTATAAATAATAACTGGTAAAGTAGTTGCCTAATAGATTAACTCCAATTATATTCTAAGATTTACTATAAAGAAAGGAACTATCTAGGTAGGGACTATAGTCCTTTAAATGCATATCCGTACTCCTAGGAAACTCTCTTTATACGTAAAGTACGTATTATACGTGTTGTACGTATATTCCGTTCGTATACCGCGCACACTGCGTACAATATTATGTAACTTGCTTACCATTCCTCGTTATATAGTTCTATGGGTTCCATCCTAGACCGTGCTTTTATTAACTAACTAGCTTCCTCCAACTCTTCTCCAAGTAGTCGTAGCATTGTACTTAAAGCGTCCGTAACATATATAGACCCTAAGAAGGTATAAACAATTACTAAATAGCAAACTCCTAATTGTATTAAAGATATACAAGCCTTCCTTAGTCTTGCTAACTTCTATTAAAAATTTATACACAACTTCTTAGGCGTTATAGCACCACTTATAGCAATAATATAAACAAAGGGTCTTTCTATAAAAGGAAGAAAAATATACCTATATTTTACCTGGACGCCTAAATACAAGAAGGCGTTTTAAAACCTTAAAAATGCTTTTACTAAAGCACCTATCCTAGCTTACTTTATACTAGGACAGCAACTCTATTTTAAAACTAACTCCTTAGACTACATTAACATAAATGTCCTTTTTTAGATAGGTAATAACAGCCTCCTCTACCTAGTAATATTCTACTTGTCTAAGCTTATACTATAAGAGTATAACTATAAGATCTATAATAAAGAACTTCTCGCAATTATATAAGCGTTTAAAGAATTTTAATTAGAACTCTTCTTAGTAGAACCTAACTAGCCAACTAAAGTCCTTACGGATTATTATTGTAACGGAACCTTGTAGCAGGAACTACGGTGGGTCCTGTTATTGGGCTGGGTATATAGGTAAAAACAATTCAACAATATAATAATAACTAGTGGAGTGGTTGCCCAACAGATTAACTCCAATTATATTCTGAGATTTACTACGAAGAGAGAACTATCTAGGTAGGGACTATGGTCCTTTAAATATATAACCATACGCCTAAGAAATCCCTTCGCTCTATAAGGTACGTATACTCTGTCTACTCTATTACAGATTATATAGATTACATCACGTAACCTTGGCTACTATTCCTCGTTACATAGTTCTACCGGATCCATTCTAGACCGTGCCTGTATTAACCAACTAGCTTCCTCCAACTCTTCTCCAAGTAGTTATAATATTGTACTTAAGCTGTCCGTAACACTATCTCCCTCCTCTTTATCTTCGTCCTTAAAGATTCCTAATATCTCCAAGTTGTCTACTAGAGGTATAATGTCCGTTTAATTAATCTGGTTAATATCCTTACTTATTATACCTAAAGCTTCTTCTTCTTCTTCTACAGCTCGCCGGTCTTGCACCGTTGCTGCAATCTTATCCCTGGGTGAGATAATGCCGTCTCTATATTCTCGCTGTGTAAAAGAGGGGTTAGTCTATATTGCGCTAGTAAGCCCTTTGTCTCGACAACTGTCCTCTTATTTAGAGTGTATTAAAGCAAACGTTTAATTGTCCTGCGACGTCTACTCTATTTTTAACGCTAAGTGTGCGCGTCCTATAACTCTTAACAGTCTTTGGGTTCTTTAAGTAATTTGTTATAAGGTCTTGTGTTTAATCTACCGCTAAGAAGCTTAATGGTGAACTAGCCTCTGCGCTGCTTGAGGTTTAATATGTCTTAGAAGAGTCTGTATGTGTCCTTAAAGCTTAATGTCTGGCTTATACTCGTCTTTAACGTCTTAAATATATACATGAGAAGGTTCGTTCCAAGGAGTGGAAACTAGTTTAACAGGGTCTATCCAAGCTAGGTAACAAAAGAACTGGCTCTCTTCCTACAAGGGAAACAACTCTAAGTAGCTCAGCAATTGCTCCTCTTGGGTCCCCCTTAGGTAACTCGTTCTTTGGCAATCCTTCTTTATTAATATTGCCTGACCTGCTTTCTTCTGATACTCCTGTACCTTTTCTATAGCGTTTTTTAGGTTGCTTAGTGGTTCCTAGGTAGTCTTACTATAGCCTATCTACTTTACTTTATACTATGTTTTATTATCTACATTCTTGTAACTAATAATCTTTAAAACTTGCCATTTATCTTCTTCTTGTCCTTTATACATATCTGCCTTGTAAACTAGTGGCTTAATATCCCTATATGCTGGTTCTAGCATCACGATATATTGTATAGGGTAGATCTTTATTTTAGCTAGTAGGTTTAACTTGTACGTAACTAATAAAATTCTTTACTTAACTTTAAAAGGTCCTAGTCTAATATAGTCTAATTTCTTGCTTGGTCGTCAACTCTTGAAATTTTTATATAGTAGCTATACTTTATCTCCCTCTTTAAGATCTGGTCCCTTAGATCTCTTAGCATTATAGTACCTTTTTATCCTTTGCTGTACTAGCTTGGCTGTTTCCGTAAGGTCTGCATAAAGATTTATTAACGTCTCTATTCTTTGTTTAGCTATGCTACTTATTTTCTTTACTTAATATGGCGATAACAACGTTCTTAGTTTATACCCGTAGTTTGCCTTAAATAGTAATGTCCCTATTTCTTCTTGTGGTATTGCATTGTACGCAAACTATATAATTGGTAATAATAATACCCAATTATTCTATGCATAATTAATATAATGCCTTAGATACTGCTCTAGTGTCTAGTTTAGTCTTTCCATTTATCCGTCCATCTGCGGATAATACGCTGTAGAGGTTGCTGCGTAAACTCCTTATTCTGCTAGAAATACTTCCTAAAACGCTACTATAAATCTTGGATCTCTGTCTAATATGATTTTGTTTAGTGCTCCGTGTCTTGTAAATACTTCTTTTATATAGATCCTAGCGACTTCCTCTGCTGATATTTCTTCTGTGTACGCTATAAAGTATCCCTACTTTGTAAGTTTGTCCACTATTATTAAGATTATGTCGTGATCTTGTTCTGTAATAGGATCTCTTAACTTTAGTAGTTTAATAATAAAGTCCTATAATATAACCTCCTATAGTCTTCCTAGTACTTCAATAGGTTGTAGCCCTCTATACGGCTTATACCTTGTCAGTTTATTTCTTTAGCAATCTAGATATTTCTTTATAACTTGCCTTGCTAGTCCCTAGATTCCTTAAATAATGTACTCCTTCTAAAGTCTTAACACTAGTCCTATAGACCTATTATGTCCTTATGTTATTCCCTTATAGAATTCCTTAATAAATTCTTCTATAATAGACTTAGGCATATACGTTGCTTCTCTGTTTTTGTATTGCTCTAAGTCTGGATTCTCTGCCTATACTTCTTGGATCTTCTATGTCCAATTACTCCTTAGTAATTTATGGATCTGACTTTCCTTAGTTGCTATAATTTTTAGGTAATTATACCTAATTAATCTGTCTTAATCTTTTCGCAATAAAGCTCCTAATAGCTTTTTATTACTTTATAGTTTAGCTTTCCTACTTAGAGCATCTGCTTATATATTGTCTGTACCCTTGGTATGCTAAATCTCGAAATAGTATTCTGTAAGCATTTCCACCCATCTAACCTGTCTTTAGTTAAGTTCCTTTATTGTTAGGAATCCTGTAAGGTTCTTATAGTCTATCTTAACCATAAATGGTTTCTCTATGCCTTATAAGAATGCTCTCTATTTCTTAAGTACTGTAACTATACCTAATAACTCCTTGTTGTAAATGTCGTAGTTTAACTCTAGTAGTGTTATTTTCTAACTATAGTATGCTACTAGATGCCATATATCCTGGTGCTTTTATAGTAAGTATACTCCTAGTGTAAAGTCTAATGCGTTTATCTTAACAACTGTTTTTAACTTTGGTTAATAGATCTTAAGGACTGGTTCTTAGGTAAATAACTCTTTAAGTTTCTAGAACAGCTTCTTTTACTTACTACCCTAAACCTACAGTTCCTCTTTCTTTGTTAGCCTTATAAATGGCTTAATACTTTTTAACCACTGTATTATAAACCTCCTATAGTAGTTGCAAAACCCTAGAAACAACCTTAATTGTATAACGTTCTCTAGTTCTTGCCAACTTACTATAGCTTTAACTTTCTTTAGGTTTATGCTAATCTTTCCTAGTTTAATAATAAATCCTATAAAATTAGTTTTCTTTATAAAGAACTCGTATTTTTTAATTGCTACTAGTATCTGTTCTTCCTATAGTCTCCTTAAAACCCATTTAACGTGTTCTCCGTGTTCTTTCTCATTCTCTAAGTAAATAATAATGTTATTAAGATATGCTATAATAAACTTATCTAGGTGTTCTCCTAATACGCTATTAATTTGCTTCTAGAATGTTACTAGTGCGGTTATAAGCCTAAATTATATAACTAATGGTTTATATAGTCCTTCCTTTAACCTAAAGGCTGCCTTCTATTTATTACCCTCCTTGATCCTAATCTGATGGTACGCCTATCTTAGATCTATTTTTGTAAAGATCTTTATATTGCCTATTCTGTCTTAGGTTTCGCTAATTAAGGGTAAAGGATACCTATCCTTCCTAGTGATGCTGTTTAACTGTCTGTAGTCTATACACATTTTAAGTTTTCTATTTTTCTTTAGGATAAATAACACTAGATATTCTACTAATAACTATAACAGTCTAATGTATCCCTTATATAAGTTCTCCTAGATAAACTCCTTAAGCGCTACTAACTCTGTTTTAGTAAGCTTATAGATTAAAAAGAACCTTAGACTTATTCCTTTTTCTAATTCTATTTTATAGTTCTATACTATATATTCTAACAGCTTCTTACTTTCTAGTAACTATAACTTCTTGCCATACTTATAGTATCTCTTTGGTATATAACTTAAGCCTTACTTAGTCTCTTCGTATATCACTCTAACTTGGTACTATACCAACTTAGTTTACTATTATATCTTGTGTTATTAAGTGTCCCTAATATTAACCTAATCTATAACCTAATTAATTTTTAGATTGTACTCCTGTAACTAAGGCATTTCTAGTATTGCCTTATCCTGTCCTAATAGTAAAATATTAAAAGACATTTTAACTGGTCTTTCTTTAATAGTTAACTAAATAGGTCTTGTTTTAAGATTAATAATGCCTCCTTTATAGGCTATCTAATCTTCTAAAATTGTTATAAGTAGATATAGGTGTTTCTTCTATCTATATAGTAACCCTATCCTTTCTACTGCCTTTAGTAATATGTGGTTCCTAATTACTCTACTATCTACCAACGCTTTAAACTGCTGATCTTGCCACTTAACTTATAAATTTAGATATTGTTTTTAAATTCCTTTAAGGGTTTAAGGTTCTAACACTAGTTCCCTCTAGTCCTATGCGCCTCCCCTTTTCCTAACTGTTGGCTGCTAGATCCTACTTATACTTAGTCTAACCTTAGCTAATACTTAGTTTATTTCTTTTCCTCTATATACTATAGACAAGTGTTCTCTAGGCACTCCCATTACTATTATCTGTCTAGGTATTCTTCCGTAAGGAATCTTCTTAGTTAAAGTATTAAGTCCCTTTAACCTTGTACTTCTACTAGGTGCTATCTATATATATACTTAGTGTTTCTAAACCGCCTTTCCTTGGGTGCCTAATATATCCTTATTAGGTACTTCCGGTTCTTATCTTTTAGTGCTCTATATATGTTGTAGGTGTTATCCACACAAGCTATCTATAATAGTGTATAATACGCTAGGTGACTTAGGTTAACTCTTAGTTTATCTTTATCCTTAAGTTTAAACCTATACCTAATTAACCTAACCGCTGGTATCTCTGTTATAGGTATTAAGACTTGCCGTTCACTTCTCTAGTTCCTAAATCCTTCTTTTAGGTTCCTTAATATTATAATTAATGCTCCCTTAATATAACTTATACGTTTTTCTGTAATAGGTTAATTTTAGACAACTTTTTTATCTAGCTATATATAAAAGTCTTCCTATTTATTGTTATGTTATTACCTATACCACTTTCCATACAACTGGTTTAGTATATATGGTCTATCTGTTAGAAAGTACCTTATTATCGCTACGTTGTAATATTCTTTAGTATATCTTTTTTTAAACCTAGTTAGAATATCTAGATCCTCTTCTTATTCTAGTTTATCTAACCACTTTACCCTAGGTGTCCCTATACTTGGCCTATTAGTAACTCTTTATATGGGTGCTCTGTCCCTTATATAACCTAGCATTGCTAACCTCTTGTCTAGCTTTTGCTCTTACTATGTGATAATTCTTATCCTAAACTTATCTATAGTTTCTTACTTTCTATGTCTTGTAGCTAGATCTTTGTAGTTATCTTACTTTTTAATCCTGGTATTAACTATTCAATCTTTAGGCTAAATACTATATTTACCTAGGATTGCTAATATTCTTATTTATTCCCTAAACTTGTAGTTCTTGAACTTACGTCCTATACTTATTTATTTGTCTGTAAACTAAGTAACTGCCCTTTCCTATTAATTTTCGTCCGTTATAGGTTCTTAAATATGTCTTATCTTGTTTTAAGAATCTTAAGCTTCTCTTATCTCTTCTTAAGAATCTTAAGCCTGTGGCCTTTTGCCTTTATTAAGTAATAAGCTAGCATTAGCAGTTATCTGCTTACTTAGTTTCTTCTAAACATTACTCCTATTATTTTATAAAGTGATGGAAATTATATCTAATAGTATCGCAATACCTATTACTAAACCTTATTCTGTAATAGTCTTAGTTTCTGCTTCTGTTTTAACTTCTTTAAGGTTTGTATACTTCTAGTAAGCTGCCTTTATTGCCTCATTATTGGTAAATACTTTGCTTATATTAAACTTATTATCTTTAATATCCAATCTATAAGCTAGTTCGTTGGTTCCTCTAAACTTAAATAATAATAGCTCCTGTGGCTAATAGCTTGCGCTATACTTAGCGTCCTTATAAATTTAGCATGCGTTATTATAATAAAACGCGAAACTATTAATTAAACACTCTTTTATTCCTTATAGTACACCATCATCCCTCTGTATATACGTGTCTCCTACTAGTTAGATTCCCTTTACCGCGTAGTTACTTTAACCACCTCTATAGTCTCTAGCAAAATAACCTTATTTTCCGCAATTTATATAAGCCCCATCTTTAAACTATTTTTCTTGCTATAAAGTCTGCCTAAACGTCTTCTGCTACTAAGATCCTTGGTTTAGCCTCTACTTTTAGGTCCTTTAATTACTAGATCCTTAACCTCTAGGTTTCTATAGTTTCTTTTCCCACCTTTAGGTTTTTTTAGTACCACTTAGGTCTATTAGCTTTGCGCCGTTCTATAGTTTCTAACTCTATATTTATTGTTGCGTACTCTGCGCCTTATATAACTATAGAACTCTATCTTGCCCTTTCTTAGCTTGTTCCCTTTAATAGATCCTATTATTAATCTTTATTAACTGGTCTATTAACTCCCTTAGAGTATCCACATCTTCTATTAGGATAATTGCGTCCTAGACTTTAGCCTTAAGTCCTTATTTATACTGTGCCATAAGCGCCCTGTTATTCCACTTAACCTATATAGCTAGTGTTTAAAACTGCGTTATATACTTAATTACTAAAGTGCGTTATACTAAGTTCTGAAGTTTTCATTCTGCTATTGTGGTTGCTTTAGGGTTTTTAAATATTTGTATTAACCGTTCTGCGAATCCGTTCCAACTTATAAACACATACCGTACATCTGGGTTAGTAGTTGTCGCACTATTTACTTATATTTCTATAAGGTAAGGCTTAAACCACTCTAGAGCTCTTTCTAATAAGAATAGTCCTGTATACGCTACCTAGTCCGTAGGTATTGCTAACTTCGCTCCTTTCTACATAACCTTAAAATGCATCTGCGTAAGAAACCCTTTAAGCTTTAACTTCTCTCCTAAAAACCGTTTAATTGAAGGTAACTTAACCTTTGCTACTTTAATTCCATTAATACGTTCTTTAAGTAGCCTGCTATTGTTCTATAAGTAATTAACCATTTCCTATAACTAACCTTGCGTAACCACTTAAGAATCCGTGTCCGCCATGCTGGCATCTCCTGCCCCTAAGGTTATGGCTGCCGTCGACGTCGTTATAACTGGTGCTTTGGGTGGCATGTTGTTTAATCTTGTTTAATACTATAACCTTAGTAGTGAATGTGTAACGGAACCTTATAGCAGGAACTACGGTGGGTCCTATTATTAGGCTAGGTATATAGGTAAAAACAATTTAACAACGTAATAATAACTAGTAGAGTGGTTGCCCAATAGATTAACTCCAATTATATTCTGACAAAGAGAGAACTATCTAGGTAGGGACTGTGGTCCTTTAAATATACAACCATACGCCTAAGAAATCCCTTCGCTCCGTAAGGTATGTATGCTCTGTCTGCTCTATTACAGATTATATAGATTACACAGATTATATAGATCACATTATATAACCTTAGCTACTATTCCTCGTTACATAGTTCCACCAGATCCATTCTGGACCGTGCCTGTATTAACTAACTAGCTTCCTCCGACTCTTCTCTAAGTAGTTATAACATTGTACTTAAGCTGTCCGTAACAATTATAACCTTAAGTACTTTATAACTATAAAGTAACTAAATTAACGCTAAGCACGCTAGAATAAATTTCTCTTTAGTTTTAACTTCAAAATTGCATATAGGCCAGAAGTATAAGGTACTGAGCCTAATAGCCTAATACGCCGTTTATAAGACCTTCCTTAGTGTTCACGGAGTAGGCACGAGCCGGGATACAATGCACTAAACGAGGTAGTAATTGAGAAGGCTACGTACACGTAACTATGCATAGTTGATACAAAGACATTAGATGAAGAAGAAGAGTCTTTATATGCCAGGTACGGGTATAAATAGGGGCTGTAGGGGAACGTGCGTAGGTATCTCGGGACGAACGTAAGCACGGGTCAAGAACGTCAAAGACACGCAAAGACGTGAGAACGAGTGAGTCCCGTGACACTTAGTTAGAAGATAACCCTTATAATTAATTCTAACAATAGACAATCCTAAAAGTATAAAACTTGGCCCTAGGTATACTACCCGAGACAGAACTAACCACCCCTTAGCTTTATACCACAGAACTAAAATTACCCCTCAAAATTAATAAGCTTATTACTGTAGTATATAACACCGCTATTAACCTATTACTGCATTAACTAATTGCCGTAAAGATTGTCGGTACCTATACGCTGCCTACTAAGCTCTAAAGCTTAGGCTAGATTAATATAGCAGCCTTAGAAGTAAAAGAGAACAGGCTCTATTATAGAGGCCGTCTATTTATTCCCGACTTAGAAGACCTACAACAGCAACTAATCTAAGTGGCCTACAACCTCTAGTTAAGCGGCTACCTAGGTAAGGGAGGAACCTATAAGCTCCTTAGCTAATACTACTTCTAGCCTAAAATAATAGACTTAGTTAAACGCTTTATAAGCGCCTACTACAGCTGTAAGTATATTAAAGCATTTTATATAAAGTACCAAGGACTATTATACCCTCTACTAATACCTATACGCTAATAGGCAGATATCGCCATAGATTTCGTTATTAACCTACTACCTTATAAATAACATGGCCGAACCTATAAGAACATTCTTATAATAATATACCAACTTATAAAAGAACGCTACTATATCCTAACCAAAGGCGTAGCTATAAGCGACATTGCTAATGCCTTTCTCCGCGAAGTTTACTGACTATATAGGTTACCTAACTCTATTACGTCTAACTAAGGCACGCAATTTAATTTTAACGTATAGAGGCGGATCTGCCAACGCCTTAGTATCTCCGTTAAGATGTCTATATCCTTTTACCACAAAACTGCTAGATAACCGGAAAACGCTAACGCTAGCATAAAGGCGTACTTATAATAGGTAGTCGCCTATAGTTAAGACGACTAGGTAGACCACCTTTTACTAAGTAAATTTACAGCAAATAACCACATCTTAGCCACTATAGGACTTACCCCATTCTTTATAAATAAAGGTTATTACTTACAATCTGGTATAGAGCCACCAGAGCCTATTAATAAGAAACTGCCATATAAAAAACGCCTTAAGATACTACTTGCTAATTAATATATAGACCGTATAAAAGATCTACTTAACTACTATAAAAAAGAGATGGCCTAGGCCTAAGCAAAACAAGCTTACTTTGCTAACTATTATAAAACACCACCACCTAAGATGCGTGTTGGCGACTAGGTATAGTTAGATATACATAATATCTCTATATAGAGGCCTATAAAGTTACTTAATTATAAGAACCTCGGCCCCTACTAAATTAAACAAGTTATTAATAGGGGAGCTGTATACAAACTAGAGCTTCTGCCCACTTTAGCTACCCGCGGAGTGTAGCCCGTATTTTACCTATGGCTACTATACCTTTACTAACCTAACCCTCTACCAGGATAAACACAGCCTAAACCCCTATTAGTACTAATCTAAAACAAGAACAAAGACGAGAACTATAAGGAGTAGACTATTAAACAAATTATTAACTCTGAATACTTTGGCAGAGGTAGAGGACGGCGGCTCCACTACAAAGCCACCTATACAGGATTTAATATAGATTAGCCAAAATGGCAACTATAGGAAGACTTTAAGAATGCAAAGGACCTAATTAGTAATTTCTACTACGTAAACCCACAGAAACTAGGCCTAAGCAGAGATTTCGTGCCTAATCCTCTATAGGAGCCCTTATAGAGTTAAACCGTTATACATCGCTATATAAGGGCAAATTGCCATTAGATTGCCGCAGATTACCGTAAAGTGTAATTATATAACTAGAAAACTTTAAGATGTCCAGAAACTTTAACCAGCGGTTAAAGTTGTCTAATTAGTTAGATTCTAGACGCTAAGGAGAAACTAGCTAATTAGGATTTTCTATCCCTAGGATAGAAAATTGCTATTAGCTTACCTACTACTAGCGCCTTAGTAACCCCCCTTATACCTTACCAATAACCCTTAAATCCTAAGTTAGAAGTATCTGTATAAGCCTATTACACCTATAATAATATTTCTTCTTCTTCTCTATACCCTAAGCGTTCCCCCTATATATATATAGTAACCACAGCATTACCAGAGCTCCGCCTTAATAGGAGGGGAGGTAGTGTTATAGAACCTAACCATAGGGGCCTCTATAGAAGAGCCCTATGCTCTTATATATACCTCGCGTATAGCTTATATCAGCTACGCGTAGGTATATCACCTCCTTACGCCCTTAACCCTTATAATCGATTGCGTAACGTCTTATAGACTCCTCAAATATATATATTCAGCTACTATTGACCCCGTCCCGTAATATTAAGTTATAAAGTATAATAAAGCTATAATTTAGTAGTATATTTTATAAATAAACCGTCTATTTAAATAAACTATTTACTCTATTTTTACTAAAACTATAAAGTAATACATTAATAACGGCTTAATAATAATTTCTAAAAATTTGTAATTAGGCTTTTATATACTATTATATTACCCTATAAAAATTTAAAAGTAATCTATATTATAGTTTTAAAGATACTATATTTTAGCCTATAAATATAGAATAATAGTAGATTAATACCTCCTAATTAATATACGGGCACCCCCTATTTAATATACGGGCACCCCCTAATTAATATACAGATACCCCCTACTAATTAAGTTTAGTTCCTTCCTAATTAAGTTAGAATATTATATAAATTTAAGTTATTTATATCTGCATTAGTATATAACTATTACGCGCCCATACCTAAAACCTTATATTTACCTTACCTCTAAACTATTAAGCCCTACCATAGCCACTTAACTGGCTTTGTTTACATTAATATATTAACTTATTATAAGCTATCAGCATTTAAATAGAATACTAGGTATACTATATATAGGTATAGGTATAGGCGTAGGCGCGGGCGCAGAGTACGTATAGGTTGGCGCAACTATACTCCCTTTAGTATAGTAAGACCAACCTATATCTACTAGGCGTAGGCATAGGCGTAGGCGTAGGCATAGGCGTAAGCACAGGCATACTTATAGAGGCAGTTTATAAACATTAAGTAGAAGTAATAGTATTTAAATAAGTATACGCAGTGCCTTATAAAGTACTACGCAATTAGTTATAAAAGTTATATTTTTATAATTTAATTTTTATAATACAGATGCAAATAACCTAAATTTATATAATTCTAACTTAATTAGGAAGGAACTAAACTTAATTAGTAGGGGGTGTCCGTGTTACGGACGCTTTAAGTACAGTGTTACGACTACTTGGAGAGGAGTCGGAAGAAGCTAGTTGGTTAATATAGGCACGGTCCAGAATAGATCCGGTGGAACCATGTGACGAGGAATGGTAGCCGAGTTATATGACGTGCTATGTAAGGAACGCAGGGAATGTAGTGAATGTACGTACCTTATATACAACACGTACCTTACGTACAAGGGAGGATTTCTTAGGAGTACGGTTGTGTATTTAAAGGACCTCAGTCCCTACTGTAGATAGTTCTCTCCTTGTAGTAAATCTTAGAATACAATTGGAGTTAATCTATTGGGCAACTACTCTACTAGTTGTTATTATATTGTTAAATTGTTCTTACCTATATACCTAGCCTAATAATAGGACCTACTGTAGTTACTGCTATAAGGTTCCGTTACACATTTACTACCAAGGTTATGGTATTAAATAAGGTTAAATAACATGCTACCCAAAGCACTAGTTATAATGCCGTCAACGGCAGCCACAACCTTAAGCGTAGGAGGAGATACTAGTATAGTAGGCATGGATTCTTAGTTAATTACGCGAAATTAGTTATAAGAAATAGTTAATCACTTATAAGATAATAATAGGATACTTAAAGAACGTATTAATGGAATTAGAGTAGTAAAGATTAAGTTACCTTTAATTAAATAATTCTTAGGAGAGAAGTTGAAGCTTAAAGGATTTCTTACGTAGATGCACTTTAAGGTTATGCAAAAAGGAGTAAAGTTAGTAATATTATTAGATTCAGTAGCCTACGTAGGGTTATTCCTAACGGGGAGGACACTTAAGTGGTTTAAACCATATCTTATGGAGATATAGGCTAATGGTATAACAACTACTAACTAGGATATAAGGTATATGTTTACTAGTTAAAACGGGTTTACAAAACAGTTAACGCAGATATTTAGAGACTTAGAGGCAGCAACTACAGTAGAACAAAAGCTTTAGAACTTAGTACAGCGTACTTTAGTAATTAAGTACACAACGCAGTTTTAAATACTAGCTATATAGGTTAAGTAAAATAATAAGGCGCTTATAGTATAATATAAATAGGGACTTAAGGCTAAAGTCCAAAACATAATTATTCTAATAGAAGATGCGGATACTCTAAGAGAGTTAATAGATTAGTTAATAAAGATTAATAACAGGATCTACCAAAGGGAATAGGCTAAGAGAGGTTAAGACAGAGTTCTATAGTTATATAAGGCGTAGAGTATGTAACAACCAATATAGAGCTAAAAACTATGGAATGGCGCAGAGCTAATGGACCTAAGCAGTACTAAAGAAACCTAAAGGTGGGAAAAAAAACTATAGAAACCTAGAGGTTAAGGATCTAGTAATTAAAGGACTAAGGAGTAAAGGCTAAACTAGGGATCTTAGCAGCAGAAGATGTTTAGGCGGACTCTATAGTAAAGTTAGTAGTTTAGAGATGGAGCTTATATAAATTGCGGAAAATAGGGTTATTTCGCTAGAGACTGTAGAGGTAGTTAAAGTAACTATATAGTAAAGGGAACTAGATCAGTAGAAAACACATATATATAGAGAAATAATAGTGCACTATAAGGAATAAAAGAGTATTTAATTAATAGTTTCGCGTTTTGTTATAACAACGTATACCAAATTTATAAGGATGCTAAGTATGGCGTAAGCTATTGGCTATAGAAGCTATTGTTATCTAAGTTTAAAGGAACTAACAAACTAGCTTATAGATTAGATATTAAAGATAATAAATTTAATATAGGCGAAGTATTTACTAATAATAAGGTAATAAAGGCAGCTTACTAGGAGCAAGCAGACCTTAAAGAAGTTAAAATAGGAGTAGAGACTAAGACCATTATAGAATAGGGTTTAGTAACGGGTATTATAACACCATTAGATATAATTTCCATCACTTTATAGGACAATAGGAGTAATGTTTAAAAGAAACTAAGCAAGTAGATAACTGCTAGTGCTAGCTTATTACTTAATAAAGGTAAAAGGCCACAGGTCCAAGATTCTTATAATGAGATAAGAAAGGCTTTAGACTTACAAAATATAATAAGGACAGCTTAGGAACCTATAACAGATAAAAACTAATAGGAAAGGGCAGTAACTTAGTTTATAGATAAATAAATAAGTATAGGATGTAAGTTTAAGAACTATAAGTTTGGGGAATAAATAAGAACGTTAATAGTTCTAGGTAAACGTAGTATTTAGCCTAAAGATTAAAAGGTTAATATAGGGATTAAGAAGTAAGACGACTTTAAAGACCTAGCTGCAAGACACAGAAAATAAGAAACTATAGATAAGTTTAGAGCAAGAATTATTATATAGTAAGAGTAGAAACTAGATAGGAGATTTAGTATACTAGGTTATATAAGGAACAGAGTACCTATATAAAGAATTATTAATAGGCTAAGTATAGGGATACCTAGGGTAAAGTAGTTAGATAAACTAGAATAAGAAGAGGATTTAGACATCCTAACTAGGTTTAAAGAAAGATATACCAAAGGATATTATAATATAGTAATAATAAGGTACTTTCTAATAGATAAACTATATACACTAAACTAGTTATATAGAAAGTGGTATAGGCAACAAAGCAATAATAAATAGGCAGATTTTTATATGTGGCTAGATAAAAAAGTTATCTAAGACTAACCTATTATGGAAAAACGCATGAGTTATATTAAAGGAGTGTTAATTATAATGTTAAGGAACCTAGAAGAAGGATCTAGGGACTAGAGAAATAAGAGATAAATCTTAGTACCTATAAAAAAAAGACCAATAGTTAGATTAGCTAAATAGAGATTTAAACTTAAGAGTAAAGACAAGCTAAGAGTTAACCTAAGTTACTTAGCGTATTATATACTATTGTGGATAGCTTGTGTAGATAATATATATAATATATATAGAGCACTAAAAGATAAGAACTGGAAGTACCTAATTAGGATATATTGGGCACTAGAGGAAAAGAGGTTTAGGGATACTAAGTATATATATAGATGGCACCCAGTAGAAGTATAAGGTTAAGGGGACTTAATACTTTAACTAGGAAGATTCCTTATAGAAGAGTGCCTAGATAGATAACAGTAGTGGGAGTGCCTAGAAAACACTTGTCTATGGTATATAGAGGATAAAAAACAAACTAAGTATTGGCTAAAGTTAGACTAAGTATAGTTAGGATCTAGCAGCTAATAGTTAGGAAAAGGGGAGGTGTATAGGACTAGAGGGAACTAGTATTAGAGCCTTAGACCCTTAGGGGAATTTAAGGACAATAACTAAATTTATAAGTTAAGTGGCAAGATTAGCAGTTTAAAGCGTTAGTAGATAGTGGAGTAATAAGAAACCACATATTACCAGTAACAGTAGAAAGGATAGGGTTACTATATAGATAGAAGGAACACCTATATCCACTTATAATAATTTTAGGAGATTAGATAGCCTATAAAGGAGGTATTATTAATCTTAAAATAGGACCTATTTAGTTAACTATTAAAGGGAGACCAGTTAGAATGTCTTTTAATATTCTACTATTAGGATAGGATAAGGCGATACTAGGAATACCTTAGTTATAGGAATATAATCTAAAGATTAATTAGGTTACAGGTTAGGTTAATATTAGAAATACTTAATAATATAAAATATAACAGTAAACCAAGTTAGTATAGTACTAAGTTAGAGTAATATATAAAGAGACTAAGCAAAGCTTAAGTTATATACTAAAGAAATACCATAAGTATGGTAAAAAGTTATGGTTACTAGAAAGTAAAAAGCTATTAGAGTATGCAGCATGGGACTATAAGATAGAATTAGAAGAGGGAACTAGTCTAAAGTTTTTTCCAATCTATAAGCTTACTAAAACGGAGTTAGTAGCGCTTAAGGAGTTTATCTAGGAGAACTTATAAAAGGGATACATCAGACTATTGCAGTTATTAGTAGGATATCTAGTACTGTTTATCCTAAAGAAAAACGGAAAACTTAGGATGTGTATAGACTATAGACAGTTAAATAGCATTACTAGGAAGGATAGGTATCTTTTACCCTTAATTAGCAAAATCTAAGACAGGATAGGTAATGCGTAAATCTTTACAAAGATAGATCTAAGGTGGGCGTACTATTAGATTAGGATTAAGGAAGGCGATAAATAAAAAGCAGCTTTTAGGTTAAAGGAAGGACTATATAAACCATTAGTTATGCAATTTAGGCTTATAAACGCACTAGTAATGTTCTAAAAGCAAATTAATAGTGTGTTAGGAGAACACCTTAATAAGTTTATTATGGTATATCTTAACAATATTATTATCTACTTAATAAGTAAGGAAGAATATGGAAAGCATATTAAGTGGGTCTTAAAGAGACTACAAGAAGAACAGATGCTAGTAGTAATTAAAAAATGCGAGTTCTTTATAAGGAAGACCGATTTTATAGGATTTATTATTAAACTAGGAAAAATTAGTATGGACCTAAAGAAAGTTAAAGCTATAATAAGTTAGTAGGAACTAGAGAATGTTATACAGTTAAAATCGTTCCTAGGGTTTTATAACTACTATAGGAGGTTTATAGCACAATAGTTAAAAAGTATTAAGCCATTTATAAGGTTAATAAAGAAGGAGGAACTATAGGTATAGGGAATAGAGTAAAGAAAGTTATTTAAGGAACTTAAGGAGTTGTTTACTTAGGAACTAATCCTTAAAATCTACTAACTAAAGTTAGAAATGGTTGTTAAGACAGATATATTAGACTTTATACTAGGAGCATATTTACTATAGAGGCACTAGGACGTATGGCATCTAGTAGCATACTATAGTTAAAAGATAACACTACCAGAGTTAAACTATAATATTTATAATAAGGAGTTGCTAGGCATAGTTATAGCACTTAAGGAATAGAGAGCATTCTTATAAGGTATAGAGAAACCGTTTATAGTTAAGACGGACTATAAGAACCTTATGGGATTCCTAATAACAAAGGAGCTCAACTAAAGACAGGTTAGATGGGCGGAAATGCTTATAGAATACTATTTTAAAATTCAGTATACCAAAGGTATAGACAATGCACGAGCAGATGCTTTAAGCAGAAAGGCTAAACTATAGAACAATAAAAAGCCATTAGGAGCTTTATTGCAAAGGGATTAAGACGGATTAATTAGGTATAACTATCCAAAGATTACAGTAACTAAGGAAAGTTAGATCCATAAATTACTAGAGAGTAATTAGATAAAGAAGATCTAGGAAGCACAGCTTAAGGATCTAGACTTAAAGTAATATAAGAATAGAGAAGCTATTTATGTTCTAAGGTTGATTATAGAGGAGTTTATAAAAGAGTTTTATAAGGGAATGATATAGGGACATAACGAGTCTATAAGACTAGTGTTAAGACTTTAAGAAGAGTATATTATTTAAGGAATCTGGGGACTAGCTAGGTAAGTTATAAAAGAATATCTAGATTTCTAGAGGAACAAACCAACAAGGTATAAGCCATATGAAGAGCTACAACCTATTAAAATACTAGAAAGACTATAGGAAGTTATATTATAGGACTTTATTGTTAAGTTACTAAAGTCAAAAGATCCTATTATAGGACAAGATCACGACGCGATCTTAGTAATAGTGGATAAGCTTATAAAGTAGGGATACTTTATAGCGTGTATAAAAGAAATATTAGTAGAAGATATTGCTAGAATCTATATAAAAGAAGTGTTTATAAGGCATAGAGCACTAAGTAAGGTTATATTGGATAGAGATCCAAGATTTATAGCAGCATTTTAGGAAGTATTTTTGGCAGAATAAAGGGTTCGCGCAGTAATATCTATAGTATACTATCTGCAGACGGACGGATAAATAGAAAGGTTAAATTAGATACTAGAACAGTATCTAAGGCATTATGTTAATTACATATAGAATAATTAGGTATTGTTATTACTAGTTACATAGTTTATATACAATGCAATATTATAAGAAGGAATAGGGACATTACTATTTAAGGCGAATTACGGATATGAGCTAAGAATATCGTTATCGCTACATTAAGTAAAGAAGATAAGTAGCACAGCTAAGTAAAGAATGGAGACGTTAATGAATCTTTATGTAAACCTTAAAGAAACAGCTAAACTAGTATAAGAATGGATAAAGAGGTACTATAATGCTAAGAGATCTAAGGGACCAGATCTTAAGGAGGGAGATAAAGTGTAGCTACTATATAAAAATTTCAAAAGTTAACAACTAAGTAAGAAGTTAAACTATGTCAGACTAGGACCTTTTAAAATTAAGCAGAGAATTTTATTAGTTATATATAAGTTAAACCTACTAGCCAAAATAAAGATCTACCCTATACAGTATATCGCAATACTAAAACCAGTATACGGAAACGTTAAACCACTAGTGTATAAGGCAGACATATATAGAGGATAAGAAGAGGACGAATAGTAAGTTTTAAAGATTATCAGTTATAAGGATGTAGATAATAAAACGTGGTATAAAGTAAAGTAGATAGGCTATAGTAAGACTACCTAGGAACCACTAAGCAACCTAAAGAACGCTATAGGAAAGGTAAAGGAGTATTAAAAAAAAGCAGGTTAGGGAGCATTAAAAAAGAATTGCTAAAGGATAAGTTACCTAAGGGGGACCTATAAGGAGCAACTACTAAGTTACTTAGAGTTGTTTTCTTCTCTAGAAACTCTACCCTCTTATTACCCAGCTTAGATAGACCCTATTAAATAAGTTTCCACTCCTTAAAACAAACCTTCTTATAAACCTTTTTAAGACAAAGCAACTAAGTAGACGCCGCGATCTGAGTGTCTAGGGCCTTCTATTCTGCGTCTTAAGAACGTTCTAGCTTAGTTAGGGCAGCAGAGAGCTTACTATTAAGTTTCGTAGTGGTAGATTAAACGCAAGACCCTATAACAAGTTACTTAGGGAACTTAAAGACTACTAAGAGTTATAGGACGCGTACACTTAGCGTTAGAGGTAGAACGAACGTTGTAGAGCGATTAAATGTTTGCTTTAGTGCACTCTAAGTAAGAGGATGGTTATTAAGAGCTAGGGCTCGCTAGCGTAATATAAACCAGCCCCTCTTTTACACAACGGGAACATGGAGATGGTATTATTTCACCCAGCGACAGTATGCTAGCGACAGTATGAGCACAACATTACGCGTATAAGGAAGAAGAGGCTTTAGGTATAGTAAGTAAGGATATTAGCTAAACTAGTTAAACGGATATTATACCTCTAGTAGACGACTTAGAGATGTTAGGAATCTTCAAGAACGAAGATAAAGAGGAGGGAGATAGTATTACGGACGCTTTAAGTACAGTGTTATAACTACTTAGAGAGAAGTCGGAAGAAGCTAGTTAGTTAATATAGGTATAGTCTAGAATAGATCTGGTGGAACTATGTAACAAGGAATGGTAGCCGAGTTATATAACATGCTATATAAGGAACGCAGGGAACATAGTAAACGTATATACCTTATATATAACACGTACCTCACGTACAAGGGAGGATTTCTTAGGAGTATGGTTGTGTATTTAAAGGACCTCAGTCCCTACCATAGATAGTTCTCTCCTTATAGTAAATCTTAGAATATAATTGGAGTTAATCTGTTGGGCAACTACTCCACCAGTTGTTATTATGTTGTTGAATTGTTCTTACCTATATACCTAGCCCAATAATAGGACCCACCGTAGTTACTGCTACAAGGTTCCGTTATAGTCCGTATATTAATTAGGGGGTGTTAATCTACTATTGTCCTAAACTTATCCCTTGATATAGTAATATCTAAGAGGCCGTTTGGTTGCAACTTTATATTTAATATGGAGGCTCCATATTTAACCGATATGGAGCTCAAATCTGAATATGAGGCTGTCGTTTGGTAAATCTGACGACTTTTAAATATGGAGCTCCTCCATATCGGTAAGCGCGTTAAATTTGCAAGCTATACTGTATACGGTAGTTAAAATAAGGTTCTTGGCACTGTTTCAATATGCTGCCCTTAAGCCTCCATTCTATATTCCATATTAATCTAAGCTCTTATATACGCGCCAAAGTAACGACTTCTTATAATATAGCGACTCTATATACCCTAACCGCGATACTGCTATCGCATTTGTAAGCCTTATCTAATGTTATTATCTTAACCTTTATAATCGCGATAAGCTTGTTTCCGGGGGGCGTCCGTACTTAGCATACTAATATATAGCGAGGAACAAGGTGGACGTCTTAGTTACTCTACGGCTATAAGCAACGACTTGTAAATCTAACTTGTATAAGGCCTAAGGTGTTTAAGAAGCTTCTTAATTGGTTATAACTATATAGCAACTTAAAGGACACGAAGCTTCTATTAGCGGCTAAGAAGCTATTAATATTCCTAATAATATTCAGCAATAATTTATTATATAGATTACTAAGTAAGGTAACTTAACACTTATCTACAACAATCCACCAATAAGTATTTACCTGCTAGCTAAACTTCTAGTATTAATTTGCTACCTTGTAGAGCTGTATATAAAGTCCTTCCTAGCCTTCTAAAATTATATAAGGAAGTTATTCGGCTTCCTAAGAACTCTACTCCGGAAGAGATTACTAATAACCCTAAACAATATCCTTTCTTTGCCAATTGTATTAGAGCTCTTAATGGTACTTATCTACCAATTTCTATACCCGGCGGGTATATAAGGCAAGCTCTATAGCGTGGAAGGAAGGGAGGATTATTGCAGAACGTTTTTATAGTTATTAATTTCTAGATAAACTTCCTCTATATTCTAGCCAGTTGGGAGGGCTCTGCTTATAACTCTAGAGTCCTTAATTTAGTGAGAGTTAAAGGATTTAAAGCCTTACCTAGTAGATACTACGTTGCAGATGCCGGGTACTCTAATACGCCTATAACCCTAACTCCCTACCGCGGTGTATAATATCATCTTTATAAGCAATCGCAGGTAAATATACGGCCATAGAACGCGAAGGAGCTCTATAATCTTCGGCACGCGGCACTAAGGAACGTGGTAGAGCGTACTATAGGAGTTTTTAAGCATTATTTCCGGTACTTTAAGGCCGGTAGGCGTAGTCTCCCTTTAAGTACGCAGGTAGATATAGTATATGCTTTAGCTACGGTTTATAACTTCATTAATATAAATAAACCGGATAATCTAGATAACGATCTAAAGGTAGAGGATAAGGTTATAGATAAAGAAGATATAGAGCTCGTAGAGGTAGAAAGTGATATAGTTATAAACTAAAGACGCGATAAGATTGCGAAGCTTATATGGGAGAGTTACTACCAGGCAATTAGCAGGCCGATTGCTTAAGAATATACAGTAGATTTAGGTGTATTTATAATAGAAATCTATATAGTTTCCCTTATTATATTGCCCACTAATTGCCTATATATAACGGCTCTAAAGAGCAACTTAGATCTCACCTAAAATCTTACCCAAAGCTTGCTCTCCTACACGTCCTCCTTCCTGCCAGCCAAAATATCGTTAATTAAGCTTTGCCGAAGCTCTACAACTCCAGCTATTATAAGAAACAATCTAGCAGTAGACTCCATCTTAAAAGCTCATAAAACAGCTAACTGCTCTATAGGATCTAGGTTACTAAACTTGTAGATAAACTCTACGGAGGCCTTTTCTTAAGGAGACTTCTAGGCAATTAACTCTCTTATAGCCCTTATCTCTCTCGTCACCTTCTCTACCATCTCCTCTAGTGCCTTTATAACTCGCCGTCTTCCTTGCTGGCGCTTTATACTAGATTCAGTAGCTCTAGTAGCTTACTTAATAGCCCGCTTCCGTATAGCTAATAAAGAAGGTTAACTTAGCGTTAAGAAAAATCTAGAAGGACTAGGGCGCTTAGCTAAAGGTAAGCTTAATTAACTGCCTTTAATAGAGCTTTAAGCTAACTCTAACTTAGAGGCCTTATTTACTTCCTCCTTAGTCTCCTTAGTCTCCTCAGTCTCCTCAGCCTCCTCCTTATTTTCCTTATCTACCAAACCTAATACCTATAAGGCCGCCGCCGAGAGAAGTTCGGGGTCTATAGAGCTCTTAATTGCTTTATTAATCGACCTTACATAACCGCCTGTTGCTAGGACTCTGTTAAATAGCTCCTGCATTAGATCTAGAAAGGCAGGCGGTATATTACAAAACTTCTCAGCGGCAGGATTAGCTTTAAAGTAGGCCTCCATAACTTCCTTACTGGCAACGGGCACGCCTTTATCTTTATCCCACCCCCAGCTAGAGAGGCTGTAGAGCTCCTTCCACAGCTTCTAGTCCTTCTTATAGTTATTATACTTACTCTTAATTTGCTAAAGAGTAACAGGCTACTAGGCAACAGCAAGCGTATAATTAAGAGCAATCTTCCAGCCGTTAGATTTGTAAGAGCTATCTATATGAAATCCTTTTTTAACGGCCTCAACGAGGCCTTCTAACATCGCCTCCTCCATCTCGCCTGTCCATCTTATACGCGCGTTCCTATGCCCTACGGGCGTCGCGGGCGTTGCGGGGGTTGCTGTAGCTCTGCTACGGCTCCTACGGGAGGTAAGCGAAGGTGTAGCAAGCGTTGATCGCAGAGGGGGCGTTGGTCGAGGAGGAGGCTCCATTACTACACCAAAGTAGGGAGTCGCGATAGAGGCCTGGTGGCAGAGAGGGGCTCACTCAAATCGCTCACCAACGTCAATCACGGATTATACGAAGCCAAATCTGGAGCCTTATATGGAGGCTACCGAACGATCGACTCAATTACATATTTAAATAGGCCGCGGTAGTAGCCGCCACTAATTACAAAACGGACGACACTAAAAGGCGCACGGATTGAACAAATATGATATGGAGCTGATTTGCAACCGAACGGCCTCTAATATAAAAGTAGCCTATGCGCGAACACTAAAAAAATATTAGAACTAAGGGAAGATTTAGCTAATTTAATTGGTTTAATTCTTATTAATAATGTTAGACCTAAACTACTGTAGCAAGGGATAATCTATTATATTTATTTATAGCGTCGTATAATAGGGGGTAAAGGTTTAGTTTATCCTTTCTCCTAGTAACGTCCTATAAGAGTTAAAATATGCGTAAACACCAGAATTTAAAGTTTATATAGTTATAGAGCCTTTCCTATTAATTCTATTGGCCAGCCCTTATTAATAATAGTAGAACGAAATGCATCAGGGAAGGGATAGTTGAAATTTTGCGGATATCCAGATATTATCCGGATATTATCCAATATCCGGGCTATCCTCGGATAGGATTATTATCTACCCGACCAGATAGGATAATTTATCCTCCGCAGGTCTGGTGCACGCCAGACCTGCGGAGGATAGGCCGGATAGGCCTCTCGGATAATAGACCTATCAGCTGATAGTATCCGGAGACTATCCGGATAGTCTCCGGATAGTCTTGGCAAAAACCCCTAATATACTTACACTCGTA
>Ga0307507_10000591_pt1 | contig 78289 bp, 84 predicted proteins | sample 7_EM_MG_FD_207223 | JGI IMG/M metagenome (GOLD analysis project Ga0307507, IMG submission 207223) | Populus trichocarpa ectomycorrhiza microbial communities from riparian zone in the Pacific Northwest, United States - 7_EM | ecosystem: Host-associated > Plants > Roots > Unclassified | place...
CTTAACGTTATAAAAGGGTCGAGGTACGGCAGTGAAAAAGGTAATTTTGGTATATTTTTGATAAAATGCGACCGACTGCCCATATCTAATATTTTATATAATATAGCCACGACATCGTTATTTAGTGTAATAGATAGAGAAGCTAAAGAGCTTCTACCTTATAGTATTTTTATAATAACTAGACGTTATAAAAGGGTTAAGATACGGCAGTGAAAAAGGTAATTTTAACGCTGTATTCCCAGAGCCTCGCCTAGGCGCAATTTTGTCACAAAATTTTACATAGCTAACGGCTTTATATTTTAATAAAAATCTAATCAATTATAGAAGAGACTAAGATAACTTACTTTATTAACTTATTAGATTAAATTAATGTCGTTAAGTAGTGAAATATATATAAGAAAGGGTCTCCCATACAAAATCGCGATAATTTAAGTCAAGCCTCACCAAAACTCGCACCATAGGCCCTCAGACGGCAGGGCAGACTTAAGGCTAGTAGACAGCTGATTGGTTAAAAAGGGGTGGCGTTTTTTAGATGGAGACTAGTGACACTTTGGTATTAGTGAGTCGGCCTTAAGCTCTGCCCTTGCCGTCTGAGTCGCTTACTGAGATAACGATAATCGGATTTTGCAGGATTCCGATTAGTTAGGATTCGATTATATAATCTAGAATATTCGTAATCTACTCTCTTGGCACGGTGCTCCTCACCAAATTTGCGTATAAAGCACCAATATTACAAGAATTGTCAAAGATATTAAGAAATGAAGCTTTATAGAGGCTATATGGAGATATTCGCCACCCAAATTGTGGTAGTAAGGCTCTAAAGCCTCAGAACTATAGGGAATTCCACGCCTTGAGGTATTCCTTATATTTAACGCTTTCTAGCGTTATTCAAGACCTCTCCTAAGACACTGTTCTACAAGCTCCAGAGAAGACTTTCTTTGGCGCGTCGCTTATTGCTAGTATAGAGAGTATATTAACAGTAAACTTCGAGAGGTTTGGCCAGCGCTTAAGCTGTAAGGGCTTAAGCTACTACTTAAGCGGCGGTATGTTAGAGACCTTATAAGGCTTTATAAACAGATAGTCGTCCTACTTATCTAAGCTTCTTCTTTTGTTGAACCAGGTTAACTAATTTATTGCTACTAAGAGATCTAACTCTTCCTTCTTCTTTAACTTCTTTACCTTTGTCTCAGGCCTAAGAGTAACAGCTCTCCACTTAATCTACGCTTCCCTTAGAGCCTCTAGCTTATATTTCGCCTTATCTTTATAAGTTAATGTAAAGTATTCTGCTCGCATAGAGGGATCAAAGAAGACCACAAGCTGGTAGGCAGGAATAGAGTTAAGGAGCTCGTAGTACTTATTGAAGACCGTAATAGATTTCTTAATCTAAGCAACGATTCCTTTTAAGAACTTCTTTACTAGCTTAACAATATTAGTACTAGATTAAGGGCTATAATAGAGGAAGTAGACTTACGTTTTAAGCTGCTTTACTTAGTGTAATCTTTAATATATCTATAATTGGAAGAACCTTATGGATTCGAGCCTAATTGCCTTAAAGGCGTAGAGTTACTTCTTTAAAGATATTTAGAAAGTCTTATATTGCTTAAAGCTCTTTCTAATTAGTAGGCGCTTAAAGGATATCTTTAGCTTTAATTTCCTCTTTAAAGTCGCTCTAATAGTAAGTTATAGCAACCTACTTCTTATAAGCTACCATAAGCATTATAGACCAGCTATTCCATTGTATTCTATTATTAATTAGTAGCAATCTACCAGTAAGCGCTTAGAAGACACTTACTCTACCTACTAAGCTTCTTATATAAACCGTAAGATTATAAAGCTTTCTAAGAACGCTAAGCGCTCATATTAGCTTTCTCGTATTTACCTCTTTCTTAAGCTATTCTTAAGCTAACTTCTCTCTATTAGCTTGTTCTTATAAGGCCTCTTAAAGCCCAAGTTCTTAAGTAAGGTCGTTAATATCAAAGGCTTTAAGTATTTTAATTAAGATCTTGTCTTTAAAGAAGAAGGCTTAAATAATAAGATTAATAATATAGCTAATACAACGCATCCTCTGGCTCTTATCCTACTAGTAATCGTCTTGCCATAAGAGCTCCTTTAATAGATCTTAACAGAACTTGTTATTTGCTAAGGCGTTATCGCCAATAAAGGCGCTAAGCTGCTTAGTAAAATTAAAGTCTTTAAAAATAGGATAGAAGATTGCTACCTACTTAAGCACGCTATAGTTACCAATCTCTTTTAAAGCGAGAAGCGTGTTATAAGCCTGCTTTATTAAAGCTCTTACGAAGTAAGCACAGATGGCAAGAAACAGGTATCGGTTTAAAGAGGTCCAGATATCAAGAGCAATATGGATTAATAAGAGCAACTACTAAAGCTCTTGTTAAATAAGCGCCTTCTTCTCATTATAGAGGTTTTTAGTCTTCTATGGAATTGTTATATATAATTAACATAACACCTTCTTAACTTATAGATTAAGAATTTAGCTATAGACATAGAATTCTAGCCACTCTATAAGGTAATCTGGAAGGTTTTAAGTGCAGAGCAAATTAACAAGGGCTTTATTAATAGCGTCTTAATTAAGAAGAGACCGAAGGAGGTTATTCTTAATACCACTAAGAGTATTAAGCTTGCCATCTCTTATAAGGTCTCTTAATTATAAGAGGATCTTGTTACGGACGCTTTAAGTACAATGTTATGACTACTTAGAGAAGAGTTAGAGGAAGCTAGTTAGTTAATACGGGCACGGTCTAGAATGGATCTGGTGGAACTATGTGATGAGAAATGGTAACCAAGGTCACGTGGCGTTAAACGTATTAACTGTGTTGAACGGAAGGGACGTTATATTTAATACAGATAACACGTACCTCACGTATAAGGGAGGATTTTTTAGGAGTACGGTTGTGTATTTAAAGGACCTTAGTCCCTACCGTAGATAGTTCTCTCCTTATAGTAAATCTTAGAATATAATTAGAGTTAATCTATTAGGCAACTACTCCACTAGTTATTATTATATTGTTAAATTGTTCTTACCTATATACCTAGCCTAATAATAGGACCTACCGTAGTTACTGCTACAAGGTTCCGTTATATATTCACTACTAAGGTTACAGTATTAAATAAGGTCGAATAATATGCTACCTAAAGCACTAGTTACAACGCTATTAACGGCAGCCACAACCTTAAGCGTAGGAGGAGATACCAGTATGGCAGGTATAGATTCTTAGTTAATTACGCGAAGTTAGTTATAAGAAATGGTTAATTACTTATAAAATAATAATAGGATACTTAAAGAACGTATTAATAGAATTGGAGTAGTAAAGATTAAGTTACCTTTAATTAAACAATTCTTAGGAGAGAAGTTAAAGCTTAAAGGATTTCTTATACAGATGCACTTTAAGGTTATGTAGGAAGGAGCGAAGTTAGTAATATCATTGGATTAAGTAGCCTACACAGGGTTATTCCTAACGGGAAGAGCACTTAAGTGGTTTAAACCGTATCTTACGGAGATATAGGCTAATAGCATAATAACTACTAACCAAGACGTATAGTATATGTTTGCCAGTTAGAACGGGTTTGTAGAACGGTTAACGCAGATATTTAGAGACCCAGAGGCAATAACTATAGCGGAATAAAAGCTTCAGAACTTAGTACAATATACTTTAGCAATTAAGTATATAACATAGTTTTAAACACTAGCTATATAGGTTAGGTGGAATGACAAGGCGCTTATAGCATAGTATAAATAGGGACTTAAGGCTAAAGTCTAGAACGCAATTATCCTAATAGAAGATGCGGATACTCTAAGAGAGTTAATAGATTAGTTAATAAAGATCAATAACAGGATCTACTAAAGGGAACAGGCTAAGAAGGGTTAGGACAGAGTTCTACAGTTATATAAGACGCAGAGTACGCAACAACCAATATAGAGTTAAAAACTATGGAATGGCGCAGAGCTAATAGACCTAAGCGGTACCAAAGAAACCTAAAGATAGGAAAAGAAACTATAGAAACCTAGAGGTTAAGGATCTAGTAATTAAAGGACTAAGGAGTAGAGGCTAAACCAGGGATCTTAATAGCAGAAGACATTTAGGCGGACTCTATAGCAAAGCCAGTAGTTTAGAGATGGAGCTTATATAAATTGCGGAAAACAGGGTTATTTTGCTAGAGACTATAGAGGTAGTTAGAGTAACCACGCGGTAAAGGGAACCAGACTAGTAGAAAACACATATATATAAAGAGACGATGGTACACTACAAGAAATAAAAGAATATTTAATTAACAGTTTTATGTTTTATTATAATAACGTATACTAGGCCGTCGAAATCGGACTCTGCACCTGTACGTGGTGACGGCTACGAACCTGGTCTTCGAAGTTCAGATCCAGAGCCAACGCAGAGACGTCGCACAGCGTGCGGACAGGACCTGGTGGTAGTTATAGGCGTTAAGGGCGGTGGTGAAAATTTTTCGGATGGTAAGATCTTGAAAACCACTACTGTTGGCCCTCTACAGTACGACGACTACTACACTGTTCTCCTATCCAGGGCACCTATACGATCCAACATGGATGCGCAGTTTTCGATAACATCCCTAAAAAAAAAACCCTGATGGAAAGCATCGACGACCTCATATTGACGAACGGATAAGCGCGAACGAACGAATGAACGAGTAAATATACGGCCCCTCCTAACCCCTAGGGCGATCGCCCGCGGAGCATGCGGTCACTCGCCATCATCTACCAAGTATTTAGCAGCCTGGATTGCGACCTACGGTTTTCCCTGTCTCCTTTCGACGGAGTGGTGACCCTTAGAAAGGGCCTAGCTAGGGCCTAGGCATAAAAGATACCCAAAATACAATATCCCGCTCGCTTGGTATTACAGTAGTTAATAGATGAATCCCCCTTACGCCTTTAATGGCCCTAGGGGGGGGGAGGCATGGCGTATATGGCAATGGTCAATAAGAGATAGCATACGGGGGGTGGTTAAGATATGGGACATAACCATAAGTATACGGCAATCAATTAGCAAGGCCTAGCTGGGACATAGTGAACCCTAGCTCTGGATAAGCTAGAGAAGGAAGCAGTGGTTCCTAAGGAGTTCAAAACATCCAAGGAGGAGGACGTAGCTGCAGGCCCGCAGGGCCGCGGCTACGTGCAGGCATGGCAATTCGGGGTTTTTCATCCTACTAAGGTGGCTTATAGGGTTTTTCCTCCCCCAACTGCAGGGTTTTCTTCCTGTAAATTACAAGTTTTCCCCCTGTGACGGAGTAGTCTGCGTGGGCTAGATAGGATCCGTATCAGACGTTAATTAAAGAGTTACTACTAATAACGTATACTAAATTTATAAGGACGCCAAGTACGGCGCAAGCTATTAGCCGCAGGAGCTATTATTATCTAAGTTTAGAGGAACCAACAAACTAGCTCGTAGATTGGATATTAAGGACAATAAATTTAATACAGGCAAAGCATTTACTAACGATAAGGTAATAAAGGCAGCTTACTAGGAGCAAGCAGACCTCAGAGAAGTTAAAATAGAAGCAGAGACTAAAACCATCACAGAACAGGGTTTAGTAACGAGTGTTATAACACTATTAGATACAATTTCCATCGCTTTACAAAATAAAAGGAGCAATGTTTAAAAGAAACTAAGCAAGCAGATAACTACTAGTGCTAGCTTATTACTTAATAAAGGCAAAAGGCTATAGGTCCAAGACTCTTATAATAAGATAAGGAAGGCTCTAGACTTGCAAGACGCAACAAGGACAGCTTAGGAACCCATAACAGAAGAAAACCAATAGGAAAGGGCAGCGACTTAGTTTATAGACAAACGAATAAGTATAGAACGCAAGTTTAAGAACTACGAGTTTAGGGAACGAATAAGAACGTTAACAGTTCTAGGTAAACGTAGTATTTAGCCTAAAGATTAAAAAGTTAATATAGGGATTAAGAAGCAAGACAACTTTAAAGACCTAGCTGCAAGACATAGAAAATAAGAAACTATAGATAAGTTTAGAGCAAGAATTATTACATGGCAAGAGCAGAAACTAGACAAAAGATTTAGCATACTAGGTCGTATAAGGGACAGAGTACCCATATAAAGAATTACTAATAGGCCAAGTGCAGGAATACCTAGGGTAAAGTGGTTAGATAAACTAGAATAAGAAGAGGATCTAAATATCCTAACTAGGTTTAAAGAAAGATATACTAAAGGATATCATAATATAGCAATAACAAGGTACTTTCTAACAGACAAACTATACATACTAAACCAGCTATACGGAAAGTGGTATAGGCAATAAAGCAATAACAAATAGGCAGATTTTTATATGTGGCTAGACAAAAAAGTTATCTAAGACTAACCCATTACGGAAAAACGCATAAGTCATATTAAAGGAGTATTAATTATAACGTTAAGGAACCTAAAAGAAGGATCTAGGGATTAGAGAAGTAAGAGACAAATCTTAGTACCTACAGAAGAAAGACTAATAGTTAAATCGGCTAGACAAAGGTTTAAACTTAAGAGCGAAGATAAGCCAAGAGTAGACCTAAGTTACTTAGCGTATTACACACTATTGTGGATAGCTTATATGGATAATATGTGTAACATATATAGAGTACCAAAAGACAAGAACCGGAAGTACCTAACTAGGATATATTAGGCACTAGAGGAAAAGCGGTTTAGGGACGCTAAGTATATATATAGATGGTACCTAGTAGAAGTACAAGGTTAAGGGGACTTAATACTTTAACCAGAAAGATTCCTTATAGAAGAATGCCTAGACAGACAATAGTAGTGGGAGTGCCTAAAAAACACTTATCTATAATACGTAGAGGATAAAAAACAAACTAAGTATTGGCTAAGGTTGGACTAAGTATAAGCGGGATCTAGCAGCTAACAGTTAGAAAAAGGGGAGGCGTACAGAACTAGAGGGAACTAGTATTAGAGCCTTAGACCCTTAAAGAAATTTAAGAACAACACCTAAATTTACAAGTTAAGTAGCAAGACTAGTAGTTTAAAGCGTTAATAGATAGTAGAGTAATAAGGAACCACATATCACCAATAACAGTAGAAAGGATAGGGTTACTATATAGATAAAAGAAACACCTATATCCACTTACAATGATTTTAGGAGATTAGATAGCCTATAAAGGAGGTATTATTAATCTTAAAATAGGACCTATTTAGTTAACTATTAAAGGGAGACCAGTTAGAATATCTTTTAATATCCTACCGTTAGGATAGGATGAGGCGATACTAGGGATGCCTTAATTACAGGAATATAATCTAAAGATTGATTGGGTTACAGGTCAGGTCAATATTAGAGATACTTAATAATATAAGATGCGACAGCAAACCAAGTTAGTATGGTACTAAGTTAGAGCAATATATAAAGAGACTAAGCGAGGCTTAAGTTATATACCAAAGAAATACCACAAGTACGGTAAAAAGTTGTAGTTACTAGAAAGTAAAAGGCTGTTAGAGTATATAGCATAGGATTATAAAATAGAGTTAGAAAAGGGAACTAGTCTAAGGTTCTTTCCAATCTATAAGCTTACTAAAATAGAGTTAGTAGCGCTTAAGGAGTTTGTCCAGGAGAACTTATAAAAGGGATATATTAGACCGTTACAGTTATTAGCAGAATATCCAGTACTATTCATCCTAAAGAAAAACGGAAAACTTAGGATGTGTATAGACTATAGGCAGTTAAATAGCATTACTAGGAAGGATAGGTATCCTTTACCCTTAATTAGCGAAATCTAAGACAGGATAGGCAACGCGTAAATCTTTATAAAGATAGATCTAAGGTAGGCGTACCATTAGATTAGGATTAAGGAAGGCAACAAATAGAAAGTAGCTTTTAGGTTAAAGGAAGGACTATATAAGCCATTAGTTATATAATTTGGGCTTATAAACGCACTAGCAACGTTCTAAAAGCGAATTAATAGTGTGTTAGGAGAATACCTTAATAAGTTTATTATAGTATATCTTAACAACATTATCATCTACTTAATGAGCGAGGAAGAATATGGAGAACATATTAAGTAGGTCTTAAAGAGACTATAAGAAGAACAGATACTAGTAGTAATTAAGAAATACAAGTTCTTTATAAAAAAAACCAATTTTATAAAATTTATTATTAAACTAGGAAAAATTAGCATGGACCTAAAGAAAGTTAAAGCTATAGTGAGTTAGCAGGAACTAGAGAACGTTATATAGTTAAGATCGTTTCTAGGGTTTTGCAACTACTATAGGAGGTTTATGGCATAATAGTTAAAGAGTATCAAGCTATTTACAAGGTTAATAAAGAAGGAGGAACCGTGGGTATAGGGAATAAAGCAAAGAAAGTTATTTAAGAAACTTAAGAAGTTATTCACCCAGAAACTAATCCTTAAAATCTACCAACCAAAGTTAGAAACGGTTATTAAGATAGATGCATTAGACTTTACACTAGGAGTATATTTGCTATAGAAGCACCAGGACGCATGGCATCTAGTAGCGTACTATAGTTAAAAGATAACACTACTAGAGTTAAACTACGATATTTACAATAAGGAGTTGCTAGGTATAGTTACAGCACTTAAGGAATGGAGAGCATTCTTGCAAGGCATAGAGAAACTATTTATAGTAAAAATGGACTATAAGAACCTTACAGGATTCCTAATAATAAAGAAACTCAACCAAAGATAGATTAGATAGGCGGAAATGCTTATAGAATACTATTTTGAAATTTAGTATACCAAAGGTATAGATAATGCACGAGTAGACGCTCTAAGCAGAAAGGCTAAACTACAGAATAACAAAAAGCTATTAGGAGCTTTGTTGCGAAAGGATTAAAATAGATTAGTTAGGTATAACTATCCAAAGATTATAGCAACTAAGGAAAGTCAGATCCATAAATTACTAGAGAGTAATTAGACACAGAAGATCTAGAAAGCACAGCTTAAGGATCTAGACTTAGAGTAATATAAGAATAGAAAAGCTACTTATATTCTAAAGTTAATTGCAGAGGAGTTTATAAAAGAGTTTTATAAAGGAATGACATAGAGATATAACGGAGCCATAGGCTTAGTGTTAAGACTTTAAAAAGAGTATATTATTTAAGGAATCTGGGGACTAGCCAGGCAAGTTATAAAAAAATGTCTAGATTGCTAAAGAAACAAACCAATAAGGCATAAGTCGTATAGAGGGCTACAACCTATTAAAATACTAGAAAGACCATAGGAAGTCATATTATAGGACTTTATTATTAAGTTACCAAAGTTAAAAGATCCTATTATAGGACAAGATTATAACGCGATCTTAGTAATAGTAGATAAGCTTACAAAGTGGGGATACTTTATAGCGTGCATAGAGGAGATATTAGCAGAAGATATCGCTAGAATCTACGTAAAAGAAGTATTTGTAAGACATAGAGCACTAAGTAAGATTATATTAGATAGAGATCTAAGATTCATAGTAATATTTTAGAAAGTATTTCTAGCAGAATAAGGGGTTTACGCAGCAATATCTATAGTATACCATCCGTAGATAGACGGATAAACAGAAAGGTTAAACTAGACACTAGAACAGTATCTAAGGCATTATATTAACCATACATAGAACAATTAGGTATTGTTATTACTAGTTATATAGTTTGCGTATAATGCAACACTATAAGAAGGGATAGGGACATTACCATTTAAGGCAAATTACGGATACAAGCTAAGAACATTGTTATTGCCATAATAAGTAAAGAAGATAAGTAGCATAGCTAAGCAAAGAATAGAGACGTTAATAAATCTTTATGTAAACCTTAAAGAAACAGCTAAACTAGTACAAAAATAAATAAAAAGGTACTATAATACTAAGAGATCTAAGGAACCAGATCTTAAGGAGGGAGACAAAGTGTGGCTACTATATAAAAGTTTTAAAAGTTGACGACTAAGTAAGAAGTTGGACTATGTTAGACTCGGACCTTTTAAAATTATATAAAGGATTTTATTGGTCACGTATAAGTTAAACCTACCAGCCAAAATAAGAATCTACCCTATATAATATATTGCAATACTAGAACCAGCACACGGAAACGTTAAACTACTAGTATATAAGGCAGACACGTATAGAGGGCAAGAAGAGGACGAATAGCAAGTTTTAAAGATTATTAGTTACAAGGATGTGGATAATAAAACATAGTATAAAGTAAGGTGGACAGGCTATAATAAGACTACCTAGAAGCCACTAAGTAACCTAGAGAACGCTATAGGAAAGGTAAAGGAGTATCAGAAGAAAGTAGGTTAGGAAGCATTAAAAAAGGATTGCTAAAAGATAAGCCACCTAAGGGGGACCTATAAGGAGCAACTACCATATTACTTAGAGTTGTTTCCTTCTCTAGAAGCTCTACCCTTTTATTACCTAGCTTAGACAGACCCTATTAGACAAGTTTCCACTTCTTAAAACGAACCTTCTCATAAACACGTTCTAGACGTTAAAGACGAGCATAAGCCAGATACTAGGCTTTAAGAACGCGTGCAGACTCTTTTAAGGCACGTTAAACCTCAAGCAGCGCGGAGGCTAGCTTACCGTTAGGCTTTATAGCGGCAGATTAAACATAAGACCCTATAACAAGTTACTTAGGGAACTTAAAGACTATTAAGAGTTATAGGACGCGCATACTTAGTGTTAGAAACGGAACAAACGTCACAGGACAATTAAACGTTTGCCTTAGTATACTTAGAGCAGGAAGAGGGTTGTTAAAATAAAGGACTCGCCAGCGCAATATAGACCAGCCCCTCTTTCGTATAACAAGAGTAAGGGATCGCCATTACTTCACCAAGTGATAGTATAGAGGAGATAGTACGCAGGCAACGCTCAACCCAAGATAGAGAAGAAGAGGCCTTAGGTATAATAAGTAAGGATATTAACCAGACTAATTAAACGGACATTATACCTCTAGTAGACGACTTGGAGATGTTAGGAATCTTTAAGGATAAAGATAAAGAGGAGGGAGATAGTATTACGGACGCTTTAAGTACAATGTTATAACTACTTGGAGAAGAGTTGGAGGAAGCTAGTTGGTTAATACAGGTATAGTCCAGAATGAATCTAGTAGAACTATGTGACAAGGAATGGTAACTAAGGTTACGTAGTATTAAATGTATTAACTGTGTTAAACAGAAGGGACGTTACGTTTAATACAGATAACACGTACCTTACGTATAAGGGAGGATTTCTTAGAAGTACGGTTGTGTATTTAAAGGACCTTAGTCCCTACTGTAGATAGTTCTCTCCTTATAGTGAATCTTAGAATATAATTAGAGTTAATCTGTTGGGCAACCACTCTACTAGTTATTATTATGTTGTTAAATTGTTCTTACCTATATACCCAGCCCAATAACAGGACCCACCGTAGTTACTGCTACAAGGTTCCGTTACAGATCTTCTAATTAATATCGCTTGTCTCTTTATCAGCGCAAATAGATGCTTTGCTTGTAGGTATCTTCAGAAGTTTATTGCAACAGGAGTCTGATATAGGTTCCCAGATTCCATTTTAGCGCAATATCAATAGATAAAGAGGTCTTTACCAGTAGAATCTTTAACTAGTGGCTTATGGTAGGCGTAGGATTAAGTATAAGTCCATAGAATCTTCAATTTCTTATATTTCCGGTGGTTTAAAGCGTTAGAAGTAAAAGAGAGTTCAGAATTTGAGATATTCTCAGTCTCTAAGACCTCTTTAGGGAGAATCTCCTCATTTCTACGCCCTCTTGGCGCCATTTGGGCTCGAAATTGTTAATATAGAGGAGGTTGTAAAAATAAGGAGGATTATAATCGATTTGAATCGGATCGGATTATATAATCTTCCGGGGATTATAATCGATTGTAATTGGTTAGGATTATCGACCACCCTGAGAAGTACGGGCCACCTCGTGCACGGTCCTACCTCGTGCACGGTTTTCGGCCCTCAAATTGAAATCACAACATAAGACTATTCGCATCATATATTTGATCAAATTGCTCAAAAATTTGGTGGATGAGGCTTTAAATACTGCCGAATTAGGCTATATCTATTTCGCAGTCGTTGAATTTGCTTGGCAGGCGTCTTTGGTGTTGAGATCGTTGAGAGCTCACTTCTGCCCCTCCTACTTCCTCACTACCACTAGTAGCAATATTAATCTCTTGCAGAGCCAATATTAGATTGTTTTAATTCTCCTTTAACCTCTAAGCTTAATTAAGGCTCTTATGGAGTTGCCGCGCAGCTTCTTTGGCTTCTTTGGCTTCTTTTTAAGCAAGCCTTTTTGCCGCTGCCTCTTACTCTCGCTGCAGCTTATCTTGCACACGCTGTTCCTTCCATTAATCTATCATACGCCTCTTCTCATCCTTTTGTAATTAATGTTGAAGCTTTTTGTTAGCCTTAAGAGCCTACTTATGCATTTTGGCTTCCTACTCTTCCGTTTGGAGGTCGCGAGCTTACTACACCTTCTTGGGGCTAAAAAATATAGCTCTACTGTCGGCTTGTTTAGGAAGTTGTTAAAGAAGAGGCTTTTAGCATTAGCGCTTCTTCTGCTTATTTTTAAGAGCTCGCTGATATCCTTAAATACGTGATTTAAGAATAATATTCCTCACTACAAAACCCTAAATATGGTTGCTTAGCTCCTTCACTCTTTTGTCAAAAACGTTAGTGACAACTTAGTTAAGCTTTATCTTAATCCTCTTCTAATCAGCAGCCGTTAATACTAACTTAGAGGACTTACTTAATAAAGGCCTCTCCTTATCTTTAACTAAAAACTTATCTAGTACAGCCTCTGGCTTAAAGGGGTAAAGCCCAGTCTTTTCCCATCCACTTTGGATATTCTCTGAGTTAAAAGCTTTACTATACGCCACCCAAAATAGCCGGAAGAAATCTCTTTTAGTAAGACGTAAGAGACCCTCGCTATTAAAGATAAATTGGTTCAATTCTTGGCTGTAAAATGTAGCCAGCGGAGAGAAGAGAGAGACGTCAAGAGGCTGGAGCCTATGCGTCAAATAAGGAGGGTAGACAGCGAGGAGGATCCTATAAAGGTGGCAATATTTAATAAACCTCATATTAATATAAGAGCCGTGGCCGTTAATAATAAGCAGCCTCCAATCTCTTTCTTGGCGCGCCTTTACCTTTGTCTCCCAATTAAATAAGGTTATAAGCCATAAATATCCTAAATCATCATTTATCTAGCCCGTTGGTGATAAGGAGAAGAAGCAGCTCTGCTTATTAGGGTCAAAATCTTGCAGCCAAGAGTCTTGAATATTACCAGAAACGGCCTAGTAGATGAGGCCTGGCAAGAGGTACATTCCGTTAGCATAGATAGTTGCTAAGATAGTAATCCACTCTCTATTGCCATCTTAATTGGCATACATAACTCTTCCAGCGTTAAAAGCCGCCTTAGAAAAGATTCTTCTTAATTTCTTAAGGAAGCCAATAAGGAAGCCCTTTTCATCCATATTGTACATATTCTGCGGTTGTATATCATACTCAGCAAGCTTCCTGCCCATAAGCTTAAAATATAAGCTATAATATAGTGCCAAATCAGCCTTCTTTCGTACGGTATTAATAGGGGAAAGATATCCGGTTTTAAGGTCGTCTTTGTGAGCAGCCAGCTAGCAAGCCGTCCAGTGTTTTCCTGGCTGCTTTCCTAAAATTCCAGCTGCAAGATTATGGACCATTGCGTTTATAGGAGGAAGCCCGCGTTCAGTAAGCTCGTTGATGTATTTAATAAGCTCTTTTAACTGTATAGTACTGAGTACTCACTACTGGTCGTATGCATCTTCCCTGGAGGTAGTGACCTAATTAAAACACCTGGAAAGGGTTAACCGGTTAACTCCATACTTATTTGCTGTTGCCTGGATATTTAGCTTATCCTAAAGCCTCAGATCTGCAAGTGCGGCTTCAATATTCGACATATTGGTGGTGTTGTAATTTAATTTTGATGATTTTAGAAATGACGATTTTGGTGGGGTGTACCGTGCACGAGGTAGGACCGTGCACGAGGTGGCCCATACTTCTAACTCTCCCCGAGAGCTAATGCAGGTCCGTCATCACCATCTCAAAGACAGTTCCAGTCAAGCAAGGCGGTCAGCATGGTGTAGTGCGGTAGAACCCTTGAAAATGAGCTCTTCCCTGCAACATATTTTCTGGTTGATCTCCGCAAACTTTCAGAGTAATTGGTTCTTTCACTTTCCACTCTGTTCGATTGAAGTCCACGATCTCACGTACGCGATCTGTATTATTTGTCAAATAGCTCCGTCTCTTTAATTGGACCCTCCTTATCATTATAAAAATGAATGTCCCACCATCCGCACCCTTAAACACAAGAACCCACATTGTCCTCTTCAAATATTCGCCCTCTATAACCTTTCGCTACAGTCGAAATACCTGCACCCATCGACAGAAAAACCATACATGAAGAGCATGCGTATAAGAAAGAACCGGTCCTGGGAGCCGTTCAGTAAGGACATGACACACGTATTCGTGCTTGAGTTCAAGAACTAGGACGACTTGGACTACTATCTGACGCAGGATCCCATGCATAAAGCATTTTCGCAGGCCGCAAAAGACTTGATGTACACTATTACCCTAAAATCCCTCCAAATGTCAGTCTGTTAAAGAACTACTTGGTTTTCAGCGAAGACTCCGTAGTCGTAGGTTCGTTCTACCACCATCTGGCCTCATTCGCAAGAAGCTAAATGGATTCAGATATCGTCGACGGGTTCCTCTTCGGCCCCCCGCCTCCATCCCCCTCGCTGCTGCTAATAGCTACACGGGCTCTTGCCACTGCGGCGCCATAACGTATAGCTGCGTCCTTACCTCCGCCTCATACGTGCTATGCCACTGCCGCACATGCCAGAAATTAGGCGGCGGGCCGTACTCGTGCAACCAGATCATTCCCAAGGCCGATTTCGATATCACGAAGGGAGCGCCGAGCGTATACACTTACACCGGTGCATCGGGTAATATCTACTTCCCTTCTCTTTTGCCTCTCCTTATTTGTGACGTTTCCTTGGATTTTGGTAAGGAGTGGCTGACAACGATGTAATTGTACAGGAAAGCCAGTACAGCGCTTTTATTGTGGCGACTACACGAGCCATATCTACCATCACCAAGCTGCGATGCCGGACAAGGGCATCGTGCGGACGCTACTGCTAGACTAGGGTAAAGACTTACCTGTGGGTGGGGAGATCTTCGCGGAGGGTAGGCTGTAGTGGGTTAGAGAGTTGCGGGAGGGGTTGACGAATGGAATACAATGAGTGAATGCTATTACTAGGGCTTAGCGGATGATGGGTTTAGGGTGGTGGTCGTTTGGAGTGGTTGATGGACGGAATTTCGGAAGGTTTATTTTAGGAAGTTGGTTAAGGGATGAGGTGAGAATCGAATGGTTTGGATGCTTTGAAGCACTGCTGGGATTTATACGGTTAACGGCCACAGCTATGATCGATGGTTTAACTAGGGTAAGGATAAATTCACATTCAGGCACAAAAGTCTAGTGAGAAAAGTGTTGACGTTATGTAGTCCAATTCAGAACTTTTGGTATATCCCAGGGAGATTGTTTCTTACATACCAAAAGGCATGCAGTAAGATGTACAGAGAAAAAAAAGTGTCATGATCCGTCCCAAACCCACACCCATACCAATCCATTAAAAAGCCATAAAAAGCGCCGAATCGTGCTGGGTATCCAAGAATCTTCTAAATACATCACAAATATCCGTTCCTGTCTCATCGTCAATATCACATTGGCAGCTGGGTTAAATTCCATTTTGTCATGTGAACCCTCCTCCATAGGAGTGCAGTGTGATAGTTCTATCGCAGGAACGGTTGTGCATGCGATCCTGTGCTTCGCCCACTAACTTGAATGTACGACGTGTCTAATATCTATGTCATAGCAATATAGTGGCGTGATTCATCTCCCGAGCGTGATGCGCCTCAGCCGCGCCCGCGCTCCATGCTCATTTGCAGGCGCTGCGGAAGAGGTGGGGCTGTTTGTGCCGGACCGGGAGTTACTCTCGCTGCCGGAAGATGAGCGGCGCCGTGCCGTCTCGGCGAGGATGTCTTCGAGACTAACGTTGAGGTTGGAGTAGGAAGGCGCGTTGGAGGCGTCCAGGATCTCTGTGAACTTTGATTTTGCGCCGGATGACATTTTAAAGGGTTTGTAGATAATGATTTAAATATAGTATGGGGTGTGGTATCGCAATTGTGGAGATTGTTTGGATTGATTCAGTTGAGGAACGCAATGGCGTATGAGTTTATATCGGTGGTTGTGGTGTAGGGCTGGGAGTTGAGTATGTAAGTACAAACATAGAAAGGAGCTTATCACAAGGTGGTTCCCAAATGCTCAACAGTGCGGTGGATGATCAATCGAAGTCGAAAAATAGTAATGGGCAGTGCCATGGATTTGTATTGCGGGCGCTCAACCCTGCGCAAGCTTGAAGCCGCTCAAGCCACGCATGGCAAACCCTTCGTCCAAGCGTCGGATCAGGGTCCAAAGAATGCCGTGCTAGACTCCCGGGGTGCCCGCAGCCACCGAGGCGCGAGTTGCTAATTTTGCCAATCTTAGCGGACGAAATAAGTCCAAACTGGTGCAGGGGTGACGGAGGTGGAGCGGTCTCGAGCGGCGCCAATGTCGATGATTGGAGGATATGGCCGTGCATCGCGTGCCTTCATTAATCATGGTGCCGACGAGATGCCGAGGACCAATACCCCTCACTCTCTTCTTTGCTTTGCTTGTTGCCAGGCTTTTTCCTGCGTGCCCTCCGTCAAGCTCTGGTGCCCTCGTGCCGCCTGCACCGGGACTTTTCTGAAACTGTGGGAGACGCTAATTTAGGCTACCTAAATGCCTATTCGATACTTGCTTTTGCTAGATAGTAGCAATTAGCTTAACACATGGCTGCCCTCAGCAAAGCTTCCTATATCGAGCCGAATCTAGCCACCCCGGCAGGCGTTACAGCTTGTTGACAGTTGGGCGTCGAGCGGCGTTGAATGGTTGCGAATCCGCTTCGTCACAGCACACAATTAAAACGCGCACGCATCGTTGATCTTCAACGTGTTCAGAACTTTTAGCAGAGCAGCCTAGGATCTCTGTACGAGTCATTTGGGAATATTGGATAAGAAGGCGGACATGCATTCGTGGCTTCATGACTGAGTAAACTCCGGCCTCGTCGCACATATCTCGAAGCCCTATGTCGTGCTACATGTCCGCAGGCAATTCCTACCAAAAACCGCTATATCACACTGTCCACATCATCATTATGCATGCACTCTATTGACAGTAGGGTTGTGCTATGGTACTGCTTTGAGCGTCAAAATTAGGCTTCCGCGGCGATATTGGCAAAAGGCCATCTAGACGACATTTGATTTAATGCTCATGACCATCCGCGGCCGCGTCCACTGCCACGTCCACCTTCCCAGGCACTCATGTTTGGGTTGTAACCTCCCCTACCCCCTCCCCTACCCGTCCCGCGACCTCTGTGTCCACCTCGTCCACCTCGCCCAAAGCTGGAGCTAGATCCACCACGGAAATTATCCCGTCCTCGCTGGCTGGCTGGCCTAGGCCCTGTCCGCATCCTTTGTTGGACCTCTTCCTCCGAGGCCTCAAACGAGTTTGGTATCTGCAACAAGTCGCAGAATGCTTTTGTGTGGGGGTTGTTATATTCCTGGGGTTGGCCATTCACTCTAGGGCCAATTACGGTATCATACGGAGTAGCTGTTACTTCGAAATCCTCCGGGATCACCATTTTCCCTGTTTTGACCACATTTTCTTCAACCCACGTCTCCTCCTGTTCAATCAAAGAAAGGTAGTACGCATCGCCTTTATCGAAGGGAACTTTGGCGTCGGGATCACCAAGAATTAACTCCTTTGCGAAGACACGCGTAATCGCCAGCCATTCTCTGTCGTATTCTAACCGCATTGGCCTCACAAAATCTGAGGATTCCAGTGGCTCAATGTCGAGTAGTTGGAGGAAGTCTCTGCTAGGTAGGCACTTGTCCAGAGCAAGAAAGTAAGTGGTTTTATTTTTGATATCAGCTGGAGGAAGCAGCAAATTTGGTTTCGGTCTCGCTGAAGCGGCATTTGAGGTGGAACGCGCAAAGGATGCGGGTAGTAAGTCTCTCAGGTCTTGCGGTACTTCTGTAGTTGAAGTAGTACTTGGGCCATTCTGACTATCTGGCTCTGGAATGTCGGTGCTAGATGTTTGAGAGACCCTCCCTTTTGAGTGCAATGGAATATCGTCGTCCCCGAGATCTAGGTGTATCTCATCTTGATTCTTCTCTGCAGCCTGTGCAGCTATACTTGAAGGCCCTTCAATGTCGTCCATATCGAGGTCGATCTCTTCCTCATTCTTAAGGGCAGCCGGTGCCACAGGCTCTATGGCAGCAGAGGCGCTTAGCGGCTCGATAGGTCCCGAAAATTCTCTAGGTGGATGATCTTCGTGCTCCAAGGTAGCAGAGTATTTGATGTGCATATGGGCACTGAACCAGTATGCAGGTCTCAACCGGTCCAAGACATATTTCGCCGCAACGCTCCCCAAACTGCCTTCTCTAGCTTCCGCTTCGAAGTGTGACTTCTTTCTAAACAACTCCCTCCAATTTCCCTTCCATTCGATACCTCTAGGCCAGTCATGGCTGACAGCAATGTCAACCTGAGTCCGTATTTGCAGTAGTTTCCTGATATCCAGCTCTCTCACGTGATATATGCTCTTGATATCGTCCTTATTATACGGCAGCCGTTCATAGTGGGGTTTCTTATAGTTATAACCCTTCCAAATCCCAGATAGACCGGCTATGCGTAGTGGTCCAAGTCGCACGACATTCGCTGCACCCATGTAATATATGTTCGGCGCCGCCCAGCCTCCATAGTATAATTCCCATAGATAGTTGCTTGCTTCATGATTTCCGCCAACAAAGACGGTGAGGTATGGTGCTACTCGGGCTCCGGAGTAATATTCATGGAAGTCGCCAATTTCGCGGTATTTTGCAGGCATAGACACAACGTTCAGGTCCTGTGCGTTGCGCACTGCCTGGACATGTTAGTCATTTAATTAAGACTCTTACTGGTAAGGGAGCATACTTGGAAATCTCCCCCAATAATCAATAGATCAACGCCATCCCAACTTTGTATCTCGCATGTTTTCTGGATGGACGCGTAGATAGAATGCAGCGTGCCATGGCCCTAGCTCAGATTCAGTTTGCTAGCCATTGATCAGCAAGATGAGAAGTCTTACACATCCTTCAACGGCTATGCGTAGCCCTTTCTTCTCGACAATTGGTGTCTCCATTACTCTTCTCTGCTGCGCTGAAGAATTATAGCCAGAGTGGAATGCGACAATATAGGAAAATAATTGGTGAATAGCAGCGGTCCATGGAGGTCCTAATAAATAGAAAAATCCCGCAAGCGCACGAAGGTGCAGAACCTATTTCAAAAGCGGGTGCTCGAAGCTGTGTCGTTGGTCGCGAAAGGCATAAAGTTCTACAGTCATGGGTCATAAGTCCCCAGTCGGACGCGATTTCCTACCAAAACTTAATTTCTTCGTAGCGCATCCTTATAATAAAAACTATTAAAAATTTAAGCTATAAAATTTAATGATTATAAAACTTACACTCTATAAATAAAACTATCTATTTAAATTTTAAAATAAAATATTATTATTAAGATAAATATACTCTAAAGTTTATATACTTAAATTTCGAGCGAATTTATATAGAAAATAGAGATTTTCAACCTTTACTTAGCTCTATAGCTTTATAATAATTTTCTATATTATTATTATGATAAAATACTACTAATAGACAGTTTTGGTTGAGTTAAAAGTCTACTAATAGCTTTGATCTAAGCTTAATAAAATATCGTGGTGGGTATATAATCTTGATGTGTTTTAGGTGAGTTTGGTGTAAAAAGGCTCCCGACTGGAGACTTTTGTTCTAGTACTGAAACGAAAAATGGGTTGCGAGCGAGGATTTCACGAGCGGTCATACCTTCCTTCATCAAAGCAACTCAAATCACGTCTGGCCAACAGTCACGATGTCAAACAAGGATGCCCTTCAAGCAAGACTCAGATTTTTGAACGATTCAGCCCATCTCATCGCCATTGGATCACCTACCACTTCGGCAGTCCTCGGTTCACATTACGATAAGCTTTTAGCGGAGAACGACTTGGATCTGCAAGCTTCTAAGAAGGATCAAGACTCTCGTAGACGAGAGGTCTGCGGCGCGTGTGGCAGTCTAATGATTCCTGGATGGTCTTGCCATGTTATCCAGGAGAATATTAAACCAAAGGAAGCACAGAGAGCGAAGAAATTTTCGCGGAAACCAACTAGTAAACTTGAGAAAGCGAAGGTTTACTCCTGCTTGAGGTGCCATCGCAAGACCGTCCAACCTGTACTAGCCCGTGAATCCAAGGTCCTATTAAAGAAGCCTATAGTATCGAAGTCACAGACCATTCAACATGCTGCATCTGCAGCACCAGCAAGCATCACAGAATACGCAAGTGCGACTCCTAAATCAGCGAATGCAAGCAGCAAGAAGAGGGCCAAAGCTAGGAAGCAAGGAGGCTTGCAAGCAATGTTAGCCAAAAGTAAAACCGAACCTTTAGGGCCTAGTTCGGGAGATTTTGGGCTCGATCTTATGGATCTAATGAAAAGCGACTGAAGGCCTGGGCCTCGGAGCGGCAGCAGGAGCAATCAATTGGGCGCGGTTGACGACGTCCCTAGCCACAAGAGACTACGGCAAGGTAAAATCAAGAGCAAGTTGGGGATACTGATTGCCGGTTAGACCAGAACCTTGACACGCAGGGGAGCGGGTGGTGTGGGGAAAACGACTGCCTGCTAGTATGGGTAGGGCTGAAGGCCGACATGTATGGCAGGCAGCACTAGAAAGCAAGCGAATTGCCCCGCCGAGGGGCTCGAAAACTTCAATGCCTTTGTCATCCCAAAGTCTTGCCCCCATAACTTTTTGGCTTCAACAAATACACTGAAGCAGTACCCACGTGGTGCTTGAGTCTCAACGCCAAGACTGTCCATAACCCCATCCTTCGGCTATTCAATCTTTCAAATCTTTCCTTAGCTTTTGGGATAGTCTTCTGCCATGGCGAGTCAGAGTCTTGCGCAAGACCTCTTCGAGGACATGGGCCGGAAAGTCGCAGACGCAAGTCGAGAAGATGGTGGTGAAGATGGAGAAGCTAAAGTCGTCGATGAAATCGAGAGTTTATGCATGAACTGCCATAGAGATGTATGTCTTTCATCGTTGTGTATCTCACCTTAAAAATTATAAGAGCTGAGTATTGTTATGTTTTATAGGGCACCACCCGATTACTCCTCACAAAGATACCATTCTTCCGAGAAATCATCATCATGTCCTTCGATTGCCCTCACTGTCACTTCAAAAACTCCGAGATACAACCCGCAGGCGAAATACAGCAACGAGGTATAAAATACACATTGAAAGCGGATCAAGAAGGGGACCTTAACCGACAGATTGTCAAGAGCGATACTTGCCTATTCCGGATAGAAGATGTTGATTTGGAAATACCGCCGGGAAGAGGGCAGTTGACAAACGTGGAGGGACTGTTGACTATGGTTGCCAGTGATCTTGAGCAGAAGCAGCCGGAGAGAAAAGAGTTAATTCTAGAGGTTTACGAGAAGATTGAAGGCATAATACAGACACTCAAGCATATGGCGGGCGGAAGCAAGTTCCCTTTCACGATAACTGTAGATGACCCTGCCGGGAACTCCTGGATAGAACCCTCCACAGACGACAAGCTAGGCAAATATACTCGGTATGAATATCCAAGGAATGCAGAACAGAATGCGGCGCTAGGACTGGCAAGTGGTGGCGAAGAGGCTCCGGCAACCGAAATACGACCCGAATATCACGCAAACCAAATGTATCCTCAAATGGCAGCGGAGTCGAGTGTTAACAATGTGGACGAGGAAGACATTGTCGAGAACCAAGTCTACTCATTTCCAGCTAGCTGCCCTGGCTGCGCGAAGCCATGTGCTACAAACATGAAGATGGTCAACATACCACATTTCAAGCAGGTTGTCTTGATGAGTACAGTTTGTGAGCACTGCGGCTGTAGGTTTCTCTCTTGTGAATTCGTTTGTAAGGTTCATGCTAACATTTGCTTATAGATAGAAGTAATGAAGTCAAAACGGGCGGGGTAGTACCAGAGAAGGGTCGCCGAATCACATTGTCTGTTGAAAAAGCGGAGGATCTCAATAGAGATATCCTGAAATCCGAATCCTGTGCTATGCAATGCCCAGAACTCAACCTCAACGTCGAGCCAGGAACCCTAGGAGGACGTTTCACCACTATCGAGGGAATCCTTACACAAGTGCGTGATGACCTCCATACTTCCATCTTCGACACGAGTGATAATACCGGAGGCGACTCCATGGATGCCACAGCAAAAGAGAAATGGAACACTTTCTTCAGTCAGTTATCTGCTGCTATCAGAGGCGAAGTCAAATTTACCATCCTTCTTGAGGATCCACTAGCAAGCAGCTACGTGCAGAGCTTCACGGCACCGGAGCCAGATGGGCAGATGAAAGTAGAGGATTATGAGCGAACTAATGAGGAGGAGGAGCATCTTGGGCTAAAGGACATCAAGACGGAAGGTTATGAGGCAGAAGAAGCAGCAGTCAATGGCGAAGTTGCTGCAACAGAGCCATGATGACCCTTTATTGGGAAAAGTTTGCTTTGGATTGCATTATTGGCAACCTGGATTGGCGCATGTAGATACCAATGCTTCCGCAAGCCGTGGTGGAGCAATTGAGAGATTTGTTGTTTACCTAACATTTTTGAACCAGCCGAAACGACTATACCATCTCAAGTTCTCGAATTCTAATACAAACAACCTACTGCTTTACTTGTGCAGCTGCGGTAGCTATTCTGCAAGCGGGTTTGCGTGGATGGTAACATCCTTAATAAACACCTTCTCCTTGGGCCTGCTCTTCTTATCAACCTCAACCTTCTCCAGATCATCTAGCACTTCCATTCCTTCAATCACCTTCCCAAACACGGTATTCTTCCCATCCAAGTGCGGCGCAGGTGCGAAGGTGATGAAGAACTGGCTGCCATTTGTATCTGGGCCCTTGTTGGCCATACTGACCACGCCACGCACATTATGCCTCAATGAGGGGCGTATTTCATCCTCAAAGAGAGAGTTTGGAGTAGGGTATATGGAGGTCGATGACTTCGACTTTGGGTCCGAAGCTGGCGATCCAGTCTGGATCATGAAGTTGGGGATCAGCCGGTGGAATAGGGAGCCATCGTAGAAGTTAGAGGCACAGAGGGCAAGGAAGTTCTCAGCGGTGCGAGGGACGGCTTCGCAGAATACTTCGATCTTGAGGTCGCCGCGCGTGGTGTGAAGCTAGACACAAGGATAGCTGTTAGTATCGATGTGTTCAGCAATAACTAGAAAATGCATCATCACGGTAGCAGGCCCGTGGTTGATGCTGCACCTCACACGAGAATTCGGAATTCGGAGAATTGGGGTCATTGAGGCGTTGCAGTTGAGACGTAATACATGGGGTTGATAGGCTGGGCGAGCCTTGCGGGCTAGAGCAAGCAGCTGGGTATGCATGAAATGGATCATCTTACGGTGACAGACATTGCCGTGGCCGTCCAGCTTACCAAACATGTCTCGAGTAGCTGGCGCTGGTGATGTCGATGAGGTGGCTTTGGCGGCCGTTGACGAACTTGACGTTGGCTTTCTTGAGCATCAGCGCTCGTCCCCGTCTGCCGACCGCAAGTCGTGACACAACCTCGCAAAGCAGACGCCTACCCAGCCAGAGCGAGAGCCTCACCAATACCAACACCAAGCCCGAAGTCTTCCCTGCTCACCGTGCCACTGCTCACCCAGCCCACTGCACCCTTCCTCCTGTGCATCCCGCGCAGTAATCGCCCTGCTTGAATATCTCTTTGCGACCGTTGACCTTCCTTCGACTTCCTACCCCACCGTGCGCTGCTGAAACAGCTGTCCTATCACAGAGCTGGTCCTCCCACGATCCACCGCGCAGCCCTACGCAGCAACCCTCGCTCCCGCCTTCTCCGCAGTCCTCAGCCCGTTGCTTTTGGCGCAAATCCCCGAACATCACCCTTCTACCACACCTCCACATTCTTAGGACTAGTGCGCCCGGGAGACAAGGAAGGCGAGACTTCAGGCACAGCAGAGAGCCCGGAGAGCTGGAGAGAGGAGCGCAGCAGCACCGATTCCCATGCGGCCCTCCCCACCGCCGCAGGCCAGCGCCGACAACCTCTTCTCTCTAAGATAAGATGACGGCGTTTGTGCGGGTCTCTGGACCGCCAAATAGTAATTTCCTCGTGGGTTATCCGGGCATTTCGGCTACTTTGGTAGGTCGTGTCTCAGCTCATCACAATATCATATATCACCACCATTGCACATCAACATTGTTAATCAGCATTGCTTATCGTTCTTTTGTCTATCAATCGCTTCCAGTCACATAGCAGATCTATTATTTCTCCTCGGGTGAGCATTATGCTGACCCCCTTCTGTAGCCTCGAATAGAAGGCAAGGTCGAAATTCGTCCACTCGTAGGTGTCAGCGCACCCGTCCTTGTCTCTCTCGTCACCATTGCTCTACAGCGCCGAGAAACTATACACCCTTCCGCCGATTCCGTCACAAAGAAGCATCTCGCTGCACCCCGTAAGGAAATTACCGATGTTGTCGGCAAGGAAATGCTATTATTCCGCTGTCCGGCAGGGAAAGAGTACGAAAGTGTGCTGAGCATGGATCTCCCCTTCGTAATATTCATCCCATACGGCAGAGGCGGAGAGGAGGTAGCTCGGAGAGTACCACCAGCGAGCTTACAGCTGCCAAGTAGGACAGCAGAAACGTATTATGAGTTGGTTGTGACGGTGCAGCAAGGGCACCAGGAGCAAAAGAAGTATGCGTTTCCCGTACCAATCAGTCGATACGACACATTATCTACATTCGGAATGTACAACCGGCCAGAGAGCGCAGAGCGCGTCACGGATCACCTCGTCACATTAGGCATATCACTACCACGCTGGTCGTATGGTCCGCTGGATCCTGTCAGCGTGTACATAAAACTATCACCAAACCCGGACTGGCTCTCAAAGGCGAAAAAGGTGACGATTCAGAAAATTACTGTAGGCATTGATGAAGAAATTATTTTCAATCACGAAGGCGACGAACCGTCGCGGAAAGTGAAGACATTAGCAAAGACGACGCAGGCAGTCGGAGTTAAGATGCCCGAAGCTGGCTATTTCACGAATCTGGGATTAGTGTTCCCGGCAAAGGATCTAAGGGATAATGACGGCATAATACCAAGGGGAAAGAAAGAGTTCCCTATGTACACAGTCAGTGGCTTTACGACTACGGGGACGCTGTACAAAATTGAGTACTATCTAACCGTTAAAGTGAGTGACTATTCTGCGACTTCCCTTTTGCCTCGCTGGCCGAAAATCCAGTAATCTTATCAATCTCTCCTGGGCACCAAAGGTTCAGGAAAATTTAGTACTAATGGTCTTAATAGGCTCAAATGTCAGCAGCAAAAGATATTCTACTACGCCAACCGATCGTCGTGTGTCCCTTCGACCACGCCGGCTGCAAAGAGGAAATGGAAGCAATAGAACAGGCCGCTAAAGACGCCGCACATGTCTCACCCGACAACCCAATGCTACCCGCCAGCAGTATTATTAAATCGTCTGAGCCCGAAGGTCTGAGGGCATTAGGGATAGCAATGGTGGGCGGCGTGAGGAAACCCCTTATTGAGTGAGCGAGGGATGGGAGGGAAGGGGATATCCCGGATGCCTTGTTTCTTCAAAAAGAGAACTGCTAAGAGTGAAGGAGTTGAGTGAGCGGTGGACGCGGAAGGGGCGGGCAAGGAGGCCTGGAGCTGGGTGATCTCGGAGGCGGATCCGGCGTGAGAGCAAACGAGGTGCCAGAAACTGAATGTCTCGAGAAGGCTAGGATGTGGACGAAAGGCGTATTGCGCGACATTTCCCAGGAAAAACGCCGACCACGAAACGAATCTCCTTGCTTTGCCATAATTTTGCGTGGAATGGCGAGTAGGCGTGCATCTGAGCGGGGTGTGTTGATATTTCCCTACGGGGCGTTTCACGGAACTTCTATCAGGATTTTGACATGGAAACCATATTCGATCGGCGCCTCTCATTTTTTGGATGACATGGAGCCGGGGAGCCAGAGGAACGTTCTCCTTTCTTTTTTTGGGGAGGATTTAGGGACTCGCGGGTGTACTGCATTTGCATGGTGTCGGCGAGTCCTCGGCTTTATTTTCATTCATGGATAATCGATCTTGCAGATGGACACTCTTTGTGCCGTGTAAGTGTGGGATGAGGTTTGAGGGTTCGTGGAGAGAGGATGTGAGGGAGGAGAGCAGAGATGATATGAGAGAGCACGCATTGCGACCTCCGCCAGTATCGGTGTACTTTATGTCCTTTGTGGGCACGATAGCATGGCATACGAATTCATAAACAACCCTTCTTACTCCAGCTATTCTTTTAGCTGTTTGAACGTTCCAAAATGAGACTATTTCGCTCTACCCAGAAATACGCGATCTAAGTAAGCCGGGGTTTGGGTCGATGAGCAAGCGTGAAAACAGGACCTGACTGAGCGGTTGATGTGGAAGAACTTGGGGGTGGTTTCGAGGCAATATGCTCGTCTACCATAGCTTTTATGTCCTGATATTGTTGACTTGAGGCACCAAAAGTGAAGAGGGCGTTGCGCATGCTGGATTGGAGCTGAGAAGGGTAAGAGGATATTCCGAAAGGGTATTAATGGGTAGGAGTACGTACGGAAGCAAGGAGGTCGTCGTTAGAGGACATTCTGCTGTGTGGTAAGCTGAGAAGGGTAAGTCGAAGGTGTTGGGGGTTCAAAGTCGGTGAGACTGGGGAAAGTCTAGCCTTAGTCGGGGAGAATAAGCGAAGAGGGTTTGTTTTATCCCCATACTTAGTCAAGCTTGGCTTTAACCCTCAATCCACGATATCTGTCTGCACTTTGTTACCTGGAACTCATTTGGATAGGGTCGACCTAAAGAGACGAGATTAGGCTAGCCATGTTCATGCGCTGGACGGTCGCTACCCGCCATGGCTTCATCAAGCCGGAAACGAAAGCGCAACATGCTCGACGATGATGATCTGTGTCGACGCTGCAATGCCATTGACTTCGACACTATCTTTCTCCAAGATGTGACTGAAAAGATTGGATCTTTTGTAGCAGATGTGGGCCGGATTACGCGTGAAGGGCTGACTGCGACTTGCCCATTTTGCCGTTTTATGGCTCACGTTGTCTTCTCCTGCCCTGGCACAGATGCATCGCAAGAAGACGTGGAATTTTCTCTGCGAGCATTCTCAAGCGCAAAAAGCATTGGTCACATCATTAACCGCCGGAACTCCCAGTTCATGCCGAAAATCGAAAACACGGCAGTCCTTGGTTTAGTTAAAGCAGAGAAATCAAACTCTCAAAAGCCTCAACTCCTCTCACATGAGATTTTGAAGCAATGGGGCTATATTTGTCCGACGGCCTTGCCAAGCCGTTCAGTTCACCCGCGTGTCCTTGGACGCGGCATCAAGTCAGATGCCATTGACTACGAATTAATAAAGAGCTGGGTCCAGTTTTGTACGAATTGCCATGTTAAGACTTGTAGGATTCTGGATGATAGTTGCACGCCTCCATGCAGACTCATAGACTGCTCGACCAGGAAGGTAGTCGAAGCTCCAAAGAATTGCCAGTATGTGGCTATGAGCTACGTCTGGGGTATAAAGGAGAAGGACGCCAGAAACTACCTTGTTTGTACTGAGACGGGTCTACTTCCTAAACACCTCCCAGCCGTAATTGAGGACGCTATGACCGTTGTCCGAAGCCTCGATTTACAGTACCTGTGGGTCGACCGCTACTGCATCGTCCAAAACGATGATACAGATGTTCTCAAGCATATGGGCATAATGGACCTTATTTACAATCATGCACACATGACCATCATCGCCGCGGCTAGTAGTGACCCTTCTTTCGGGCTCCCAGGGGTAGGAAACAGGCCTCGAATACCGCAGCCATGCGCCAGTGTTAAGGGTCATGTGCTTGTCTCTACCCTACCTGACCCACAGGACATGGTCAAAAGATCGAAATGGATGGAGCGAGCTTGGGTATGACAGATAATTGCTCGCAAGTCCCATAGCTAACAATCATCTAGGTATACCAGGAAGCTCTCTTCTCTATAAGGCGTCTAATATTCACAGAGCATCAAGTCTATTTCGAGTGCAACAACATGCATTGCCACGAGTCTATTCAGACCCCTTTAGAAGCGTTTCATACGAACGACAGACGCAGATACAGGACCTGCATACGCCATGGGATGTTCAGAGGCGGCTTTGGGAAGAGATGTTGGCCCCTAACGTCTCATATTCAGAAGTATTCCGAGAAGGCATTAACTTACCAAAGCGACATTCTCCGAGGAGTGCTTGGCATATTCCGAGCGTTCGAAAAGTTTTCCTATCCAATCCACCATATTTTAGGCGTGCCTATCGAATTTGACATGGACTTGACCTACTGGAAACAGCAAGGTGCTATTTACAAGCAGTACCGTGCCTACCCGTGGAAGCTGTCGGCAAGCTTCGCTAGAGGCCTTTGCTGGTCTCTACAAAGCCCCGCGCCACGGCGTGACGGATTCCCTAGTTGGTCCTGGACAGGCTGGGCTGGCTCTCTTCGCGAGTGGCTCACGTTCGAGAAGCTCAGTGCTCAGGAGAACCCTGGGATAGAATTCCGAGTTGCCTTGGAGGATGGAAGTTTCGCCACGCTCCACGAGCTGTATGGCTTTACAGGATCTAAAGTTGCCGTCTCGAAAACCTCCCAACATCTTGACGTTGAAGCTTGGACCATTCAGATTCTTATCGTCTCTAGTTCATACCCAGAGATATCTCAGGGTTCCACGGAATCCGAGAAGCCCACTCAGCAAGAAGGCATGCGCGAATTCTATGCCAAAGCTGAACTCAACGACGGCACCTCGGTCTACTCGCCGTTGATTCTATCCAAACAACCCGGAGATGGGAGCGACTTCGTTACTCGGCTTCACGATAGTACCTGGGATTGCATTGTCCTTAGTTACAGAAAGCAGGCCAGCAGGAGTCCAGTCGTAATGGTTATCGAGGACCAGGAAGATGGAGCTGAACGGATAGGGCTTGTTGACTTCTGGACATGTTGGTCTGATATCAACGAGTCACGAAGCAGTATCGTCCTGGATGACCGAAAGCTGTTAAAGACCAGACGGAAGATTCGGTTAAGTTAGAACGTTGACAGTCTTGGGAACGAATGGGAAGGGCTATTAGTGCGCAAAATTCCGAGCCGAGATCCGGTTAGTCGTTGCGATGACGTATTCATTTAAGACGACTTCCTGGAGTGTTTAGAAGTAATCATACGGAGAAACTTTTACAGTTTCCTTAGGGAAGTAAAGACTTCTTCATGATTTCACTGCAACCCAGTGTTGGCTCTGCTGAAGGCCGGAACCCTTCTCTAACGCCTTAATATAAAGGGATAGAAAAGCTGGCCGGCTGGCAACAACCATAGCAACCGCATCTCGCTCTGGTTTCTATGTGACCTCAATCTTGAAAATACTTATGCTCCCTGAAGACGGCTAGAAGCCCAAATATACTCCTATCTTACCGAACCCTCAATTTTGAATCCTCTCCTATAAATTTCAATTCTCTAGTGTGGCGTAATATATCACTTGCATCTAAGTTAAGCCTAGGACACATAATCTTTCGAGGCATCAACACGGCATTTCCCTCCCAACTAGCAGCACATTCACAAGTCGGTTCATGAGTTCAGATCCCGAGTCCTGTTACTACCCTCATTTATAGACATATAATGCCATCCTCGCATGGTAAATGAAAACATTACAAACCCGCTTCGGCTGCTTCCAATAATCTTACAACTACAAACGGCCCGCCGAATTCGTTAATCATTCAAGTAAGCAGCAAACAAGCATCCTCCAAATAAACAAAGGGCTATCAATTCGCTCAATATCATTAGAGGAGAAAGCGTGCAATTTGGAGACCGACCATACACCCCGCTAGTACCATCACTCACGAGTTCTTTTCAAGAGCCTGACCAGCTCCTCGCGGAACTTCTCGTGGTTCTCCTGCGTGTTCCTGAAGCCGCCCCAGCGCCTATAATACGGAAGACTATTCCAATTCGACTCAGCCGACGACTCCTCCCGCGGTTCCGGAAGCGAGATGACGTCTACGCCCGCGGCCATATCGCCGGCGCGCGCGCCCGCAGCCTCGAGCCAGTAGTGGGCGTCGCGGTAAAACTGCAGGGCGGCCTTGTCGGCGGTGGCCCACCAGCCGGCCACGCAGTCGAGGTGCAGGCGGCGCAGGCCGACGGCATCGGCCAGCATCATGAAGGCGACGTGGTTCATGGCGTTGTGCACGCCGCGGCCGGCGCCCCAGGCCTGGATCGTGACATCGGCGATGCGCGCGCGCTCGCGGCCCGTCTGCGCGAGCAAGGTGTGCAGGCACGTCGTGTCCTCGACGAACAGCGCGTTCTGCGTGTACAGCATTGGCGCGGCCTCGTCGTATACCTGCCGGCTGGCGCAGAGCAGCTGCGGCACGAGATAGTTGTTCAGCAACTGGTTGGCGGGCGGACGCTCTGATGGGGAGGGGCTGGCTCCGGAGGCGTTGTCGCTGCCGTCTTGCGGGCTGGCATCCTGCTGGCCGGCACCGTCGGCTGGCTGGACGGGCGGGTACGAATACTCTGGTAATAGCCTGCGCTTGACGACGCGGCGGTAGGCTTTGCTCTTCGAAACGAGATAGATGCCGTTGGTGTCGACGAGGGAGTGATGGTATATCATGTTCCGTAGCTCGGCGGGGAGCTTGAAGAACGGGAAGGCTGAAGGCTTGCGCCGCTTCGTGATGGCGGTTTGGGTCTTCGCAGGCGCCTTGCGGTTCCTTTTTGGTTGCTGGTGGGCTTTTCGTCAGACAGTGGGAGACTGCGAAAGCAATGCAGTACCAACCTTCCCCTTCTGAGTCTCCTTGGAAGTCACCTTTTGAGCGGCCATGTTGTGCAGCGCCTGGAGTTATCAGGCTGGCTTTCGAGGTCCGAGCTCTGAGGAATTGCTTCGTGAGAGAGGAGAGCAGGTAGAAGGATGGTTATCTGGGAAAGGCAGGCTCAAGGCTGAGGGTGTGCTGGAGATTAAGTCAACGTAACGGAAGTTCAAAGGTCACAAGGAGACGCGTTGAGTTCGTGTTAAGTAGAAAACCTGTCGTAGCAATGACTCAGGCAGCAATGAGAAAGTGTAGTCCTAATTCAGCTTAGGACAAGGCACCAACCTCAGGGCTCAACGTTCGGGGATGCGCAGGGAAAGACTCGTGCCTTGCCTTGATCCAATAAGATTCGATTGCCCATCTAAGATGCTTTAAACAGACTGAAAATCTTAAGAATTGCTCGGACCGCGTCCGACGTTGGCGCGTGGTTGGCAAACCCGGAACGGCATTTATTCGGCGCTAATAGCCCTACGACTCCAGCAGCTGCTCCTGCTGTGCCGCGTCTTACACTCACGAGAGCAAAACCACCGTCTGAACCGTCCTATTTTAATTAGCCTCCAAAACTCATATAATGCAGCCTCAAGCCGAAAAGCGCCACGCGGCCTGTGATGAATGCCGTGAGTGTCACTGGTGTGCTTTGACCTGCCGCACGGGACTTAATCGCCACTAGGAACAAGGAAGCTGAAATGCTCTGGCAAGCTGCCGCAATGTGAAAGATGTCAGCAAGAGAGTATCCAATGCGTATACTCTGCTCAGAAACGGATGGGCAGACCCAGGAAAAGGCGGCGAGACGATACAGATCAGCCTGTTCAACAATATTCTCAGAGTGTCGATACCGCTTGTTCGTTGGCAAGCCTTCCTGGACCCAGTAGTATCAGTGATATCGGCCCTATATCACCTGCAAATTCAGATGGACACGGATCACTCTACGGCATTCCCTCAGACGAGGGCATGGCACTGCCGTTTCTGCACCAGGACCACCTGGACTTGAACGATTTGCAAGCACAAGAATCAATACAGCCACAGGGGTCAGCATTAAATAAGCACCATTGAATGCTTATGCTAACTAATAAACAGTACTGGAATACCATCTACAGTAGCGCCAGCATGGACCGTGGCGGGAGACGTGCCGGATCTCAGTACATCGAACATCCCTCCCTCAGATCAGTTCCCCAAGCTCCCCTGTCCCTGCCTCTCGACAATGTACCTGACCCTTACTAATCTTCAAACGTTGAACTCCTTCGCATTCCCATCCGTCTTGCCACACTTACGTTCAGCTTTGCAAAGCACTTTGGATATTCTAAACTGTCCAAATTGCCCCAAGGAGACCTTCTCCGCTATTCAAAATGTCATGACGCTCAGCGCTCTGTTGACAGCTATCGCTGAACGCTTTCACAAAGTGTTGCGTGCAATCAACGAAGAAGCTGCGAGGCTAGAGCAGGCGGGCTTGACCAAGGAGTATCGGATGGGTGACATGTCAGTGGAAACACTCCACCTGCACACAGGCGAGCTTGACTGCCCCATGGGCTTTGAAATCGAACTGGCCGCAGAGGAATGGCGAAAGCTCGCGAAGAAGGTTATCAAAACCGAGGTGTTAGGGAAAGGGAAAGCACCCAACCCTCTCATTAACCTTGTGGAGCAGATGGAGCAGCGACAAAAGAAATGGCACACGATTGGAGATTACATGGAACGCGGGCACGTGTTTGGAGACTGTAGAGGGGTGATGCCGCATGATAGCCGTGAGCCTGTGTGTTTGCGTATGATAGGTGGAGTGCGAATGATGATTGATGGGATGGACTGGACATAGCATTTTACATGCGTTTGAAGTCTGTAAGGCACGATCCGTCTAGCTGGTGCCATAATATACACACTTTGGATGAACACTTGAGAACACTAGAATGCAATGTGTAGTAGAATAACTTTTACAACTTTCTGCAGCAAGTAAAGGCTTCCTTGAGCCTTTGCTACTGTTAACTATAAGCTTTGTTAGATGGTCTAAAACTAATGACACAGAAAGCTAGCCGGCACTAATTAAACAGCGCGGGCCTCACAATGTTTGTAGAATCGCTATTAAATTTTGATATTAGCAAAATAATTTCGTCTCCCGGTCTGCCTTACAGCCGGCATACGCACAGTAAGCACCGAAGGTAACCGTCCACCGGGGGGTTACCTGCAGTTTATTTCCCTGCATTGCGCAGTCTTCCAGATGGGCCGGTCCCATAAGCATCATATCCCGATGACAAAATGCATTTGTACCTCTCATCTCCGCGGCCGGGACACGTCTTGGGGGTTGACATGGCGCTTGACAGTTGGCAACTTCAGACAAGAGGATCGCATGATGGGACAGGATCGAGAGAGATCGTCCCAAGGACACTGCAGCGAAAAGACATGTACTGTATTTCTATATTGAATGATAGCTGACGGTGAACGCCAAGATTCCCAGTGATATCGAGCCAGATCGACGGGCTGCAGTTTTGGGGGGTGGGGTGCGGCTGAGGCGACGGTAATTTCGGCCTTTCAACGTGAGTCACTCCCCAACCCGCGATGTCGTTTGTCGCTGTCCAATCTGGGGTTTGCGGAGACCGTTCTGGGCGCGTTAAAGCCCAGTTGTTAAGGCCGCTCACCGCTGCCTCAGCAGAACACGAAGAAACATGTCCAGCTGCCCATCCGCGGGCGACCCCGAGACCGATCAAAAAGGGCGTTGCTGTGCACCGCCCTTATACGCAATCCCCCCGTGCTCGTAAACCCGTGCGACAATCAATGGTAGGGCGCAAGGCGGGCGGGGCGGAGCAATTCGACGCAGGCCCCGATTAGGGCAAAGCTTGCGACTTTTGCACTGCCGCAGTACCGTAGGCTTGCAGATTGAGATTGCGGCTTTAGTAATCAAGATCAGTCGCCTCAGGGTCACATCGAGGTCGCCTCGAGGTCGCGACTGAGATGTTGGTGGTGGCTGCCGAGTCTAAATGCTGTCGCGTTGGCTCGCTCTCGGGTTTGTCGAGGCCACTTGATGGGCGAGAGAGCGGTGGGACTTTCGATGGTGCCGAGCGAGGTGTTTCAGCAGGCCTTTCGGGGGCTGCACTGCGACGAGTGTACTTTGTTCAAGGTATCTGGCTAGGCGTGTTGCGGTCTAGCCCGCTGCGCGCCCATGCCGGCCCAAGCGTACCCGTGCGTTTCAACGGATTTTGGAGCCCGGTGCTCCCTCCCTCGCCCCGCTATTCGCCCGCCGCCTTGAAGCCTGGCACGCTGACGCCTTGGCGAGAGAGTGAGTCACAGAATGATAACGCTTGTGCGCTAGTTTGGCTGCGCACGCTTGGGTGCCTGCCCACTTAAGGCCGCGTTTTCCTCGTTGCCTCGATTTCTTTCTCTTCTTCTTCTTCTCTATCCCACCACCAACAACGCACCATCACAGCAACACCACAAGACATCCACAGGCATGGCTGTCTTCTAGCTCTCTTCGTTCTCCAACTTGTCGACTTCAGCCGACAACATAGCTTCACACGCTCCTCAGCCAAACCACCCCACTCAACCTTTTAACCTCTCAGAGTCTCCTTCCCAAGGGCCTCTGAACTCAAGTCTAGCCTCGAGCAGCTTTAGTTCGCTTCCAACAACCATTTCCCCGTTCGACGCAACGTCGTTCACCACGGCTTCCCACCAACAAACATGGCTTCCCTCACCAGCTCCCCAAGCCTCACGGCAACCACAACTCCAGCAACCACCAGACTTCGTACCACCTCAAGCGGACTTTGTGCTCTACGATCAACCGACAGAGGTTTCTCTTCCACCTCGTCGTCCGAGCGCTCCTCCATCTGGGCCTACGTTTAGCTCTCCACACTTTTACGCAAATTCTGCCCCATCATCTTCTGTAGGATTTCATCAATCTCAATCTACTCGTCCACCGGTTCCTCTCTTTTCTGGTAATAGCACTCCGAACATTCATCAGCATCAACGAATTTCTAGCGCGGGAAATATGGCAGGTAATTCTCACAAGCCCTCGAACCACTCTCGCCTTCGCGTTAATCTCACACAAACACCAGACGTGAAGGTCTCTTACGACATGATGGGCGCTGGGCTTGGCCCCGCCTTCGGTCAGCTCGATCACGCTAGCGATATGTCTTGGGACTTTTCGGCTTCGACGGCCTTCACTTCAATAAACGACCCGTCAGCTGCCTCGTCGGCCCGAACTGTCTCTCCCAAGGACATCTTCCAAGACCCTCTAGCGTCGGCTCCGCCGTCTACTGCGTTCACGAACTTGACTTCTCCGGACATTGGCGATTCTCCTTTTATCACAGATAGCTATGATACTTCACCTTTGTTTCAGGCTGATAGCGACTTCCAGGACACTTCGAACTGGTTCCCGCTTTTCACTGACAACTCTGAGAAGACGTCTCAGCCGCCTACTGCCAATCCACTTGAGCGCACTGTGAGCAGCAACTCGATGGCACGATCGAGTTCGTCAAGCACCAATTCACCAGTGATACTTGATGTTTCAAACCGGAGAAAGTCTTCTGTTAATGGTTCACCTGCCACTCACGCTTCCGTTAACGGAGTCAAGGCTCGTCGTCGAAAGGGTCCTCTTCCGCCAATTGCTGTTGACCCTAGCGACAAAATTGCTTTGAAACGAGCTCGCAATACTCTTGCTGCTCGTGACTCCCGCCAGAGGAAGTTCGATCATGTCCAGACTTTGGAGAGGAGAAATGCGGAACTCGAGGCTGAGATTGAGAAATGGAAAACTCTTGCGTATGCCCATGGTTACTCTGGATCGTGATTTGCCTCGTGAAGTTGTCACCCGTTGACACCTTCTCTTGAGATTTGAGGAGCTGGGAAGGCTTCCTCACTAGGGCATGGGCCACACGGCACTAATGCTTTGACCAAAAAAATTTCGTTCTTTCTGTTTTGTACTGTTAGCGGAGGGTCCTTCGAGCGCTTTTCCTCCATGTCATGTTTAGCGTGGTCGATTGTGCTTGATCTCTTCAGCTTCGCGTTGTCTTTATTTCATACCAGCCGTTTCTGATGTCTCCCTAGTTGGGATGGACTCGTGGCTTGGTATATGTTAGCGATTTTTGAGAAAATAGGAGGCTCCTTGGATGCTCGTCATCGTTGTTTGATGCGCGCCTTCGAGTCGTAGATGTTTCTAGTTTTCATAGTGAGTAGAGTCGCCTTGATGGTGGTTTTGCGACTGCGATAACCGCTTGCTTTAATACAAACACTTTCGTTAAAACGATGACTCCCAGCCTTGCGAGAGTGACTGTAATTGGTGACTCCTCCTGATGACGTGACGGCTGATCAGATGTTCCAGCCAACCTTCGTCTAACACTTTGCAGCATTATGAAATCTATCGTGCTAAGTCATACACTACAGCTTAACTACATTCACTGCCCATTCACTGCCTAAAGGAAAGCCCAGCGGTAAGAACCAGAGGGACGCCCGCCAACTCATCGCGACTTGAGCGGCGTCCCTCATACCCCACAGCCACATTGTCTCTTATGGAGCCAGACGATTGCAATGACAAGGTGGCTTATGCATGTCTCAACTCCTCAGCCAGGAACGCACGAAGGAATTTTGCAATATCAGTCTCGGCTGCTACGCAAATCATCCAGAAATAGATCAAGATCCAGCCCTATCAGCCCAACCTCAACGCCAATCCCAATCCCACCGCACGATCAAACCCCCTCTCCCTTCCCTCCCTCCTCCCTAAACGCCTCCTCAACCATCTCCGCCAACTCCCCCAACGACCGCACCCGCCACGCATACCGCGCCCCAGCCACCTCCTCCCCCTCCTCCTCCCCTCCCATCACGCCCCCGCGATCCACCCACACGCTCTCCAGCCCCAGCCTCGCCGCAGGGACATGATCATGCCACAGACTCTGCGCAACATGCAGGATCCGCTCCCGGGGGACGCCAAAGTCGGCCAGGGCGCGAGCGAAGAGGTACTCGAAGTTAGCGAGCGCAGGCTTGTAGCAGCCGACGTCCTCGGCGGTGCAGGCGGCGACGGTGGCGGCGAAGGGCGCGCCGGCGAGCGCGCGGGCGCAGGTCTGCGCGAAGAGCGCGTTCGACGTGTTGGTCAGCGGGACGAGCGTGCTGCGCGCCGAGAGGGCGTGCAGCGCTGCGAGCGTGTCCGGGAAGGCTGGCCATGACGCGGTGCTCGTGCTGAAGGCTGCTGCTGCTGCTGCGACTAGGGCGTCGTCGTTTTCTGTCTCCTTGGTGCTGTCGTTGGAGGTGGACAGCGAGGCGACTAGCTGCTTGTACGACTCGCCCAGCACGGCGCTGTAGAGCATGTTGGGGTGGGCGGCTTGGATGGCGCGCTCGTGCGTCCCGAAGGCTTTGAGGAGCGCTTTGCGTGAGGTTTTGAAGGGGTGCGAGGACGGGAGGGAGGATAGGTGCGGCGAGGCGAGCAGCGCGGTCGCGATGCCGGTTTCCCAGTCCACGAGTGTGCCGTAGACGTCGAAGGAGATGAGGCGGAAGTGCGTTAGAGGGGTGGAGGAGGGGACGAGAGGCATGGTGCGTTTGGGATGGGACAGTTGCAGAAGGGAGAGAGCTGTGTCAAGGAAGGACGGTTAGTGGTGGAATTGAAAAGCAGAATGATTAACTTCTAGGACAATTGTGATTGGAATTGAGGCAGTGGAGAATGCTGTGAGAAATTCAGAATCTTCAAATCAACTGCGATATCTATATTGGTAGCACTGCTACGTTATTGCAAGAATTGCTAGATTGACGCCCTACGCCCTTCGAATGTCGTGTTGCAGGTGTCGCAGCTGAATGCGCCCTATGATCATTTTAGAACAAGACCAGAAGGGTTCATCGATCTGACGTCTGAAGTACGTGCAGGGATGTGCATGGCGGGGAGGACTCGAGGATGTCATTGCTGGAAATAAAAATAGCGAGATACATTTCACTGCAAGTGTTGCAAGGTTGCATGGAAGCGAAGGACAGTATTTGTAACGTTTCGATGGATGTTCATTGCGCCCGGAAAGGCTGCTACTTTGTCATACATAGCTCAGAGTAATAAACTCCCATGGCACGCCGGCCCGCATATTCCATTCGTGACCCAAGAGATATATAATCCTGATACTCCACAATCAGGTCCAAAGTACTCCAAAAAAAAACTCCTTTATCCATGTATTCCTATAGAACCAATGCAACAGAACGCTCAGCGCGGCGGGTATAACGGAAATAACAGAAATAGTTTAGCAATTACCTAGTGAAATGCTTGCGAGACTTCAACTACCCAGCGCGGAACAACCGACCGTGAATGCCTACGGCGCACTACGTAGCACCGTCGATGGCATGGAGCGCGTGTAAAGTATATCTAAGACCTGTGAAAGTTTTATGAATTTCCGTGAGTCGTGGTGCAGTTCCAGAACGCGTTCGATCGTTCACATTATCGACGAACACCAACCATTCCCATGTGATAACCACTTCTGTCATTAAGTCCGCCGAGCGGGCTGCCTGCGGGGTAATCCTGGAGTGATATGGTTAGTTGTAGTTCATAGGAGACGGACAAGAGGTCTTCGATGAACCTCATACCTTTCGACGCTTCTTTTTCGTCATCCCACTGCGGCCATCATCTTCGCCACCAGTGGAATCCGCAATGTCATCGTCCGCAAATCCTTCACCATAGCCAACGAAGCTCGTCTCATTGTACCGTCGTTTTGTTCCAGATCGTTCCGGTCGTGAAGGCTTAAGCGCGGGCGAGGGTACGGCTGATGATCGTGCATTTGGAGCAGGTTGAACGGGCTTCTTCCCAACAATTTCAGCAGCAGCTTTCGATTTAACGCCGTCATCGGTAGCCACAAGATTCCTCCACTTTTCAGCCTCTGCAGCAGGTAGTTTTCCTGGTGCCATCTGCACCGCTCGGTCGAGCATTCCCAGGAGATCCCCACTAAGCCCGTCCATGGCATTCTTCCCATGGACTTTCTGGTTATGCCATTCTTGTTCCGGCCATTGTAGCAAGTTCGTAAACTCATCAGGCACCTTCACTGCTTTGTTCTTGCCGGCGATCTGAAGGTTTTTCACCTTTCCTTCGTAGGACTTACGGAGTTTGTTGATCTTCTCACCGGTAACGGGATCTATTCTAGCGACGCTTGCAGCTATGCTGTTCAAACCGTACAGCTCAATAAGGTTTTGGGAGGTATGCGGTCGCGAGATAGGGTGAGCTATCCAGCAGCCTGTGTTAACCAAAACATAGCGCAAGAGAGCATGGCACAAAAGGGACCTTACGGTTTTCGCAGAGCTTGAAAAGAGAGCCCATATCGGCATTTGGCCGCTCAAAGCCCGCTTTTTCGCTTGCTAATGACCCTTCACCTTGCCGGTCGTGATCAGAACGTCTGTACTCATGTGAATCGGACATGGCAACATCACCGCCAGTCTTTGCGGCAGCTTCTATCAATTCGTCTGTCATCTGCGCATCCCCATCACTATCTTTCAGTGCAAACGAAACAGTTCCTGCAGTGCTACTTGCGGGCGTAGGGAATGCATGATTCATAGTCGTGCTGGCCTGTTGTGAAACCTGCGACGACATGACGATGGATGATGGCGGCGTAATCTCGGACTGGACAGTAATAGTGGAAGACGGTACTCCATTGGGTTGCGATATCGAAGACATGTACGGAGGCGATGTGGGAGTGTTGGGTTGAACGACCGGCGGCTTTGTCTGCTCGACGGTCTTAGCGAGATGATAGGGCGGAGAAGCTGGAGAGAAGGATCCTGTCAGGCGCTGTCGCTTGCTCGGGCTAGTCGACATAGGAGCGACAAATGTCGAAGAGCGTTGCCCGTAGGCTTGGTGAAGAAGCAGTGTCCGGTTGTGGTTGATGGCGGAACGATGGACGGCAGTCGGGTTTGCGCTGACTGACAAAGGCTGGAGGCGCTACTCCACCGCAGCAGCGTCGAGCTGATCGGGCCTAGATACTGCTCATCTGCCGAGTAGATGTCCAGGAGAAAGGGAGCCTGTGTAGCGGGAATGCCGTGGGGACGATTTTGGCCGGTGGCGGAGGGTGGTGGGTAGGTGGTGTGAATAGGGAACGAGAAGGATCTCATCGCTGGATTGAGGCTGATTGGAGCCCATCAGCACGTGATCTGGCCTCTTTGGGATTTCGTTTATAAGAAACACAAACCGGCGGTCCTTTCTCATTGCCCAAATTTAAGTGCTTCTTCTATAGCCCTAGCTGGCAGGCCAATGCTTACGAGACATTATTACAGCCAATATGGATGAATTGGGCGGCGACTCCAATGTGGCCGCCACCTTCCAAGTCACTGAACGCACCACCAACGCATCGAGCGTAACAGCACCGCAAACAACACGCATAAATGCACCAGCATCTACGTCGAACACGCCTGGCGTGCCCAGAGTCCAGCAACCAAAGCCACAGGCTCTCCCATCCCGCTCAGGCCCAACCTCCATTCTGGTATCCCCACGCCAGAAAGGCAATCCCATTCTCAACAGTGTGCGATCTGTCGCCTGGGAATACTCCGACATAGCTGCTGATTATGTGCTTGGTGCAACCACCTGCGCCTTGTTTTTGTCATTAAAGTATCATCGCTTGCATCCTGAATACATCTACAACCGCATTCGAGATTTGAAGGGCCAATACAACCTTCGAGTCCTTCTCACCATGGTCGACATTGACAACCACGAGGAGTCTCTCAGAGAATTATCCAAAACATCTCTAATCAACCATGTCACACTTATGCTCTGCTGGAGTGCCCAGGAAGCCGGCCGCTATCTAGAACTGTTTAAGACGTACGAGCATGCTGCTCCGACGAGCATTCGCGCGGCGCAATCCACAGGCTACTCTGACAGACTTGTCGAATTCATCACTGTTCCACGAAGTATTAATAAGACGGATGCTGTGGGCCTCGTCTCCAATTTTGGAAGCATTCGAACGGCAGTCAATGCAAGACCTGAAGAAGTTGCATTAATAGCTGGGTGGGGGGAGAAAAAAGTTCAGCGATGGTGCGGCACCGTGCGAGAGCCATTCAGGATAAAGAAAGCCGCAAAGAGAGGTGTCAACAGCGAAGGCAACCGAGCAGAAATGTCAAGCCAGACGTTAGGAGCACACGGTGAACCTGATCCCCGCGTAGCAGCGAGGTTAGGAATTGGAGCGGTTAGGGTGGACGCTGAGCTTCCCAGGCCTTCATCAGCGTCTGCAATGGGAGCAGATGCAGAAAGCAGACCATCAATTCGAGCTACAGAAGACGTTCCAATGTGGACACCCAACGAAGACGAGGAGGAGGCAATACGAGAAGTAGCAAACGAAACCCAGTCGTCACGAACAATCCAGGTCAAACCTTCAACGTCCAATGACGGGTCGACAAGGCGGAAGCATGCAGATGATGATATGAGTGAAGGTGTTATGGCGGCCTTAGCAAAGTTACGGCAACAAAACTAAGAAGGATCGTGACAGTCACGTAAAGCCCCAAGTAGAGGCATGTTTTCATTTGCGGTTTTGATGCCAGTCGTGGGCGATGCTTCGATTCTGTTATGACTTTCTCATTAGCTTGGCTCGCTTGGCAACCGTCCACCTCAATGCCCAAACATCCCCACATTTCTGCCTTCGACAATGTGCCGGAGCGTGACCTTTGCTCAGCACCCTCTTACTTTACTCGCTGTTCGGCCAAGAAGTTCACGGATCTTCCTTCGAAGCACCTCTGAGCGGCCGTCCGCCAATCCGTCCACCAATAATCCATCCACTAATCCATCCACCCCATGTCGTTCGTCTTCCTTCCCTTAGAACTGTTGATCGAGATTTTCGCCTACTTGGATCGGGTTGGCCTGAAGACCATTCGGCTTGTCTGTAGGCTGTTTGCAGAGACCTCTTCTCCTAACCTCTTCGAGCATGTGCTTGTTGCTCCAAGGTACAAGGCTCTGGGTGCGTTTCAAACCATCTCGCAGCATCCGATATACCAGAGATACGTGAAAGAGCTCATTTATGATGGATCCGTCTATGATAAGGGCCTTGCGACTAATGAGCGAGCTTACATGAGACATTTGGAATGTGATGTCGCATCTGACTATCGCCTGGACAGTTGGGGACGACGTCGCCGGTTCAAGCAATATCAACAATTGTACGATGACCAAGAAGGCATCCGGACATCAAAAATTCTCTTCCACACCTTAGTTAGAGCCTTGGAATCAATGCCAAATGTCCATTCCATTGTCTACTCGCCCGGGCCGCGGAGCATTCCAATGGAATCGAAAGAACTTAAAGATATCCTCCCACGAGGCGATCCTCACTTCACTCGAGCCTACTCCTCCGTCGAAGACTATCCCAACTATATCGAAAGAGCTCAGCACGGATTCCATATACTCATTGGCGCACTGGGTTCCGTCCAATATGCAGGAGTTCGCAATTTTCGTGTAGACATTCCCGCTCCGAATTCGAACCTTCTCGGCACTGAACTCACTGACTACGTCTTTGCAATCCCTGTGGAGCGACTCTCTGCCGGCATTCATCTTTTCAGCCATTTGCAAACTCTTACACTACCAATCAAGCTTATAGCTCCTGGTAGTCATGATATCTCTCCGGATATCACGGTCAATTTCGCTGCACTTCGGACTTTGCTAAAACATGCGAAGGAAATAGAAAATGTTTCCATCTGTCTTCGGAAGTGGAAATTAGATCCATGTCATATGTACGGGGCCTGGTTTGACCCAAACGGCTCAATCATTCCGATCGCTTTGGGTTCTCCTACCTGGCCTAAGCTGCGCAGCCTTCGACTCAGTGGCATGCACGTGCATGCTGAAGAAGTATCCAAGCTCATATCTCGCCACAGCGAGACCCTAGTCGAACTTGAGTTCACATATTTCAGCCTCACTCATGGGTTATGGGCAGATATAGTGAATACAGTGCTGCAAGACACACGCGTTCAGAACTTTCGCCTGTTATGCGTTAATGAAAGCATGGTTGGAAACACAGCTTTCAGAAGCATGTCTCCAGATGAAAGGAACGATTGGACATATAGCGGCATCATGAAACTTAACCCTTACGGAAGCAGGGAATTCGTAAGTGCCTATACCTTCTCTACTTAACAATTTCAGGGATTTCTACTGACCATATTATGCTGGCCTTAGCTTCCAATCGCTAGATCTCGATCTGTGTATACTCAGCCCTCATGTAACGATCGCTTGAGATGAACTACACCCATTCCACAATTAACCCAGGGAATACGACATCGAAATATTATTTATCTTGTGTACTCTACTCTGCATTTATGGCCAAGGTTAATTAATGCATTCTCCAATTCAATAGTCTACTTTGTTTGGGGCGGTTCCGGGCGATCCGTTCACAGAAAATGCCTTGGGGCTCCGCTTCACGTTTTGCACTTGCACTGCATCTTCAAGCTTCTATTGGATCGTAAGACATGTGGAAAGTTTGTTATATTTCACAAGGCTACTTAAAAAAGCTACCTGTAATCTTTGTCGAACTTGTCATGAAACGTGTTGATAAGTCCAATCAGCTTACACATCTATTAATACCCCTCGCTCACCCCGAAAGCATTCGTCACCGGAAAACACAGCAACGTGAAATGCCATGTTTAACTCAACAGCCAAGTCACAGTGCTTAAGCTATGAAATCTCACCGCCGTTTATCGGCTCGGAAGGACTCCGACATACTAGAATCCTTCGCCCTATTTTCGATTCCTAAAATCTCAATTCCTAATTCCTAAATTACGCGGCTCTGCCCTAGAAATTCCTTCCGCCATCAAATCCACTCGCCCTACGATTTCTCCACCCCCCTCCAAGCCAATGCCTCGAGGACCACGGTCCCGCAGGAAAGGAGAGTTAGGAGATTCGTCCACGTCCTTCCCCTCCGAACTATGACTCTAGGTGGCGATTACAACATTTTAGATAAAGTTTGATGCCTGAAATGCTTATGGGTATTCCTGATTACGAGGTCTACCTCTTATTAGAATCACTACTGATACCCCAACACGCTGTATACGTAAAGTCAACCGTCTTCATACAATATCCTGTTCTCCCAACTCTTCATAAACTTTGCTGTGTAGCCCGATACACTCCCTTCATCTTGACTATCGCATAGTGCAACCCCGTCTCATTGTCCATCAGCATCATACATACCTGTTTCTCGAAACGCTCCCAGGCTCTCGGTGCCACGTCACATCTTTCAAACGCGAGCTATCAGCAGCAGTTGCAATGCCCTTCAACCAGAACGACCCTACAGCCGACAATGCCACCACCGCTCACTCCAATTCCAACTCTAACAGCTCAGCAAGTTCCCAAAACGTGAGACGCCTACTCAATCTACGACTCTCGCTTCAACACTTACTCATCTACTTTCTCAACAGGCCTCGCAAAGCTCGAGCAGCGCATCATCCACTACTGACCAGACCAGCCAATGGCAGGCCGTCCCACGAACCTGGACTGACCGAAGCGCCGAGCAGCGGCAGGGGCCCGCGGAACCAGCCGGTAACGGGGTCAGCGAGAGCAAGCCGTACGACAAGATGGCAGCATGGTTGGCCGAGGGCCAGCAGGAGATGGCCTGGGACGGCGTTGGATATATTAGAAGCGAGGGCGGGTGCGGGAGGTAGGTGTCCGGCGCGACAGCACGCCGGAGGATCCGATCACACCGGCCTCGCAAACCGGTGTGAAAGGAGCGGGACATGCGAGCATCGAAACTGCCAACTTGGCTGGTGGCTGAAACGCGGGTAAAGGATGAGCAGAAAGGGCGACCGGAGGGGGTGAGCGTATGACGACGGTCGGGAACAGGGGGGGCATGGGAGGGCGGTGGGAGGATCATGCGGCTCGGCTTGTCAAATCAGACGGCTACGGATTGTAGCAAGTAAAGTTTGGACCGATGAATTTTAACTTTATACCCTGTTCCCATTGGCCAGTGGCTTCGTGTGATGTACAGGGCGACACCGCGACCATAATGTACGGGCAGCGAGCGTGGTTGGGTAGATGTGGGCAAAGGGCGACTGCGACTGCGACTGGACCACAGGCTCTGGCGCGGGCTCCCGAGCGAAAGGGCGGGCCGATCGGTGAACCTACAGTATCTCTTCAATTCCGGCGGTTAGCGCAGCCACTCCCGCACGGCCTTTTTGTAGGGGAAATTTTTGGTATTTTTGCTGTTTAGGGAAGGTTGACAACACGCCAGCCATCCGCATGCGCCAGGATGCTGTAGAGCTCAGGGCAGTCTCTGGCCTTTCAGCTTTGTAGGTGACGAGCGGGGATCGACGCTGCCATCGCGTGGGGCGGCCCGTGCTTCGTTTGGCGGGCGATTCATGTAACCAGCCCAGTTTATCAAGACGTCACCCTTCAGACAGGCCGCCACCGTTTCGTTCTCTTGGTCTGCACCACGATCCTAATTGATCACACATTCACCTTACCGTATACGGCTCTCCAGCTTTTCTCTGTCATCAGCAGACGCGAATGCGGTGTGCTTTAAATGCTTGATATCAGCTAATGTCTATTTTTAGGGACAGCGGGAAGCCAATTTCGAAGGACTTGTCCTCCTCTCTAACCATACCGCAAACAGCAAAGAGCAATACTTTCTTTTCTTATCTCAGGCCCAGTTAGGGGGGTCAGGTGCTGGAAACAGAGCAGGCAACTGTCAGGGGTTTAACCGATGAAATGGCGGCCTCCCTGTTGAGCGCCAGATGCTCTGAGCTGGCAGAGAGGTGCCCAATGTTTCGCTCCTCTACCCCTTGGTTCTTCGGAGTATGCGATGGAAGCGTCAGGAGCATGAGTTGTAACTAGTCCTGCGGTTTAAATGTATTCATGACTTACGTGGAGACGATTACAAGAAACAACAGACCTTTTGTGGCGTCAGCCGGCACCTGCTAGCGAAGTGATTACCGCTACCAGGCGTAATGATCACCTGAAATCAACCTTGGAGAAAGCCTTACAGCTTCAGCCTCTCCCCGTAAAGAGTGAAAAGCGGCTATGCTTTCCTCCTATAAACAAATGGGGCCAGCACTGCCCCCATATATTTTGTGTATATGATATATCTTATGGAACTGCTCTTGTCGTGCTAGAAGAGCGAATTCTGACTGCTTGCCATTTTTTTTCTTTGAAATGTTGCCTCCGCAAAACAGCCGCCTGCCCCCCACCATCTAGTTGAGCCGCCTCAAATGCCACATACCGCAGAGTCCTCCAAGCAGTGTCGATATTCCCTCGCCAGCGCGGACCATGCCGGAAGGGCGACACTCCTAGCACAAGCCCAATTTTGCGGATGCAAAAGCAATTGGCAGCTGATGAGAGAGTCCTCCAGGATCGTGGGAATGTACCAACGAGAAAGTATCTGGGCACGGTCTCACCGACACGAGTCGCAAGTCCTTTTCGCTTGTTGAGACGCGGGCACCTTTCTGGGTGCCCCTTTGCACAACGGCTCGGCATGAACTTAGATTAGCACCAGCGTCAGTTTGGCGGTGTCGGTTGAACAAAGAGGCAGACGATATTGCGTAAGTTCCTTGATTCTAACCCACTAAGCGCTTGCTACCCTATGATAGTGCCGACGCTGATGTCCTCAGGCCAAAATACACCAGGAAAAACACGCACCACCGGGTACGAGAGTCGTATTTACCAAGATTCGTGCTAGTTTAGTTGTCCTGAAATAACAGGCAACCATATGGCATGAGTAGTGAATATTGCCCCACTTCCCCGGAGCTCCTCAGTCGCTAGACGATAGCACCACCGTGACCATACGCCCTCCGCCCTTCCATCAGGCAAACGCTTAACCCTGCTCGCAGTGGATTCTCCAGAGATGGTTCCCCTTATCGGTCGGGTTACGGGCGCATCGACGTGGCAAGGCAAAAACATGGATATCGCGCTCACTGCGTTATCCAGTCCTCCACCAACTTTTCCGGGTCTCCATAGGTTGAAGTTTATGCAGTCCATCAGGAGAACAAATGCGACTGGGTGGTGTGGCTGTTCTCGTCGTCCTCCGAGCTATTCACGCTGATAAAGGCCCTGAGGTCCTGCGACTGAATTGCTTACTCCAGAAGCTGAAATATATCGGCAAGGCCTTTACGAAGATGAAAATCTTGATAGAACGGTCACAGCAGGGCTGGATATTCCAGTTTGTATTTTTCCTCTCCACCACTCCTACATTTTGGTTGGCATTGTGCTTATATGATTCCAGATTTAACTCCTTTCGTTGCGAAATAAGCTCTGGCAGCCGTCATCAAGGCACGCAACAGCCTCCACCATACGAAAGCTCTACCGGCAGCCTGGACTACCGGCCTAATTCCAAGCATCGTCCTTCATCATCGAAGCGCAGCAGTTCTTTCCGGCGACTTAACATCTGTCAGCAGGCCCTGGGTGTAAAGAGTAAAAGGGAACCGACGACCCCAGTAAAATCAGTAGAAATCCAAAGCTTACCAAAGCACATAAAGAAAATGTTGCGAGGAGTTTCCGATAAATTCCATGGCGCTAGTCCAATGCAAAACTCACCTCCATCAATGCCCGAATCACTTGGTTCTTCAACTCCCCTAGAACTCAGTAGCGAGCGCCCTCCTGCTGAACTTGAAGCGGCCTATCCACATGAGTTGTCCGCCGGCTGTGTGCCACCTAATGACAACCACTTCGGACAAAATTTTCTTGATATCCAGACGCCACAAAATGCTGTAGGCATTGCATCGCTGGCCCAGGAGAGTCAAAGACACACATCACACGTTCGTTTCCCCTTCGGCAGGACGCCGCCTCCACATACTCCCTTCCAGCCGTCAAGAATCAATGTCTACGAAGAGGCCACTCACAGCAATGCCGGTAGCCATCAGTATCGGCCATTTCCCCAGTCTCCAGTTAGTCCAACCACTAGCCCCGATGTGCAATATTCCCCACAGCCAGTTGCTTTCGAGTATTCCAGCTCGAGAAACAATGTTCCTCAGTTGCCTTGGACTGTTTCTCCGATCGAGATGGGTTTAAACTCTTCCTCCAATGCTCCCTCATCCGCGAGCGCATCCTCATCATCGCCTAGTGAAGCATATCACCCGTATAACCCGTCCTTCCCTTACACCATCGAGCGCGCTCACCCGACTTACTTTGATCATCGTCATCACCATCGTCATCAGCAGCAGCAGCAACAGCAACAACAACATCCTACGACGGCCTCGACATATGGCTATTATTCGCCTAAATCACCTGAAGATGATGGGATGGTTAGAGAGCCAGAGGGTGCTCTCCCCATTGGGCCGAATGATTCGCATCTAGAGTTTCGCGACCCATTCGATGATGCTGTGAACAATTCTGGCATGTCGCCGCTGGTATCTGCCTTTCTGGAAAACCATCGTCGGCTAAGCTATCCAAATAATGATTATTGGTCAAGCTACGAGTCATCGATGCACGCCAGCTCCCCCTCTCCGCTGCAAGGGAGATCGCATCAAGCCATGCCACAGCAGAATATGCAGACCCCCGTGGCTTTGGTTTATGCTAGTGACACTAGCCAAAATGGAGTCGAGCCAACCTTAATCGCTCCAGCAATGCACGGCTTAGTTGCAGCAGTTGTTGACCTGGGCTATGTTTCGCCGCCGACTCGAACGTCAGCACAGCCATCATTAGCTCCTTTGGCGATCCAGTGTCTACACTGTGAGCAGACTTTCACCGGGGCCTGGAATATAGGAAACCGAGAAAGACACGTTCGACTCAAGCATCGTAACCCGGAAGAGAGCAATCAGGATCTGACTTGCCAATCATGCGGGAAGAATTATAGAAGGAAAGATGCTAAGAAGAAGCATGAGTGGAAGAAGCATCGAAAGGGTCGACCACCAATGAAGAGAGGGAGGACAGGATGAATGTTGAGTTTCGCTGGAAGAGGCTCAATCCTTAGCCAGATGAGTACCTGCGGTGCAGGATTCGCTCCTAGTGTTGCCGGCATGTCGGCAGACGTATGAATAGTCGATTCTTGCAGGCCGAGCAAGTCTCTTGCCATTGTACATATGCAGCTCTCGCACCACAATCTTTGGGTAATGTCTTTAACGAATGGTTATTCAGGACGGGATGAAACTATCATGCATGGTTTTAACTTTTATCACACTCTTGTCCGTATGATCTTGACTTGTGATTTGAAGGTGCACTGCGTCGACTCCCACTGAAACAATCGCACATTGGTACGTCCACAAGTCTATAGTGCTTCATTCGAAGATGAGATTGGTAAACCACTACTGATGCTGACTACTTTGCAAAGTCAGAATGTCAGCAACTGGTGAGGAATAGCATGCGATTGGATGATTGCGGCTTAAACTTAATACCCAGTGGATCGGCAATGAGAAGATACGCAGTCGTCATGGCCTATGTAATGAGAAGGTTGCGGGGTACTGCCTGGTTATCGCGGATGGAGAGAAAGATCATCGGCATGGTACGGCAAGAAGTGAGCTCATAAATGAGGCTCAATAGCCTTGATTAGAAAATAATTTCCTTTCTTGGGGGTTACCACAGACGTAATGTTCCTCTTTTGGGGGTTACCGGGGACGTGATTTTGCTTATTGTCACCGCCCGTGCTCGCTTCCCGGCTTTTCGGGCCAAGAAACCCCAACGCCGGAACGGCTCCAAACATGTCCATCATGCAAGCAACGTCCCCGCTTCTGCAAGCTCCAATGGCACGACTACGCGAGCTACGAACGGGCCACTGCGAACGTGCGTTCCAGGAGCCACATGGCGCCCCAATTCCCGGATACGCTCTCCCACGGCGACGGCGCGGCCCTAGCCTTGCTCCCGCATTTGTAGCACTAACGCATGTTTCGCAGACATTCCTAAAACGTCCAAGCGTATGGTTAAGCTGCCGTTCAGCGGGCTTGGAGTCAAACGCGGGGGCACCGAGCACAAGCAGCATCCTAGGCGATTCGGCAATGTTAAGCGAAAGGGTGTGAGGTTGAGCCTCGGAGCGGCAGCAGGAGCAATCAATTGGGCGCGGTTGACGACGTCCCTAGCCACAAGGACTACGGCAAGGTAAAATCAAGAGCGAGTTGGGGATGCTGATTGCCGGTAAGACCAGAACCTTGACACGCAGGGGAGCAGGTGGTGTGGGGAAGACGACTGCAGATGATTATTGGTGTGGCGGACTGCTAGTATGGGTGACTGACGCAAGTGACAGGTCTTGGCGGCGATAGGACCCCATGCGCAGAGTAATGCGGCGTTCTGACAAAGGGACTGTAGCTCAAAGTAGATTTGACTGCATTTTGATATAATGCTCTTGTGCCGCTGCTGAGATTTGCTAGGGTAACAGAAAGTGGAGTTCGGCACAGAACGTGAAGAACGCGATCGGGAGATTTAGACCTTCCAAATCAATATAAAACTGCCGATGTTCTGCATGAGGTGCTTTGCCGTTCGATCTTCCCATGGTTCGACCTACGCAAGCTACAGACGGGAACCCGAACGCTTTCAGCAGGCTCAGGGTCACAGTGCCACACCATCTTGTCCCAAAAATCTTTTGGCCCCGGTCTCTCGCATAAGTCTTCTCCATTTGCAATAGGAGCATAGTGATTTGACTGGCCATTGATTAGGTTCGAAGCCACCCTCCAAGGACCCGGCTAAATCCCTCATCACATCAACCTCCCTCGGCTCTCTTGTCTCATGAATGGGTCTTTGTCCGCTAAGCGCGCTAACCGATTACCACAACTTCTGGTCGTCATTAGTGGAGTAGCGTTGTTGTTACTTTGTCTCCACAGTATCATAACCCCCTATTTGTTCCCCTAGGCCCAATAGATTGGGTGCATTTTATAACGTATGCTTAAAAATGCATGGCGGTCTTGCTTTTGTTTCTCAGCTGCCGCAGGAAACAGGACAATGCAAATCCAAAGAATTCTCAGCCGAGAATGACAAAGCTCTTAGTATGCTGCCTTATCTTAAGCATAGCCAGCCTGCATGTCACAATGTTTGCATGGACTTTGCGACAAGCTGATGAGGTTGATATGATACGATTAGCGATCAATTTACTTTAAGCTCAGGAGTAATCAGAGGAAGCGCCAAATTAACTTCCACGAGATATTACGCGCCAGGCCTCTTAAGTGGCTTCCATGCAAGAATTCATGCAAGCGTAGCGCCGACGTCTCTAGGGGCTTTGGCGCTGAGGATGCTGGAGCCCGGTGCTATAGCAGGAAGAGAGAGCGTCTAACAGCGAGTCTGTTGATAGTGGTGTGCTTGCGCACAGCCATCTTGTCCTTGTTCAGGTGCTCCACCAAATGTCAGATTATCAAATCCTAACGGTGCAACTCTGAAATAGGTCTAGACTGGGACGAGCTCTATCGGTGAAGGATTGAAGGCGTCGCAGGCTTGAATTGCGCACATGCTCTAGGCGCCCCACGAGGGATAAGGAGGCGGAGCAATGCCATGAGGGCCGAAGTGTTTTTTTTTTTTTGCGAACCTCCCAAAATGGCTACGGCTCTGCTGTATTGCGTGCCTGGCGCAATCTGGGCGCAATCATTTGGATCATTTGGGTATGATCGAACAGTTGGCAGTTAGTCATGTTGCCTTGTGTCGCTGTACCGTTGTGTGCTTATAGGGTCTGTGTCCGTCTGGAACTCAGCATATGCTTGTCCGCTTCCTAGTGTACTACTGCTATTGCAAATGCGCCTTGCCACTCTTTCTTATCGTCCTGCGGTGTGTAGCAGATAATAGTTTCGTGCTGTCCCAGGCAGTATTCTAGGCAGTTTTTCGAAGCTACGAAACGAATCAGGCCTTGAAATGTATAGGGGATGTCAGCCGGCCTAATAACTAGTGGTACCATTCTTCCATTTTACAAGGTCTCCCTTTCACGACTGCGTAACTCACACTGCTAGTCGACCTTAAACAATCAAATCCACCATGGCGCAATTAGTTCTAGCAACACTGAAGTTCGGAATGCCTGAGTCGCCATGCATTGTGGCTCGGCAGGTTGACCCAGATATTCCACTGCCATCTGGAACCAGTACCAGCACTTCGTCCATTGCTGCCGGTCACGATATCCTGGGTATCCCTGGGTATCCCTGGGTATCCCGTTGATCCCAAGACTAAGGCACGTAAACAACAAACTCCTTCTGTTGCGTAGTTTTGTGTGACGAATCAGCTTGGAATCTTCTGCATGCTCCTCCAATCACGCACAGGAACCACCGAGAGCTGCCGCCTACCCTATCTGCTCAATACTCCCTTCACTAGCACCATTTCTATGCACCCTTTCGTACCTGTCCGAGCCAAGTGGGTCGCCAATATATTTCTGGAAGTGTAACTGTAATCGTGATCGGAGACTTACTGTCGGGGTTTTTCCTAGGCCTGGAGGGGCTGTGTGAAAAGCAAGGCTACCTACGTACTATGTAGCGAATGGCCTTCCGGACAAGGGGCTTTACCTAGCCTCGTCCACCAGCTCTAGAAATCGACAGATTACTTTTCAAGCTATTCCATCTCCTGAGGCCACGTAGCGCAGTCATCAACGACAATCCCATCTTTACCAGATAAGCGAAGCTCACAGTAAGTCCTTCCAGTGTGTATTCATCCTGGTGTTCCTTCGAAGGGTATCCACGAAGTTTCGAGTTTGGCTCTGACGTTTAGAGCAAGCTGCAGCATATCAGTCCCCAGGTTCTAGGAGCTTTGAAGTAAGGGCATCAAGGGCCTGTCTCCAGGTAACGACGAAAGGTGAAGCGAACCACCGAGAGCGCGACTGAGTGTAGTTTCTTTACAGTCACCCTTTCTTGTCGACGTAAGTTAAGGATTCGAGTAGTGCGACGGCGGCATTCCCAAGAAACGGTAGGCTAAATTGGAGAAAGAGCCTGGAATTGCCTCTCTAGTTGAGACTGCCGAATCGATTCCACAGACTGACCAACTAGGATCTGGAACAGACTCCCTATACCCCATCTTCAAGAATATTGGCTTTGGCCGACCACTCCGCCCTTCAAACACCTTCGAAGAGAGGATACTCCTCCATAAACTAGCGGAAGACATGTCCACTTATCGAGAAGACGATTCGGATAATAGGACCCAAGGCTCTGCCAATACCGATGATCAACGCAGGACTTCCTTCTCCTCTGGTATGACCACATCGGACACCCCCCCAGATTGCTACAGTAATGTAGGGCGGGTTCCTAGAACATACAATACGGGCTCTCCAGATGATTACCACAACCCTTCTCCTGTGTGGGTTGGCCGGAACCTTAGCGAATCGCAAGCGCTTGTAAGCTATGCAACCACACAAGCATCTTTGAGCGCTTGGGGCAGCCAGCCGTGTATGCCGGGCAGTGAATCGTATGGACAAAGCCATCTAGTGCCAAGTCCAAGGTATCCAGTTAAAGACCACTCTCCCTGCGAAGATAACCGGATTCCCACGCGGGAAGTTGACGAAGTTTTCATGGACACATCTCACCTATCAGGTCATCCCCCTTGCAAACTTATCAATAAGGTGCTAAGAGCCGCTCATTACCTCTATTCACATCGTTTGCGAGATATCGTGAGAGCTTCTGGAATGCCTGAGGCCCCCAATCTTGCCGTCATTGAAGGGTTACAAGTGATCGATTCATGGCTGTACTCTCCTGGCACGCGCACCCCTTCCATGGTAATCCAGCTTCTATTTTTGGCACAAGCTGTCTCTCTTGGGTTGGGGGGAAGTTTTCAATATGACCAACAAATTTACCACGAGGGGCAACGTTTGATTCTACAGTTACCGCCAGACAGACAGGGCCCCCTTTGTGATCAGATCAATGCTCTCTGCGGCCAGTCGGGAACTCAACAGGTGCAACCGGGAAGGAACGTTATGAGAACTAGAGATTCCAATAACAGCTTTGTGGTTAACATCTGCACACACTTACTTGCTCGTAAGTAGCTTCCCTCCGCTTGAAATTGATTTCCTAACAACTGTCCATAGTCGTGCAAGGGTCTCCCGCCGATTGCTCCTTGCTTCATAGACGCCATGGTTTCTCGAGGAGCTGTGCAAGAGGAGGTAGGCCTGATTACGACGCTTATCGGGGTGTTATTGTGTCGATTTCGGATATGTTAAGGAATTCAAGGGGCCCAATCAGATGCTGCGCAAGGCTCGTAGACTCCCAGGCTCCTCAACCCCCGGGCAGCTGGATGACTTCAGGTCAAGTCGGGCAGCCACAGAGTTCGTCCGACCAGTTCTGCGCACCAATGAACCATGAATTGCCTAGCCCACAGTAAGTTGATACCATTGATCAAACTTTGAAACTTCTTCTCTCCTAATACGCGTATTAGGCATCCCACTGCGAGCCATCAATCGTTTTTTCTACCGGCGCGACGCACGCGTCCGTCTCATCCGACACCTAATCATCCGGTACCAGCGTCACCGCCACAACCCCTCCCAGATCGATGCCCATATCCCCACTGCGGCCGATTATTCGGAGGAGAGAGCAGAAAGGGTAATATGTCACGCCACATGAGAACCAAACATGGAATTTCAGATAAAGTTGCTCGTGAATTCCCCTGTGCCGGTCATGGATGCGAAAAGACCTTTAAAAGAAAGGATGCTAGGCTCAACCACGAGCGGAAGGCACATCCTGAATTGGGTCGAAGGCCTCCAGTTCCAAGGAAGCCGTGAGCAACACTATTTCCACTAAACAAGGCCATTATGGAGTTATGTGCCTCCGACGGATCACACAATTTGCAAATTCCCCAGCAGTGGCCAGCATCATTTAGTTTGCTTTTGCAATCCCTTCTATTAGAGTAACGGCTTCCATTATTTTCGGAGAAATATTACGGCAGATGTGGTCATTATAGCTTATGGGAGGGCCTGGAGCCTGGGGCCTTTTAATCTCTCCAGCTCGTTCGTTACTCAGCATCGAGAGGCTTAAGTGTCTGGGGGATGGCGTGAAGAGCCATAAGGTTACGAGGAGAGGATTTGCTGACGGGGTCCGCGAGCATGTCGGTGAGGGCTCGGTACTAGTAACTCTAGAGATGTTAGTATCCACGTTTGTTCAAGGAGGTGGATAGGTGTTTCTTTGGGTTGGAGGAAGAGGTGGAAGGAAGCTGTGTGGAAGCTGTGAAAGCGTGGGTTTCGTGGCAGTGCCCAACTAATGGCCTAAGCGGATTTTCATTTTTCAACAACTTTTACGGTGGCGTTCATCTGGACACCTTCGTTCTGGATTTCTTCTGTAACGATATGATGTGAAAGAGGCGCCGGTATGATGGATGCATCAATTTAGTCTTCTGTTTCACCAAACAAGGTTGATGGGCCTATTGCAAGAATTGCGGCAAGACACATACAAGGGGGGCAGACGCCTCCCCTGTCAGCACCCGTGCGTATTATAGGATTTATCACACAAATTCGCCACCTATATTTATAAAGCTGCAGAACCTTCGAGAAGCCAAAAGTACAGTATATAGCCCCTGCAAATGACTCCTCCGATGATAGAATTAGGGTATGCCGTCTCTCGTTCGTCAAAATCGAGGCCCCCCCTCCGGAACTCGTTGTATGCGTCGCCCAATCCATACAGACCTCCAGGGGCATCCTACCTATAGAGAACGTCTTCAGATCTTCTCGTTATATCGATTTGGACGTCGACGTTACTGCACGATCGCATCGTCCCTAAAGCTTCCATATTCAACCGTCTATAAAGCCGTTCAATTGTGCTCCAAGACACCAAGAAAGCACCTAGGTCGACGTCCTATCCTTCTCAACGGGAGGCTTTAGAAAGGTATACGTAACTTAACAGCCAGAGGGGAGGTGCTTGGATAGCTACTGCTTCCCTAAGTTCCGTGGCTACGGCCCCTGGATATTACAAGGGACGATATCCTTATGTAGAAAAAGTAGATTGGTGGTATTCGAAAAGGAATTAGGTAATATATATACGCAGCACGTGTGCCCTACTATATACGAATACAAGGACGTAGTAGAGCAGTATACGGGCAGAGGCACTGCCATTTTAATAGAGGATAGAGCCTCCTCCCATACGGCAAGGATTATAAGAGCTCTACACAATCGCAACGGCCTTATATGAATAAAATGGCTAGCTAATTCGCCTAATCTTAATCCCATTAAGAACGTCTGGTGTTTACTAAAGTATTAAGTAGGTAAGCGATTTCCAAAGACTAATAAGGAAGTAAGACGATATATTGAGGAGGAATGAGAGAAGTTGCAGCTAGACGACTTTAAAAAGTATACAGATTAGATGCACGATCGCTGCGAGGCTGTGATTCTTGTAAATGGAGGCCATACGAAGCGGTGAATTGTATATGAGTTGCATAGTGCAGATACCCCCTGTTGCGCACGGGTACTGACAGGGGGGGTTCTCCGTTGTAAAACGAGGGTGATCATATTCGGAAGAACTTACTTTATCCTAACTCCCAACCACAATAACCACATTACTCTACCTAAGGAAGTTCCTTGGACTACCGTCCCTCGACCATCTACATGTACTGGTGAAATTCATTAATGGGACCAGAGGGACACTCCTACAGACGTGGCCGCTCTTGGGAGGCAAATGTTCCGCAAAAGGGGTACTTTGTACCCGTTGCACCAACGAGCGCCACGACCCTGTGTGGACGAAACATTACACCGTTTGACTCATGCAGTTTAAGTGTTTCTGACTCGACTACGCCCCCCGAAATCGCAAAGTTCTCGAAGAATCCGTCGGGCATCACTACGAGAACCCACTCCCAGTAGTCTGCTAAAAATTTGCGCCAGCGATTACTGATTTCCTATTAAATTTCTTACCGCTCTTATGCTGTCATTCCGTAAGGTCGCGGTTTTCATGGCTACAAAGACTCCCATACCATTTCCTATAACGTAAGTCGCTGGGTTATGACGGACGACCTAGTCATGACAGAACACCAAAATACTGCGCTTTTCCTAATTAGAAATGCGGTCAGGTTTCCGTCAGAACTAGGTCGTCCGTCATAACCCAGTGACTTACGTTATCCCTCAAACTCTTAATATATCATTCCCTCTTGTACTGGGCAGAAATTCAAATAGCCTTGAGAATTGATTATTATTATTTTAACTGGCATAATACGTAAAACAAATTATATACTTGCCTATAATACGATGCTCGTTCCCTGTAACACGGGTATTTTCCTTTTGCCCCTCCTGTGTTGACACGCGTTGACAAGGTGCCTAACAGCATAGTATCTATATATAACCCTAGGAAGCATCCTATCTTCCATCGAGATATCTCAGCTAGCTTGACTGCCTAACTTATGATTTTCTCTAGGCTCGTTCGATTATAAAAATGCCACGCACTCCTGGGCCTTGGCAGCATGGCCAAGCATCCATACGCCACCGCTACCGTATTCTTCCTGTAGCTGCCACTTGAATATATCCTACAGCCCACTCTACCTCATTCCTCTAGGTGTTGGTCGATTCAGCGGGCCGTCGATTTGCTGCTTACCAATCTTCATGCCAGCGCTGAGACCATAACCGCCACCACCGCCACCCAAGGTGTTTGCATTGAAGTTATGCAGAGGTTGTCTCGTCATAGGCGTGTTTTGGAATTGCGAGCCCGTGTCAGCGCTCAAGAACGTGTTTCCACGGGTATTGCTCTGAGCAACAACTGGGAGACGACTGCGGTGCTGGGGAGGGGTTCTGGAGACTGGAGCGCTTTCTATCGGCTAGTCATTACGAATCCTTTTCAAATCGGATCTCGTGGAATGAGGGCGACTTACGCGCGGTCCAGTTACGTGTATTCTGCGCTTGACTATTCCAAGAACTTCCCGGCCCAATATTACGCGTCCTGTGTACTTGTCCTTCATTGCCCCCAGAGCTACCACTTCCCTGTCGATCATGGCGCCTCCCGCCCGGATAACCAATATTAAACTGGTTGAAGTGTTGTTGAAGGCCTCTATGAGTCACTGGGGTTCTATCGACGAAGCGATCGCGAGATGCTGTATGAATGGTATTCTCGGCTTCGTCTGTGGCTGCTGTAGCGACTTGAGATGTCATAACTTGGGCTTTGAGGGACTGGTAAAGTTTCTGGGTCTGCTGCTGAGTCTTGCTTTTCTCACGAAAGGCATCCACGAGTTCGCGATTTTTCTGTCCGAGGTTACTTTGTTCGGCTTGCGTTGCTGTTTGCAATGTCTGCTCAGTGTTGATGGTCTTGGCGGAAAAGTGAGTTCTACTGACCCTGGAGCTTGTCTTGGAGACCCTGGATCTCGGAATTGGCTTCGAGGATAAGCTTGTCCATCTGCTGGCTCATATGTGAGTATCTCTCCGTGAGGCTCTTCGCCAAAAACTCTTGGTAGACGCTGCGACGTGTCAGCCTGGCAAGGGAAAATATTTAAGAGGCATCCACATCTCCTGCGAAGTCTGGTAGCTGTAGAAGGCGAGGCCTCTAGTAGCGCACTCCATGATGATGCTCGGACTCAGTCCACTGAGGACACTCGTCTTGTAGTCCTCGGTAGGGTTGAGCTGAGTGACGACAACGTCATCTGGGTTGCTTAGCTGAGTAGAGCAGGCTGGGCATATCCTCGTGAGACCAGCGGAACTTGAAAGCCCAAGACTATCTGAACAATTGATACAAAAGACATGACTAGGAAAGGCATTAGCTTTACGAAGGACTACGTGAGTAAAATGCTGGGGATGCTAACCTGCAAGTGGTGACGACGGCTCGATCATTGAGATGTGCACGACATTTCAACGAGTTGCACCTGAGCGTATAATCCATTGAATATTAAACAAGAGAATCTAGCGGGAGGAGTATGCCGTTTCGTCATTTAGGGTTTAGGCAGTGTGATTAGTGGTGTTACTCCAGAAAATAAACATGGAGCAAGTTTTCATAACCACACAAAATTCAAAAGCAACGAGTTAGCGCTTCTTCATAAAAAGAACCTCTATCTCAACACCAATATAAATCCCATGCTATTTCACACTTTAAATGGATTCTCACATAGATATCCCTTGAAGCGCCCACCACCATGACTATAGCTTTTAGACACCACCTATTCACATCCTCGATATGGACAGCATCTTCTTCGTATCTCCTAGGTTTCTTCCCTACCTTTTAAGGATACCAGTTAGCATTATATCTTTCTTAAGATTTTTACGTTTTGAGCAGCCATGCCTTGATTTACTTCTGCCTTCCTATGATAGAGTGTAGGCGGCTACGACATCACAGCAGAGAGTCGTGTTGCCTCTGCTATTGATTCCGAAATGAGCGCGCTCATTATGCAGGCAGTTGTAGTGCTTTTAACCACCATGCATCAAGAGCTTAAATCTTATGCATGAAACTTTTTCTCACGCCCGATATCGGCAGCTTGAGATTCTCCGCCAGCCACAGATCATCGAAACCACCAATTAGCCTGCACAAACCGTCACGCGTCAGTATGTCTTCAGAAAATTTTTCCATTCACTCCATCTGCTCACCGATCCCGTAATCCCTTCCCCAACCCCTTTAACACTATGCCACCATCCCGTCGGTATGAACAGTCCGTCCCCACTCACCAACCTCGCCTCCCACCCCACCTCCCCACCCGTATCTCCCCACACAGCCTCTTCTAGCCTCCTCATCTCCTCCCCCACCATCATTTCCTCACCTCTCATATTCGCATGCCCACTCCGCGCCCTGACGTGCTCGTAGACCGCTCGCCCAACATGCGGCTCCATCAATCTAACGACCTTCTTCCCCGCTAACTGCACGAAGAGGTTGGGGTTCGGGTCTCGGTGCAGCGGCGTGCGGGTTGGTGGACGGCCAAGCCAGAGGCTGGTGTCATAGATATCCCCCTTCCCAGCTTTGAGGACGAGCTCGGGGGTCGGTAGGTCAGATTGTAGAGGTTGTGGGAGGGAATTGAGGGGGCATTGAGCAAGGTAGAGGCGTGTAGTAGGCGTATTGGGTTGAGAAACGAAGGAGAAAAACAGAGAGAGTGGTGCGTGGATGCGTTCAAATTCTTCGGCTGCTGGGTGGCTTTGCTGCGGAGAGGAAGCGGAGAATGATGAGCGCGTTATTTCGAGGGGAACGATGGTCGGAGCATAGGTTTCGAGGTAGGTGATGTTAAGGTCTTGCGAGTCACGACTATTGGGATTCAATTGGAACCAATTCGAGATGGCGGGGATGGGGTGGAAATGGTTGCGGAGGAGGACGGGGGTCCCGGTGGTGAAATAGTCAGTGCGGAAGGCTTCAATTGTGAAGGATTGAAGAGACTTGGCAGGCTTGAACCGAGAAATGGTTGTATAGCTTCGTCGGAGAATACGAGAAGCCTGCGAATTCATATTGGTAGCCATTGATGGCAAATCAAGCAACAGAAGCTCCATCATTGTCAGTTGGTAAAGGTCAAAGCTGCCTGGGCGGAGTTACGAACCGCTTCAATGAAAACGCGGAAGCACATGACGAACATCCCACATCTAACTTTACGTCCCATCTCGCAATAACCTCGATTATCCACCACAATGACCTCTACCCAAGGGCAGCAGAGTATATGTTCTCTCCCTACATCTTATTGCTTCCGCTAACCCGCTCACAGTCGAGCTTACGAGCCTGACTGCCCAACAGCTCACCCAACTCAAAAAACAGCTCGACACTGAGCTAGAGCACCTGACTACCTCTTTCCAGTCCCTACGCACAGCTCAATCTAAATTTCGTGACTGTCTGAAATCTATATCTACAGGCTTGAACGCAAAAACCGCTGGTAATATTCCCTGCAACTGGTTTACCAGCCCTGACTGCAGCCCCACTAACATTTGATTAATCCAGACAAACCCCTCCTCGTTCCCCTAACATCTTCTCTCTACGTCCCAGGGACTCTCGCTAGCAGTACTCATGTCCTCGTAGATATTGGTACAGGCTTTTTTATCGAGAAAAGCACCGCAGATGCGTCTGACTTCTATAATCGCAAAATCGGCAATTTAGGGGAAAATCTGAAGGACCTAGAGCAGATAGTACAAGGCAAGGCATCTAATCTACGGGTAGTGGAGGATGTGTTAAGGCAAAAAGTTGTAGGAGCCTCTCAAGAGGGTTGAATGGAAAGATACGTTTATATACGGAGACACCTGTCAAAAATTCTTAGAACTCTTCATTCGGCGTAATTAAGGCAGGTTAACCCCTTAAATAGACTGTAACTGCCTATAAGGCACAAAAGCGCTTAAGGCACCCTTAAGCCGGTTTTAGAGAATCTAGAGTTCAGCTGCAAGGACGGTTTTGAGAATCGTGCTGAGCACAGGAGTGTAGAATTTTAATAGCTTCATCCGTGTATCCAATACCAAAGTTATAGGCAGGAGGACTCCGTAGTTTCAGCAGAGAGAAGCCTTGTGGAATTCCTATCTATAACACGAAACTCTGCAATTCCAAGCAGGGAAATGCATCATGAATATCCCACTTATCCATAACTAGAAAAGTGCATCCGTCAATAGCTTGGCGCCCCAACAGACCACCTGGCAGACAAGCAGATGACAGGAGTTAATCATTCATGGCAAGGACGCGTCCTTGAATTATGTTCGTCAAGCAAATTAGCTTGTTCACAAGGAGCCGTAGGCCCGCGCTCGATGCAGGATTGTCTTCTCCAGCCGGATCAACGAGAGTTGTGTAGCAGGTAAATCCATCGTCAGGAAAGAACAGCGGCATCACCTGACCCCATGTAGCTGCTCTTCCTGGAGCGAGCTTCTCTAGTTGCGCCAGGTGCATGGGCCATTCACTATGGTGAACATCAATAGACCAGCAACACCCAAGCCCTCCGATCATGACATGCGAGGCCTCAACAAGAAAGCCCGTGTTCCGAATCTGATAGACGAACACACGCTCAAGTCTGACCTGCTTGACTTTGATACTCTTGAATGTCGACCACTTCATAAAAGGCTGGTCGGTCCTAATTACACTCGCTAGCTGTTTGTTGATCATGACTAGATCTGCAAAGGTGCGCATATGAATCGGAAGGTTGTGTTGAGCGATAGATATGGTCCCTTCGAGCGCGAAGTGCCATGCACGGCCACTGGTAGTAGTACGCAATATCAGCATAGGTTATTTAAAATGCGGCAATGACAAGAGAAATGCCTGAAGTTACTTACTCGAGTAGATCAATCAGATTCACGTCTAGGTACTGAGTCGGGAGGGTCTGTCCTGCCTCAAACCTAGACCACTTCGCAGACAGTCGCACGACGTCTCCTTCCTCGTTTATGGTGAATTCTACCTGCAGAAGGTAATAGCGACCAGGTTTGAACTTGTTCTCCAAAACGAATTTTCCTCGGAAGATTGGCTTAACTGTTGCGAGGTCTCCGGAAACTTGGCCCACTGGGGCTAGAAAGTTGTCAGCCTCAATCAGTCTGTTCCGTATGTTATCCAAGATGTCACCCTCTCCAACGCTAATAGCAAGATTAGCAATTGCCTATAACAACTCCCCTCATCAAATACTTACGAATCCGTTACGAAGGTTTCCACATCTCCCTCGGCGTTTTCCATCAATTTGATGAATTCTTCATGAGTGTACAGAATCCTGTCTTCACGTATTGCCCCAGTGAGTATAAAAACACCCAGATGGACATTCATACTGAAAGTTTTCTTTTGATGGCGGATGGCGTCGAGGGATCGGCCGATTCGATGCTTCATTAGGGCCAACAGCTGGTCATCAATGAAAGCGTCAATCATGGACTGGTCCAGAATAGCAGCCCGGTTTTCTGCTTCTATCCCCCTCAGCTTTATTCCGACGCCAGGCGGGTCGTTGGGTCGATTCCGGTAGTTATAGAGCCACACTCGATCTCCAGTTTCCACCAAGCATATGTGCAAGGTCTCTACTTCAAAGAACTTGGCATCAAGCTGCGCCATAAAGTTCTCGACATGTTGCTTAGCGGCAGAAGCCTTAGCTTGATCCTGGCCCATGATCCGAAGAGTAGGGCGGCCATCAGTGACACTAGCTAAGAGAATAATGTATACCTCAGATTCCATCCTGATGGAATCTAAGGCCTCTAGGTTGATGCCCAGCACATCTCGAGGCAAGATCCCCCGGACCATGCAAGATACCGGCCAAGAGACAATATGCTAGATATAACGTCAGCTTTCAGCTGTGCAAATCCGATAGATTAGATACCGAGTTGCGCTATGGACAAACAATACTCGGCTGCAAAGGAACGGAATATGGAAACATATATCAAGGATTCAGGACAACTCGTTATGGGATCACCTCTTCCCGAATAATATCCACCCCAAGTCATCAACGCATGAGAGCGTTACAATAGGAAAATTTGAAGGCACTTACGATGAAAGCAAACCTCATGCCAGGTGGCGGGGCTTGTTTGAATGCCGCCTTAGCAGCTGCTATGAGGAACCCGGCCTCAACCTGCGTCGAATTTTTCCCCTTAAACGCCTCAAGGCGTAACCATGTCCCTTTGCCAATAATACGCTGGCCGGTCTGTTTACTGTACCAATCCCTATACAGGTGAAAAGCAAACTCCAGCTGCACAGAGTGTCCGAAAAATTGAAAGATCTAGACAGATACAAAGAGTTAATATAAAACTAAAGAAGAGGATACGCTTATAGATAGAAGACATATACTGACCACACGACCGTTCTTTGTAGTAACCGCGATGTGAGCTCCAGATTTTGCGCTAATACTATCAGCAACTGCTGCGAACTCGGCAAATGTAAGATTCATCGCAGGATCACATGGTATAGTGATCTCCTCTAAGCAGTACAAGTCAGCACAAGACTCTATCCTTGAGTTTGACGATATTGCTTACTATTCAGCCGCTCTCGTTGGCGCCAGGCGTTCTGCGATGGGCCGTGATGCCCATTGGAGCCCTGCTGGTATTCCACTGGGCCTCCACCCTTCGCACTCCCCGATAGTAATTGTCTAGAGTCAGGAGAGCCATCCACATCTCCACCATATGTGAGGAAAGGGAGGTCTCGAAAGTTTGAGGGGCCTTCAGGAGTGAGAGGGCGTGTGAAGACGGCTATTGCCTTGTACTCCAGGGGGTTAAAGTGCTCTTCAAGATTCTCTGTTTGCTGCATGGAAGGCTCTAAGGCCTGAGTTGACTTCGTCGGATCTCTGTCGGTTGCTTCGAACTCAGGAATAGTTTCGAATTTTCGAGTCTCTTCGCACTTCAACCAAGTGGATTCATAAATTGTCACACGACGTCCTCTTTTGATCTCTCTGTCACTATTGGATGGCCCTACGGCTTCCAGAACATCACCTCCGTACTCTACATTATCCCCAGAATATATCAACAGAGGCAGTGACGCACTCCGCCGATGTTTGAGTTTTCTTAAGTCATTTGAGGATTTCTTGGATTGAACGGAAGTTGTGTTCAAGTCATTTCCATCTTCCAAGACATCTGTGGGTTGAGACAAGAGACCGATCGTCTCATCTGCTTTCTCCATCTTGTCCAAAATACCAGTAGCTGAAGCATGGTTATTGGCTTCTTCATGCTGGTACGAGTCACCGTTCTTTATATCCCTAGTCATGATAGCTAGAAGAAAACTTTGGCGGCCCTTCGCCACTCTAGAAATTCTCTTGGAGTAGGTTCTGATTAGACTAAGGCCATTTTTGGCTTCGCTCTCACGACGTCTCTTTTCTGGAGATTCTGCTTCATTCTCTGTACGCGGCTTGGTGTGTCCAGGATAGACACGGCTTTGGTTGCAGAAACTGCTGTCAGCGAAACATATGGGAAGTGCAAACGGGAAACTCACTGTTGACCCATCGCTCCGGCAGTGCTCACGTAGGCTCTGATCGTATGTTTACAGCGAAGATGCGCTGTATTGTTATTCTGAGATGAAGAGCGATTGGTTGAAAGTGTAGATGAGAAGTAAGATTGATATTGCTGCGACAAATGATGCCAACACCTCAGTGATATAGGCGTGCCTTCAGAGCGGCGGGCCCACCTCTTGATAGAAGGTTAACGATCAAGCAGTAGCAAATATGATGCGTTCTGTTAAGGTTGAGATTTATGGGAGGGGTGGTGGAGGAAAAGGGAGAGGAGGAAGGTGAAGCCAGCTCAAAATGCAGAGGGGGGCAACGCGACCAGGAAGTGCCAAATTGCTGGCTCCAGATGAACGTAACACACCAATATCTAGCAGAACAGGTCCTCGCGAAGATGATTCAGAAGTAGGAACTCTTGACAGAGTGCACTGCATCCGCCTGAGCACATGTTCAAAGACACTGGCATGATGCATCACCACTTCATCTTAGCCACCTTGCTTATGCGAGCGGGGTAGAATATTATTGCTGGAAACCACTTGCGCCGCTACCCTGACAAGCTCCTCCAACGCCTGGCTAAGGCTACCTAAAGGCCTTGGCCTAGAGTTCACCATATTGCACTCAAGAAAGCCACAGAACATACAACATGAGTCAAGCAGCGCCCAAGACTCGAGGAAAATACCTTCAATTGTAAATTGCTTACGACGATGTTGATTTAGTACAAATAGATTTCGGATAAGACATAGGGTGCTGCTATATCACCCTCAACCCTCATCATCCAACCGCAACGTTAGCTGTTCGGAATACAGCGCGCGTATCTGCCATGAATTTGGCCGCGAAAACGAGGAATACAAGAGGTAATACAACTGAATCTCTTAGGGATTGCGCGGCGAGCGAGACATACTTGTGCAGCTCGCAGGGCTATATTTGTTGGGAGTGGTAAATCCGAGGGCGATAAGCTGGATATTCAACGTGCAGATACGTGAGAGAGCAGGAAACCTTTGAGAAGCTACATGGGAGGCGTAAACTATTGAATCATACATACTCTAGCACGCCCCCTTCTGCGCACTATATGCTACTATCCAAGAACTACGCAGCCACCTGTGCGAAAGACGCAGGCAGCACCGTTACACGACTAAAATGTCGAACAAACTCCACTAAAGGATTCCTATATCATTTTATACCCAAAAAAGGCAAACCATCCCTCTAGAACTGTCCATGAGGCGCGAAGATTGTTCAGGAGGGCGCGATGTGGGTTTGGATATCTGCGAACTCTGGGAGATGTGTTTCTATGGCATCATTGTCCTCCATTACGCATACACTATGCATCGTAGATGTCGCATAAAGATCTTCTAGGGCTTGGTTGAAGGTTTACAGAGAATGTTGTCGATTTCAGAAGATTATCCTCTTGGTCTGAAGTCAATGAAGCAAGGGATATTTCACTAGCATGAAGTTTACTCAGCACACGACTCCATAAACGGGAAGGATCTGTGCACAGCCACAGGTCTAACTAATTATCAACCTCGTGTCGCCCGCCACGATTTCTGGCACTGCAGCAATCTCATCCGCTTTAAAGGTTACGAATATATTGAAATATTGGTATATATCATATATTATAATATTCACTAAAAGCTCATATAGAGGCTTTCTGCGACCTGATTTTTGGGAATAATATACTACAAATTTACGCACCATCTTGGTGGCGTATTTAATTGGCAAAGTTATCTATTTACTACTTGATACGAGAAAAGTTGATCGCGCGCACGGGCCACAAAATATAGCACCTTATCGGTGCAAGGGTATGCAATTCATCACATTTGGGGGATCAGGAATTTTAAGGGGCCTCATGATCCCAACAACACGGCCAACAAGGGCGTTGTGGTAATGGGCCTCCATGCGAACGAGTCATTTGCATCTTTCCTACTGTGTTGGTTGAAGGACTTTGATAATCGTGCTCGGATAGTTTTTTGCGTTCCACGAGACGTACGCTGAGAGCAAGGTTTATTCAGTGGTTTTGAGTAGTACCTAACTAACATCAAACTCATTTTCAACCATAGAGTACTGTAATCATGAAGTTGCATTGACGAAATACTACGCATATACTATGCACCTTTTCACCAAACTTTCGAGAGCAAATTGGAAGTGTACCAAGATTCTGTGATTGTGATTAAAATTCAAGACATATTACTCTAACACCTCAAAAGGACTTGGCTCATTGCAGCTTTACTGGCTGTGAATTCATGCTGGAGGCGGGGAATATATATCGGGCGCACAATCATGTTGCCAAGAACCCTAATCCCTGCTCAAATCTCAGAGAGAACAGTTCAACACTGAAACTAGATCACGTAGTATCACTCCCATTTAGAAGCCGAACACCAATTGCACAGACTACAGCACCTTTAAAACTCAGTTAGTATCTAGTGTTCATCTCCGGATCTTCCTGTACAGAGAGTCTCGGTTTAATTGGAGTTCACCTATCGTCGAATGGTAGAAATTCCAACTCACTCAATCCTCCGCCGCAATGCCGCACTTCTCCAACCTTATAAAATTCGGCAAGAGAGAAGTCTATCTGTGCGTCCACCAGTCTCTCCCCTTCCATCTCTAAGCGGGTCCATCCATACTCACACTTCTCCGTTCTCTCCACTTACCTCCAAACCACCAACTAACCACCAAACCCCCCCATCAGACCTAAGTTCACCATCGCTCTCCTCCACACGCCACAGCTACCGCCTACACATGCGAAGTTCCTTGTCCCGCTTAATTTCAACAAGCTAGACTTACGAGACTATCTATACCACGTGTACAATGTGAAGTCGATCAACATCCGCACCTATATCCAGCAGCAGAAGGTGCAGCAGGACAAGCCCGGCGCGAAGGCGCCGCGACCGAGGCGTTGGTACAGGCCGCGCGCCATCAAGAAGATGACGGTTGAGATGGACAAGCCGTTTGTGTGGCCTGAGCAGCCGGAGAGCATGGATGCGTAAGATAACCCTTCTCCGTTTTCCCTCAGGGATTATCCCCCACTTGGTTGTCTATGTTCTGTGGACTTACAGTGCTGGCGATTGCTAATTCGTTCCGGGTCTGTATAGTTGGAGCAAAGAAGCCCACGACGCTATGACTAAGTCACAGAAACAGCAGGGCACACCGAAAGAGCAGAAAGATGAGCATAATAGGACCGCAGATGCTTTGTCCCAGCAGGCCAGAGATTTGCTTGCTGGTAAGACGATGTGGAAACCGACGTGGGTGGATTATGGTGATGAGTTGGAGGTCCAGAGGAATGTCCGGATATGAGGGAAGAGGCTTAAGGCATTAAGTTTTAAGAAAGCAGGAAATTCAAGATGTGAGCTGGTGTTCTTTATAGATTTAAATATGGTTCAGGGAGGGGAGAGCGGTTAAATGAGGCTATATACGAGTGGTATCATGTATGTTCAGCTGTATTATATTACAAGCTTGGGACGACAAAATAAAGCGCTTTCTAGTTGGGCGCAGAGCCTGTAGGAGTCAAACGCTTCCTCAACCCCGATCCTCTGAATTGTCTGAAAATGAATCACTCGTAAATATCATTCCGATTCTATTAAATCCCCCAGTTCTAAACCATTCAAAGTTCATCCAATATTGTTGCTTTGTCATATAAAATCTAAACTCGTTCTCCATAGCCAATCATAAAGAGGTATAAGCCGGCAACCGTCCCAAAGGACGACGATAAAATCAGACTCGTTTATAGACCACCCATTACCCGTGTCTTCTCACCTTTGTAACTCCCCTCAACCCCAAACCAGAACACTGCTGGCAAGAGCGGTAGTGGGACATGCGCGCCGACTTGATTTGCGAGAGGCACGATACTGGTAAAATCCTGGATTCGCCACCCATTCGGTGCGAAGCAGGCGAGATAAATCATACCCCCAATCACAGGCACTATGGCCATCAGTATCCACTTAAAAGTCTTAAAAACTTTATCCATACTAATGAAGAAGTTAGTATCTTCAAGTTCTTTAGCAGTAGATGACCATTCGATGTTAAGGGAGAGAAGATGGTGTTGACCGCTAACTGGCACCAAAAAGACCCGTCCCATTGGCAGCGCCAATTAGGAGAATATATAGCCTCAAGTTCCGGTCGACAGTAATCCACGCAACCGTTCCGATCCATGAGGTTCATCACAATGTCACTCAGCACTACAGTACTTCTGCTCTTCCTGCTGCCAGCATGGGAGACTATAAGAAGCAGGGCGGTGCATTAAGTGGTCGTGGGGAACGGTATGATGGATTTGAAGGCGAACCACGGAATATTGGGGGCGCCCTTAGCGGCGAAGACCATCGTTCTGACCACGATTCACATCATTCCAACTAGGCCGAAGATATTGACACTGGTAAAGCCGGCGGTGCTAGTAACGTTGGTGGTGTTGACAACATCGGTGATACTAATTCACATTCCTTCAGTATGGCCAATAAAGCAGATTCTCGTGTTAATAGCGACATAGAGGGGAGCAAGAACATGGGAAGGAACACAAACACTAAAGGTGGGAATACCAGTTGAAAGCCTTCGATAATTTAGTTAATAAACACTTAATGGAGATGGAAAAGCAGGTGTTATTATCAAACGGTAGAACTCGTGTGTTGATTGATCTATGAAAGAAAAGAGACTATATATATACATGATGTAGGTACAGACACCAGGGTGGGTACGTAATAGGGGGTAGGTGATCGAGTTAAGCTGACTGAGTCAAGGGGTAGGTAACTGAATCGGGTGGCAAGATATGTCTTAAACCTTTGGCTTTAAGAGTTGAGTTTGGCTGAAATCAACTCATTCAAGGACTATCCTGTTATGAAAACGTTACGAGATTTCGAGAAATCTTTGAATATGTATTGCTTAAATTTAAAGCAACTTTTACCAATTATAGCCCTTGAATGTATGCAGGTATGCTTGGAAGGAGTTGTGCACGTGCTGCCGCGCCTTCCCCGACGATTTCGCCGTCCGACCTTCCAACTACAGTTCCAGCGTTTTCATGTGTACCAACCACCATGTCCGATAATAATCTTGCTGCTCTTCCAACAGAACTTCTTCATAACATTCTATCATATTCAATTTGGAACACACCTGACGGGTCTAGAGCACCTGTCGCTGTCACAACAGGAGGAAAGCCAGAATTATGGACCAACCATACTTATTACACAGTTGCTGCAACATCCCATCATCTTCGCGATGTGGTTGAATCCTTTTGTCGACATCTAATTATTCTGCACAAGTCAACCACAAAGCTCCAGCCACCGGCTAAAAAGAGCAAGAACCCAACTCCCAACCGAGTCCGCTGGGTCAAATGGACAGCCAAACACTGCATATTCTGTGGCAAGGAAACAACGTGCATGGCTTTGATGTACAGTAGTGTCCGCTGTTGCCGTAAGTGTGACAAAAAGGAGTGGCCTGATAAGATTGTAAGTCCTTTAGAGTACTTTGACTATTCTCTATACTCGCAATTGTCCCGCTTTTGCCTTCGCCTAGTTTATATAAAATAACTAATCACTCATTACGCTTTCTCCTCAGACAATGACCGCTGCACTGAACAACTATAATCTCACGAAGCTAGACTTGTTCACGCCTAATCCTTTGTACCCCGAGAACCCCTTCCCGGTCCTGCGCTTCGGCATATATAACTGCATGGGAGTCTATACCACAATGTTCATGAAAGATGAGGTTGAGGAGCGAGCCAGACTAATACACGGGAATAATTCCGCAAAAGTCCAAAAGGCACGGAAGAGTCATCGAACAAAGATCGAAAATTCGATGAAGATGTCTGTGGTAGGAGGTCGTTGGGTACAACCACGACTTTCTGATATACGAGATGTGGAATCTGCATCGGAGTTTGATACACTGAGATCTGGGCCTTCTAACTTAGGCCCTTCTTCCTGCCATAAGGAATATGCCCAATGCTGTGGCGAGACGGGCGAGCTCCATACTCTCATACAGCATGAAAGGGCAGGAGTAGCAGACATGGACGCAGAAAACGGCTAAGACAATGCCAATAACCATAAGATTATTTTCTCGCCCTCTGTTTATGGACCGGAATTCCCACCTCTACTTTTAAGATACTCTTCGCCATGCCACAAAGCCAGGCATTCGAGTACTCGGAATTGTAGAAGGCCGCAAGGTGACAATGGCAGTCACTAGTAGACGACTTAATCAAAGCTTCGTCTCCTTTGCTGACGGATGTGGAGTGTATGAGCCAGAAGGTATATTGTTTAAAAAAAAACGAAGGCCTCGACACTATCCATAGCCGTCTCGGGAATATTGTGAATAGACCTTTTATGTGTTTTGATATGCCGTCTCGAGTAGTGAAACGAGGCCTGGGCTAGGCTATGGTTGGGCATCAAGAAACCTGGATTGCGAGTTGTAGACTCACCATTCATCGAGCATCGTTACGTAGTATAATATCAAGCGAGAAGCTGTATCGTGTAGGAAATGCGATTCCTCTTTATAGATGATCTTGCTTCAACAATTTATTGTGGCACGGTCTGAGGGTGGCTCTGCGCAATCCCTGCGTGCGTCCACTCAGCTTATAGTAATATCAAACCTTGATAGCTAGCCTAAGCTGATCCCGAAATCATTTAGTAGATCATGCTGGACTTATCCTTCACCGGAGAATCTGTCAAAGGAAGTGGCCGGAGCGCTACTGAAAAGGTTGCACAGCCGTTGTTGCAGGCTAGGAACCTTAGCTATGGTCATTTCATATATTGCCTTTGCCAATTCCGAGCTGATTTATTTTCTCTTCCGCTGTTGGCACCCACTTTGAGAAAATGCTCGGCGCTTCTCGTGACCATTCTTATTCCACCTCCTGATTCTTCGACCCAAGATAAAACACCAGTCTCACACCAGCCTCACGATGCACCTTACCGATTATTGTGAGCCATCACTCTCTCGAACGAATGCTTGAGAATAAGTTATACAATCATATGCCCATTTGCCTAGTCTGAATTGGAAACTTTCATGAAGGCCTTACGGAGAGATTCTTCCCTTTTCGCCCCCGACTTCCGCTCACAAGACTTGCCAAGAGTCCGCTGTTTTCCACTCCGTTGCTTGGGTGGTGTGGGTCTACCGGAAAATTTCCGCTAGCTCACTCACGTCAGGTGCAGCGATGGCGCACATTAAACCAAAAAGCTTATCGGATAGCTCAGTTGCGGCTTGCATGGCGTCTCTACGCCGATGTAACGGCGGGTTTTGCGGAGTACATCGCGATTGGAGACGAGCGTGTTTCTATTTTGGAAAAACGCGCTATGAATTCTGGAGCTCAACTCAATGCTACCTTCACATCATTGAAAGTAACCGTGAGGTCTAAAGACGCTAGCTAGTCTACGATTTCACGATGCCCTAGCGATGATGATGTTGTTCCTGCTATTCCTGACAGTTGGGTACGCACTCACGGCACTACGGCTCATTGCCTTGTTTGAGGTAATCACTGCGGCAGTGGTCAAGTTCTTTTGTGGGCCTGCCCTCCGGTCAGACAAGTCAGCTGTTCCTGAGACAAAATTCCGTCGCCCATGACATGAAGAACTGCAGCGCCTTGAATGCAGACGAGGATGCTGTTCTTTGCCCATTTATTCGTGTTGCGAAAGCCAATATTTGGTCCGGGCGCGCTCGCCATACGAGACGCGAGTCAGCTCCGTTAGCCGTGAAGCGGTATGGGGTTGTAAGGCCAGGCAGAAACCCGGGATGGCGGGCACAGATGCAATTGGCCCGGCCCTACACTGGCTTGCTTAGATATGCTTACAATAAATAGACTTAATTTTTCTGTGGGGCAGTGAGCAAATACTGGATGTGGGGTGTTGGTTCGCGATGAGTGGGGTAACTGAAGGTGGATTTATTGAGGATCGACAGGCGGCAACGTGAAACTTGTGGTGATAGGAGGTAGGAACAAGTCACGATCTGCAAGACGCCACAATAAGCTATACTTTCTTAGCAGTTCGTGTGATGTGGGAAACGAGCTTTTCAGCTTGGACGCTCTCCCCGCGTTCATTGGCATATACCTCGGCACTGTGGTACGGATTGTGAATCTATTGGCTGAGATATAGTCCAGTAAGGCGATGGGCGATGATGTATGATGTGGGATTGGAATGAGTGCTGTTGTGGCGCCACAGGGCGTTCAAAAAGCGTTGGGTGGTTCTGGCATGGTGCCGGAATCACTGGAGAGCCTGAACTTGGGGCGTTTTGGCGCGGGAAAAACGAGCGTGGCGACAAGGATTAAGATCCTCCGAGACTTTTTTCGTGTGCGTGCAGCGCGCGGTTTGGCGAGCTAAGGTGGTGATTCGTTACTGATGGAAGAAAGTGGCAGAGGTCAGGAGCTGCTCCTTCTTCCTAGCGAGTTAGTGATAAGGTTGGTAGGTTCAGCTGCTGATAAAGTATATGCACCGTTGTGAGGATGCAGATTGGCAGCATTGGTTTTGAGTCTTAGCTTCAGGGGCTACTAGTGTCATGTAATGCAGGCTGCAGATGATAGGCGAGGATCGTGACAACTAAACATTTATCAATAAATACAGTTTATGTGGTGAAGCCTAGAGACATGCGAGTAGAAAATATTGTAAATCATCCCAGCCGTTCGTTAGCTCATAGATACCGCCGCCCCAAGTGTCCTGAAATTCAAGATGAGAGTACGATAAGGAAAAAGATTGAACCAGACAACGCGGTCATTTCTACCACCTGCCGGGGAAATGTCCACCCTGTTTCTTGCATTGAGTCGCAGATGCACAGGGAGTTACGGTGGTTGTAAGGGTCCAACTGGGAGCAAAAGGTTAGCTTTGGTATATGACGTGGAAGATAGGGAGAGGGACATACGTAGCATGGATTGTCTTCGTGGTCCATATGGTGGTGTATGATAGCGTGTACCTAGTCTTTGTTGGAGTCGGGAGCGTAATAGTAGAGGTATAGATGCCAGAGTAAACAGTTGAAGGAGGAAGAGTGCTGCGCCAATATATTAGTAAACGCATAGATAAACACTAAACCTAGTGTATACGTACGTTGAAATAGTGCTAGTTGTCAGGTCAGTCTCAGTTGTTGTGGTAGTTGCAGCAGTATACGTAATAGTCGTATTAACAGCGGTACTTGCTGTAACGTAGACGGTAGGGGCATCAGGTGCACGCTCATTCAGAGCCTTAAGCTTGGTATCACGACGAAGCTTCGCGTCCTGAATCCGGCGGCGAGCGTATTCAATATCAACAACACGGTCTGCCTTACGAATGACTCGGTGGTGGTACTTTGGGCCCGGGGTTTGGAGTGCCTTAGGATGAATTTTGGTTGGGGTATATGTGCAGGTCTTGTCGGGCCATTGAGGCTTGGGAGGAACTGAGCAGCTTGCGGTAACTGTTGAAGTTTTGATGGTCTGTGTTTTCGTCCATGTCATGAGGTGTCTTGTGAAGACATGGGTTATATACGTGGTAATTGGTGTTGGCGTAATAGCGAGCTGTGTAGTCTTCGATGGGATAGTATAGGTTGTGGTAGGACCAAAAGTGGTCGTATTATATACTGTGGATAATGATGTTGAAGTGAAAGTTGGTGTGACAGTAATGTTGTATGTAACGGTAGGCGTGACTGTGCTTGTCGCCTGCGGGCCGCAGTCGAGTTCAATATCTAATATGCAAGAGTAAGAAGGCTGTTAATATAATAGCAGACGGTGAAGTACGGTACCTCTTTCATAAGCGAAGGGGTTGCCATCGCCGTTGTTTCCCATTATCAAAATAAGATATTCTCCTGATACCATCTGATCCTTTTGGATTGGGCAGGTTGACATTTCGGGAGTGTCGTCAGGAGTAGTTTGAACCTCGGAGCAAATAAGCTCGTCTCCATCGGGAAGTACCAGCATGATATCTGCAACATCTGCATTACATCCTTCAAACTCAGAAACGCAGGTAAAGCTGTCATTCGAAAGGGTATTAATGAAGTAAGAGTTTCCATCCACAAAGTCAATGCCGAATGTATTGCATACTGAGTTGGGGTCGGCCACAGCAGAGGACAGGAATATTGCCAAAGCAAAAAGAACAGAAAAGCGAGTGGGATACATTACGGCAATCCAACGAAAGATTCGACTAGCGATGAAAACCTGAAGCAAGATCGATTGAGGACGGCACATTGGTCTTTTCAATGCTGCCCTCCGCAGAATAACATAGCCTCAGCTATGGAATCGCTTGTGCACACCACCTCATCCCGGTCATCTACACCGCATGGCCGTTGTCAGGCCGCTTCTGCCAGGGTACAGAAGGAAGCCTAAAGCGAAAGCCATTCCAGGAGAATGGCGATGATCAGCCTCCGAGACGTGAGGGGATAGGAAATAGAGTCGTATCGCCTCATGGGATGGTAAGCTACTCGGAGAATGCCTACCTAGCTCAGGCCCGCGCCACATCCCGACAGGCACTAGGGAGATGGATGTGGAAAGAAAAGGTAAAGTGTTGCTGCACCACAATATTGACGTTGTTGACATACGAGGGGATGCCGCCAATCGCCCGCCAATCATCTTTGCCATAAGCCAACTGCTGACAAGCATTGCACGGTAGATTCCTGGCAGATCCTACACGCAAACCCTATCTTTAGCGACCCTCTTAGCTTATTTCGGCCAACATCTACAAGGGGGTAACATGAATGGGTCAGACGCCCCCCTGCTAGTACGGTAAACAAAATAACCTGGTCCCGCTATGTCACTTTGGACTCGCTTATTTCTTGACCGGTACTAGCAGGGAGGGCGTCTGAGGCATTGATGTTACCCCCTTGTACTATCGCTTAGCCCTCATGCCCTTATACTAATGGAGCGATGCCTTAAGCTATGACCCTGCGCCGTGTCTGACAACACTTCACTGAGGCCGATGGCAGCTATTCAACCCCTACTCACCGTTTCACCTCTTTGCTCTTGGCGTAGTCCCAAGAACTTGTCCCCGCATAGATCAATTGCTCCACCCGGCTGCTGGTGTTCCGCTCCAATCGTCGGGTCCCCCTTTATCAAATTTCTCCCGGCTTGGCAGTAAAAACGCGTCGATTTATCAAGTGATTGAAGATATATATCTTCCGCTGGTAAAATGGGTCATACGGTTATCGATAAGAGCCTGCTAATAGAATCAATAGGATTAAGGCTCCGTGACCATACGCGTACTTTTGATTCTGGTGTTCGCGCATGGTCCAACTATCGTAGAACGGATATTGGCTCTACCTCATAAAGTGAGAGGTTTAACTTTATAGAATTTGAAGAATTTATAGGATAGAGGTGGATTTTGCCAAGTTCACGCGTTATCTTCGTGAATCTTATCCATTAACCCACTTGCGTCCATCGCTAAATCTCGACTAGAATTAATTGGGCACTAGTATCTCGTGCAGCTTACCTGATTGGCTGACCCATTATCGATAACGGATGGATGCAAAGCAGCGGGTTTAGGGATAAGGCCCTACACGGAGCTCTACACGGAGCTCTACATGGAGCTCTACATGGAGCTCTACATGGAGCCCTATACGGAGCCCTACACGGAGATCTACACGGAGTCCTGCACGAGGTTCTATATAGGGAAGCCCTACGCAGGGAGGCTCTGCAATCTACAAGATGCTCGACGTAGGGAGACTCTAGATTTATCACGAGAATTGAGGTTTTATCTGTGCATAATGTACGACGTGTCCACACGATAGTGTAACGTTCGGGCGGACTTTAAGGGGCCGATATGTATAGAAGCTTCGGCCACCGCGTGCACGCAGCCACCGCATGCACGGCACCGAAATACGTCTATTTCAAATACTTATATCTTAACAACTATAAGTATTTGAAATAGACGTATTTTGGTGCCGTGCATGCGGTGGCTGCGTGCATGCGGTGGCCGAAGCTTCTAGTGTAATGTTAATTCTATCAAGTAGGCTTCTCATTTTATAAAGTAGAGGTAATATATATATATTCAATCACTCGATAAAAAGACGCGTTTTTACTGCCAAGTGGGGAGAATTTTGATAAAGGGGGGAACTTAACCGGTACGAGGATGGAACGAAACATCCCCGTCCGCAACATCTAAAGACTCCATAACCCGGAATCGACGTTGACCATTCAATTCTTCAATTTACTTCCGGGCACCGCTGCACATCATGGACAGGCTATAAAGATTCTCTACCAGGCTTCTCTCTGAGTAATTTCGGTCGCCCAACGCAATCGGTGGTGGGTTCTTCTTTACTTGGTTCCTGACTTGTCTAAAATGTTGAGTTGGGTGGGTCAGTGCGAGAACATAGTCAGTACGAGCAAACACTCCGTCGTTTTTCCTTGCCAAGACTACACCAAATTAGACTCCGTTTCCTTCGCCCATGGGACTTTTGGTCTGCGGAAAGTCTTCCAGTTCTGTCCGATCCTATGGTTTCGTTATTCCGTTTCTGTCAGGTCAGTCAAAAGTGGTTCTTGTCCCAAGCTTTAATTTGTCAAGTCCGCATGCGTGATTTTATCGGCGGTGTCCACTTTTCCCTCATTGTCTTGTCCCAGGATCGCTAGTAGTGCGAAGACAGCAACTTTTATCCTCCGCAAGGTGGCTGCATCTGCGGACCTACCATCCATAGAGTCTTCATGCAAGTTACCGTTATAGGTATTACGGAGGGCAACCCAACCCCCAAACTTTCTGGCTTCCTACATGACGACTTATCTACCGCCTTGCCCAAGGCACGGCAGCTAACGATGCCTCAAGTCTTAGCCAGGGTAGATATTAGAACTCGATATATTCCTGCATACGTTATTTACCTGACGCGAGATTTTGCTAGGGGTTGTGGCCAGATCTGCAAGGCCTGGTTAAACATTATTCCTCTATCGTTGCCAAAAGGTGCCTAATAGAGTAAGTAGTCTTTCCTTAAGGTGTACTTCTTTCTTTTTTTCCTATAGTAAAACATCTCCTAAGACTAATATAAAGCTAAAATACATAACTCGCATTAGCCGTGAATATCCCATTTAAGTTACAGGTTAAGGGTCCCTCTTTACGCCCTACTTAGAATTAACCTATAGCTCTAGCCCTTTCTAATCTTACCATTCTAAATATCGGCCTATCCCCCAAAAATAGAGCCAGCATTTTAGGTTTTTATACTGGAACTGAGATCGTAGCCAGTGCGCTGGAAAGAGAGTTATCGCCAAATTCTAGGAGTGCAAGATCCGATATTGAGATCCTGAACACAATGTCTGACCCCTTGCCCCTCTGGTTAAATTAGCTCACTATCGTACCAACACCACCATGGCGGATGGCTGAGCGGAGCCTCGTAAGGCCATGGTCGCCGGCGGACCCGAGGGCTCCCTACATGCCATGATGCCGCCAGCTCCTGTTTACCTTGCCCCCAGATTGGTGTACCAACTCAGCTAGACGATCTTGAGGGCTGTGTGTAAGTGCCTGTGTTTCTCTCTCTTTGTGCTGCTGTCAAGTTGCCTCCTATCTAGAGGTTTAGGTTATCCAACCGTCTTTCCTAATTAACTCTTACTTTTATTGCTCCTTTCAACCCTTCTGAGGTTCAAGGTAGCTCGGGAAGCTCTAATTAATTATGCTGTTAATAATATTACTTTGCCTTCTAGAAATTAACTCCTTCTCTTTTCCCGCCGCTATTCCTCGAAACGATGCTTTACGACATGGTTAGCCTGCAGAAGCAGAACGACAAACTACCTTAACCAGGGCTCCCAACGATAACCTTATTCATTCATTTATCGCGATATGCTTATCGTTATGAAGTGATATGGATACGATATTGAATCTTATAAATGAATGAATATTCATAAGCTTATGAATATATATATA